>Ga0114978_10000008_pt1 | contig 153955 bp, 179 predicted proteins | sample S_140212_EF_Meta_FD_87027 | JGI IMG/M metagenome (GOLD analysis project Ga0114978, IMG submission 87027) | Freshwater microbial communities from Lake Simoncouche, Canada to study carbon cycling - S_140212_EF_MetaG | ecosystem: Environmental > Aquatic > Freshwater > Lake | place: Lake...
CAAGGCTGGCTAGCCTGGTTGGGTAGAGCCGGGCTGGCTGCTGGTACTCCCTAGATCAGGTACTAATCATGGGCCTGCCCTAGACCCTGGCCTAGTTGTAGCCTAGCTGGCTCTGATAGAAATAGGCTAGCGTGTTGGCCAGTATTTTTTGTTTGTTTATTATAATAATATAGGTAGACAGTAGAGTATTTAAACTTTAGTGGGTAGGGGCGCACTCTGGTCTTTATGACCCCAAATATCCACGGCTAGTCTGGGCTGGATTTAGGTATATTAAGCCTATCAAAGTAGAAACAATGTCTCCCCAGTTTCTTGTTGCCTGCAGGCAAAGGATTTATCAGGAGCAATTTAGTTAGGTAGCTTAAGTGGCCAGAGCAATACACTGATAAAGTAAAGATACCCGTTCAAATCGGGTCCTGACTACACGTTCCGTAACAGACAACGGATAGTTCAGCTCTGAACGATGAGAAATGGTGTGATGACCATATGGGATTGCTAATAGGACAAAGTTCTATTCAGATTAACTATCTGCACCAAAAGAGCTTACTAGTTGTGATTAGCTCAGTAGTTTATTCCTAACCTAAGGTAATGCTTGGGGACAGCCACAACACCTGTAAGTTGGATAAAGTAGGGTGTTACATAGTCAGGTGGCGGAATTGGTAACGCACATTCAACGAGAGTTATGCAGACTCGCCTGTAAAATCAGTAAGTTGTATGGTGGTATAAATGCCCGTTCGAATCGGGTCCTGACTACCAAAAATAGAAATGATGAAAGCAATACTTGAATTTGACCTGGCTGAGCCTGCTGATGTTGAAGCCCACCTGCGCTGTGTACAGTCCTTGGAGCTGGTGCTCTTTGTACTTAAAATAGAAGAGGAACTTAGGGCTAAACTAAAACACGGCGAGCTCAGTGAATGCGAATGGAAAACCCTTGACCGCTTCAGGGAGTTCTTTTACTTAGAGCTTAATGCACGTGGCCTTAACATTGACAGCTTGGTTAGCTAGAGCCCGATTAGGCTATATTAACCTAGATAAATAACCTTACAAAAAAAAATTAAACTAATGAAAACAATAATTAAAGGATTTGGACAATTCATAAACGAAAACCACATGGACGATATGAATGATATGAATGATATGGGTCGTGAAGCAGTTGCAACTGCCTATTCAGGTAACAGTAACGAAGAAATGCTTAGACTTACATTTAGTAATAAGCCAGGTAAAGAAATACTAATCAGCCTTGACTCATTAGCTAATGTATTAGATGCAGCAGTACTTGACTCTAATTCAGATGAAGATCAAGAGGCAATCAATCAGGCACTATGGACTAGAGCACAAGAAATTGCAAAACGTGCAGGCTGTTCTGTATTAATTGACAATGAATCTGACGAAGAAATTGACCTAACCGGTAGAGCTTCTAATCCAGGCTATTCTGATTTAAGGTAATTACCAACACATAACTCTAATAGGACCCTTAGCAATATCGGTCCTTTTTTAGGGTATACTAACCTGAATAAATAACCGTATGAAAGCACTAGTTAAAGGGTTTAGGCAGTTTATAAACGAGGAGCTTGACTCATTAGAGTCAGACCGTATTGAAATTGACCTAATCGCAGAATTGCCTGACCTATTTAGTCGAGCTGCACGAATTGGCAATGAAACTTCAGATGATGAGTATACTCATGATATTACAACTACCCTAACCGCAATTAAATACAATACACCTGATGATATTGACCAGCTCAGAGAGTTGGGCCTGGCTCAAGGTGCATGGGAAACTGATCCAGACTGGATAGAGGCACTGGATGTACTAAATTACATAACTGATAAATTCATAGACGCTTCATTCTATACTGAGCCGGTCAAGATTAAAATTGTTTTTAAAGATCAAGAAAACGAATATGGCGGCTATAGTGCACACGGTGGAGGTATGGACCGTACGGCATTTTGTGGAGCTAAAGAATTTAGCAAAGCTGGGGTGCTTGATACGTTTACCAGTTTATTACGCTATACTGATATATTTGAATATTAATACCAAAATAAAAACAGAGAATGACAAAGTATATTAAACTATTTGAAAATTTTATACCCGAAGCACGCGAATCTGATTTAGAAGGTTTGGCTGATCTGGGACTTGGGCCAGCTCAGTTTGAATGGGAGGTAGAATACGATGAGGACATGCAAAATATTGAAAAGTCTGATAGGCAAGAAATTTATGATTATGAATCCCCAACCGGTGCTCACATTACTAGGGTTAAAGGTGTAATTGAAGCATTTCAAACCCAATTAGACATTTACTTTAGCAATGAAGATAAAATTCAAATGCATGTTAAATTCTCACAACACCCTGGAGACAAGGGTCGAGCCGCTTTTCAAGTTAAGCATAATAGTAAATGGCACTCAGTATTTAACCCAATAGTTAGTTATGATAAAGCTGAAGAATGGTTACAGAAATGTGAAGACTCAGGCTCAAGCGTTCAGCCAATATTCTATTATTACGAAGAGTTTTTAAAAGCCTTATCTAATGATGAAGATTACCAAATTTATTGGACAATGGAAAATCAAGGTTTAAATATTACAACCAATGAAATGATGAAGCCTGACTATACTCGACTACAGTTATTCATTAGAGCTTTACGTGATTTACCAATTGACTCAAATATAATACTTAAAATACGCCAACTAATTAATAATCTGATAATTGATCCTTATCATAATAGGATTTCTATCTTAACTGAAGTAGACCGTGGCTTTTCGGATATTCCAGGTATTAGTGAATTGGTTGCAAAATTTAGCAGACCACTTACTGAAGCTCGTGAGATTGAGCCACATGAAGAAGCCGAGTTAGCCAATATGAAAGACACAGTTAATGACATCAATGGCTTAATTGAATTGGGGTTAATTGATGATTCAGGTTATCGAAAAGAGATGGTTGCTATCAGTAAAGCCTTTAATAAATTTGTTAAGGGTTTAAACTTAGATCTTAAAGATCAAGCTGATCTTGACTTGTTAAAATCGCTTGGCGAAAAAGCAGGCCAAGATTCATTAATGGGATTAAGTTTAGCTGGTGGAAAAGCACTCGCCACAAAAGGTTTACATCTGGTTTCAAGTCCAACTCAATTGGCTAATGGCTCATTGATATTTTCAGTTGATCCAAATTACAGACGTAGCGATGGCTGGGGTATTGGATTTTTTCCTGGCCCAAAGGTTATTCGGCGTATGACCCCAACACAAATTAATCTTGGGGTTTGGTCAAGAACTTTAGGCTCAATGGATATTGCAATAAAACATTTTAGAGACACCACTAGTAATCTGGATTTTTATAATAAAGCCATGTTATGGGCAGCTGACAATATTGATTTTGACCATGCGGTAATGTATCCTGAAAAGCATGTGTGGAAATATTATAAAAAGAAAAAAGAAACCCGGGATAAACGAACTGAATCAGATGACTTACGTGTACAAGCAGACGCAATTATGTCAGAAGTTAAGTTTAGCCCGTGGCAATCACCAATCGGCCGGCTTGCTGCACTTGAAAAATATATTGAAGCTTGGAAATTAAGACTTAAAGCTGCTCAGCTTGATAATAACGAAAAAGCCATAATTGATGCAAAGGACCAAATTGCACATATGGAACTTGATATTGCTAACTCAAAGAACCGCAATTAATTTTATATGTAAGGCTGGAAATTCCAGCCTTTTTTTATGTGATGATAGTACATTAATTTAAAAACAAATGGAAGCACAAACCAAACCCACTAAAACTCAAATTGCAATTGATCAAGCCAGATTAATAATGGAAAGCTTTGATGCAGGTGGAGCGCTAACCGTTGGTTATGACCAGTCTACTTATACCTTAACCTCTAATCAAATGTCAACCATTGCTGGAGCTCTGTATTTGGCAGATTGCGAAATTCAAGACATATTAGACAGACTATCAGTATTAGAGGATTAATAAACAGATATGATTGCTGAAAACCGAAAGGCCAAATACGAATATGAATTTATTGAGAGGTGGACCGCGGGTATTTCGCTAGTCGGGTCAGAGGTCAAGTCAGTTAAAGCCGGGCACCTTGATTTTACTGGGTCTTGGTGCGAATTACGAAATGGAGAATGCTGGATTAGGGAACTGTATATTAAAGAATCAGCTACTGCTTTTAGCCACCAGGATAAACGAGAGAGGCGCTTACTCTTAACTAAAAAGGAACTAAAGAAGCTGGATAAGCTGATGGACAAGGGCCTCACGATCGTTCCAGTATCAATTCAGGTTAATCCAAAAGGTTTAATTAAGGTATCGATTGCCTTAGCCAAAGGTAAAAAACTTTGGGACAAGCGCCAAGTTATAAAAAATAGAGATGCTGACCGAGCTTTATTAGTTTCAGGTTAAATAAATAAACCTTGAAATAATAACAATTATGAAATATATTAAACTATTTGAATCATTTATTGCAGAAGTTGCAGGTTATAAACTGGTTCCTGGCTCGTCAAAAGTTAAAGGTTGGGTTGATCAGGGTGGTGGTAGTTGGATGGTTAATTGCACATTAGGTAGAATTTATGTTGCAACAGTTGACACCCCAAATACTAGTAATGTTTCAGTATTTCTACCAGCAAATGATCCTGCAATTATAACACAACTTAAAACAGCAGTGAAGGACCTTATTGTAACTGAACCGCCAATTGGCAAACCAAAGAGTATTACACTTGGTGGTACTACATGGAATTATGAAAAGATGCTTACGTGTATGCTAACTGATGTAACAACAGGCGATCCAATTCTATTATCAATTGCCAATGTATTAAATAAAGTGCAAACTGCAAATCCGGATCAACCAGCAGAGGCTAATAAACCGGTTACTAACTATACTGGTCTTAAACGTTCAACTACTGTTGATCCTAAAGTTAAAGAACTACAAACTGCAATTATTAATAGTGGAAATGCTAAGGCTGCTCTAGCACTCACTAAAGTGGGAGGAGCTACTGGAATTTTTGGTATTGAAACATCATCGGCCATTGTACTTTTAATAGGTGCTCCTATTGACACAGTTATTGAAGAAATTACACCCGAGATTAATAAAAAACTTGCAGATAAACTATCAGCTGGTAAAAAATATGCAGCTGATTTCTTTGGTACAGTAGTTGATCCAACTGATCCAACCAAAAGAATTAACATTGCAGATGTAATTTCAAAGCAAAAGACGGAGGATGATGCAAAGGCTCTTGCACCGGCTGGTATTACAACAACAACTACAACTAAAAAACCATAAGTATTTAATTAAATTAGCCAAATCCTTTAATTAATTGGTATTATTTAATTTAATAAACAATGTTATGGAACCTACTTTAAATAAGCGTGAAATTTTTGCAGTTGCTGCAATGCAAGGAATGCTAATGGACCACACCTATTCAGTTGAAATTATTCCTGAATTAGCAGTAAAAATTGCAGATAACCTAATTAATCAATTAGATCAAGCCAAGTCAGATACTGATCTTGAATCATTAACCAACACATCTCACAATGATGAATAGCCAAATAGTACATGGAATTCTAGAATATTTAATAATTGGAATTGGTTGGGCAATCTTAGTTGAATACTTAGATTCTCGACAGTCCTCTTCAAAACTAAAAAAGAGTATTACAACTCGGCTTATACTTGTATTGCTTTGGCCAGCTACTGTATTTATAGCAATAGTTAATGTATTAAGTAATCTAATAAAAAAGTAATATGTCAAAATCAATATTAGTACACGATAGATTTAGAACTAATGAATTAAGTGTACAACCAGGCGGATCAACTGTAACTGTTGAATATGCAGATGGCTCTAATCGATCCTATAATAAAGTTAAAAATCCAAGAGCTTATATTAATTCAATAATTAAAGATGAGACTATCTCTTCAGTAAAAGTAGACGGTCAACCTTATTGGGCCAGATAAATAAACTAAAGTTTTTTAATAAATGCAATATCAAATTTTACAAGAGATTTATAAACATAAACCTGACTCAATTCATACAGTTGTTAAGTCAGAATTTTTTACAAAATATGATTCATATGACTATGTATGGTCAGGCAATTGTTTTGAATGGTACTATGCACTAGGTAAAGCACTCCAGCCCAAATCATTTTTAGAAATTGGAGTAAGATTTGGCTTTAGCTTCCTACCAACCATGCTTGGTTCCGATTCATTGGACTATGCATTAGGTTGGGACCTTGAAACCTATGGTAATAACCAAATTGCACATACTAATATTAAAGAATATTATCCAGGTTCAGCAAACTGGGAAATTAAGCATATTGATTCTCAACTAGAGACTGAGTTACCCCAATTCTTTGACCTGATCTCAATTGACGGGTGTCATGATTATGATTGCAAAGTTCACGATCTTAAATTATGTATTGGCAAAACCAATTACGTAATATTAGATGACTATGATTATCATAAAGACGTAAGAGACTCAACTGATTTCTTTTTAAAGGAATACGCTGAGCACATTGAGTGGAATGCATATATTCCAACATTCAGAGGAAGCCAATTAATTAAATTTAAAGTGTGAGATATTTAGATTTTTTTGAAGATGTATATTATATCAATTTAGATTATCGAACAGACCGCCGTCTTTTATTTGAAGATCGGTCACAAGTAGTTGGTATAGAAGCAGTTAGATTTTCAGCAGCTCAACCGGCTGAAGAAGATTGCCCATTACTACCTGGATCAGTTGGTGAAACTCGCCGTCGTTTTAAAGTTGGGTGTACAATGTCTCATCAAGGTGTTGTACAATTAGCAAAGTCTAGAGGGTTGGCTAATGTATTAATATTTGAAGATGATTGTATATTTGAACCAGAGTTCAAGGAAGAGGCACAAAAATGTGTTGACGAACTTCGGCAAATTGATTGGGATATTCTTTATTTTGGCGGAGAGGTTAACAATTATTGTAAATCAATATCTAAAAATTTAGTTACAGTAAATAATGGTGGCGTTTATTGCTGTCATGCATATGCAGTTAACGCAAAGTTCTATGATAAGTTTTTAGCAATAAGCCCGCATCACACTGATATTATTGACATTTACTTATTAAATTATCCAGCAAACCAGCGTAACTACATCTTAAGTCGAAAACTATTAGCTTTGCAGGATCCAATTTTCTCAGATTTAAAAAATGGTCCTAGTGAATTGGCTAATGGCTATATGCTTAATAGCTGGAAAAAATTTATATCTAATGAATAAACTAAGTTTTGTTTGCACAACCTTTCGTCGATATCGTTGTGTTGAACGTATAATTGAACAATATCTACAACAGGATTATCGAAATTCAGAATTAATTATTTTTAATACTGACAAAGAAAATCCATTTAATTTGGACCCAAGTCTTGACTATTCAAATATTATTGTAGTTAACAATGAAATTGACTATGAGACTCAACTGCCTTACACTAATCGTGGAGCTATTTGCAGAGATGCAGTGACTCATGCAACTGGAGACTATTTTATGCTAGCAGATGACGATGACATTTATTTGCCATGGCATTTTAGACAAGCAGTTGAAGGAATTTTAGCAAATGGTAAAGACTCATGGAAACCTGAACAAAGCTTCTTTGCAACTTCACATAAGCTTGAAATGGTTCGCAATACACTGGAGGCATCAGTAATTGTTAAGATGAGCCGAATCAGAGAAATTGGATTTAGAACTGATGCAACTGGGTATGAAGGTTTAAGTTGGTATACTAAGCTCAGAGATGAGGGCCAATTGGACGAGCATAACCCTGAATACGTTCCATCATACTGCTTTAATTGGTCTGATCCAGCTGAACTTGCTGGGCATAAGCAGAGCGGAGATATTAATAACCCTAATAATTTTGATAATCATAAGCACAGCTCAAATGATATTTCAAATAAGCCTTTAAATCGCTGCGGCCTTGCAATTATAACCGAATGTTATTCAAAGTATTATAATTACCTACAATTAAACTCAAAAAGGTTTAATCCTATTATCTGGGATAAATATGTAAAACAATATATCAGTTAAATAGTCGACTGATAAATAACATAGATGAAACACTTAAAACCATATATATCATTTATTAATGAGGGTCGATTTTATAACGAGGAACTAAATCCAATCTTTTGGCAAGATAATACATTTAATCCAGAGGTTAGAACTAAACTATTACAAATAGCCCATGACTTTTATGCAGATTTAAAAGTTACTGTCCCAATTGAAGATATTCAATTGACTGGCTCTTTAGCAAATTATAACTGGACAGAACATTCTGATCTTGATGTCCATGTCATAATGGATTTATCTACAATTAATCCAGATCTTGAACTGGTTAAGACAGCAATGGAAGGTCTTAAAACTACCTGGAATCAAAGGCACCCAGTTACTATTCACGGATTTGATGTTGAACTCTATGCTCAAGATATTAATCAATTACACTTGGCTTCTGGCTTATATTCATTAATGAAGAATGAATGGCTTAGAGAACCTGAGTTTAACCCACCAATTATTGATCCTAAAGACGTTGATGTAAAAGCTGATTCATATATTTTTGCAATCAAGCAAATAATCAATGACTTAAAAGAGTCTAGTCCACAAGAAGCTAGAGATATTATGGAAAGAGCGTCAGTTCTAAAGAAAAAGATTTCAAAATCAAGAGATGAACAGCTTGCAAATAAAGGCGGAGAATTCTCAATTGAAAATCTAGTATTTAAAAAACTTAGAAATGAAGGTTGGATTGGTAAACTAATTGATATTAAAGCGCAAGCCTATTCCCGTATTTATTCTGAACCAACTGGTGCAATTGATTCAGAATTATCAACTGAAGTAGACGTGATTGATGAATCACTAGTTGGAAAAGGCAGTACAATATTGGTACTTGGGCCAGAGGTTGAAGGTGCTAAACGATTATTCCTATTTCATGCTGATTGGTCAAAGCAGGTAGAAAGAAACGGTTGGACTGTAAATATGGTTGGTCTTACTGCACCAGTTTATATCATTCAAGAACAAGAAGGCCGATTAGTTGCAAAGGTTATATCGATAAGTCCAGGTAATTTAAAGAAATATGTAGGCCTTACTGACTATAATGTAGTCCTAAATTCCAAAACAAAAACTCCGTTTTGGCATCAAACTGTTAACTATACAAATGCTGCTGCTTTATTAAAAGATCTATCAGCCAGCATTCGTTCAATACCGGAAGTTACCTTTAATTAAACCTATGAATTTGCAACTATACCGAACCTCTTAACGTAAACGTATTTTACCGTGGGTCCTAGCAATAGAGACCCATTTTTTGGTATATTAGATTAGACTCATTTAAAAAGACACTATGAAACAATTCGTAACTGATAAGTATGACTTGTTGTTAAGTAAAAATCCTTGCGATATATTTACTTATTATAATGTTAATGAGATGCATGGCCTAAATTTAAAAGATTGTTTAAATTATAATAATACAACTCAAGATTCTTATATTACTGGATGGTGTAATTATATTCCAAACTCAGATAGACACTTTGTATTTATTAACCTTAGTCGATGCAATAATAATATTGAAATGTTTGGTATTATAATGCACGAGCTTATGCATCTTAGCTTTGACCTACACACTGACGAAGAGGCTATTATTACTTGGGCAGAACTTGAATCATATAAAGCTTATAAATTAATAAAGAATAATAAAAACTTTTAGTACTTTTACAAATACAATAAAAATATGGCATCTAATAAAGACATAGGAAAGAAGTATCAATTGCTAGACGAGATTGAACACGTACTAAAAAGACCCGGCATGTATATTGGTTCTACTAAACCTCATACCGGAAATGAATGGATCCTAGAAGATGGAGTCTATGAAAAATATGAACTCACATATAACCCAGGTTTTCTTAAGTTGTTTGATGAGATCATTTCAAATTCAGTTGATGAGCATAAGCGATCAGGTAAAATCAATACAATTAAAGTAACTACTACCCTAGACACTATTACCATTTGGGATAATGGCGGAATCCCAGTAGTTCAACATCCTGAACATAAGGTTTGGATTCCTGAATTAATTTTTGCTAATCTTAGAGCTGGTTCAAATTTTAATGACGATGAAGGTCGTACTGTTGCAGGTACAAATGGAGTAGGTGCATCGCTGGTTAATATATTCTCAAAGAAGTTTGTTATTGATACAGCGGATGGTAAGAATCGTTTGCTACAAACATTTACCAATAACATGGCAAACCGAACCCCTGCCAAAATTAGTCGCAGCAGCCAAGGTTTTACTGAGATTACGTATGTTCCAGATCTGGCCAGATTTGAAATGAAAGAGATTAATGCAAGCAATTGGAAGATGATGCGTAAACGTGTTATTGATATTGCTGCCGCAAATCCAGGTCTTAAATTAGAATTCAATGGGGAAAAGTTTAAGTTTAAAACATTTAAAGAATACGTTGATCTTTATGTAAAGGATTCAATTTGGGAAAAGTCAAAAGACTGGGAATTTGCAATGGGAGTTTCAAAAGAAGGTTTTCAATCTATTTCATTTGTTAATTCAATTCAAACCAAAGACGGCGGAACTCATGAAGCTTATATCTTAAATCAAGTCATTGAGTACTTACGTATCATGATTAAGAAAAAACATAAGGTTGAAGTTAAACCTTCTGAAATAAAAAACCATCTATTTCTTTTTATAAATTGTACAGTCTTAAATCCAGCGTTCTCTTCCCAAACTAAAGAGAAGTTAATTACTGAACCTAAAGATTTTGGTACAAAACATGATGTAACTGAAAAATTTGCAAAAGCGGTATTTACGTCAGAAGTAATTCAGTCTCTACTAGATTGGATTGAACAAAAGAAAAATGCAGATGAGAGAGCTGAACTTCGTAAATTAAATAAGTCTCTTGCAAATACTAAAGTCCTAAAGCTAATTGATGCAAAAGGTAAGGACCGTAACAAATGTGTTCTTGGAATATTTGAAGGTATGTCTGCTCTATCAGCAGTTCGTAAATTTAGAGATCCTCAAAGCTTTGGAGCATTTCCATTAAAGGGTAAGTTCCTAAATGTAAGTGAGATGACAAACTCTGGAGTTATACAGAATGACGAGGTTGTTCAGTTGATGGCTTCATTAGGAATTAAGTTAGGCGAAGAACCCAAGGATCTTAGATACGGCAAGGTCTACATCTACACTGATGCAGACCCAGACGGAGACTCAATTGCTGCTCTCCTAATAAACTTCTTTAATAAGTATTGGCCAGAACTATTTGATCAAGGTCGAATATTTAAAGTAATGACTCCACTTGTTGTTGCAAAGAAAGGTAAAGAAGTAAAGCCATTCTATTCAAATGAAGAATATTCTGCATGGGAAAAGAAAGCCGGCTCAAAGGGTTGGGATGTTGAATATAAGAAAGGACTTGCTGCTCTTGAAGATGTTGAGTACCGAGATATTATACACAGCCCAGTTCTGGTTAAACTTCAAAATGATAAGTTATATAAAGACAGTCTTAGTGATTGGTTTGGTTCTGACTCTGAACCTCGTAAAGAAAAACTTCTTAAGCTTTCAATATAATGACAGATAACAAAACCTTAATCCTTGCAGAGTTTGAACAGCTTAAAGGCCAATTCGTAATCAATGCCAGCTGGGAAATTGAAAGACTTGTAGCAGTTGGTGAAGACGATATGGACTACTACTGGATAACCTATAATGGCCGAAAACTAAAATGGAATACTTGTGTCGGGCGCATCATGCCGCTTAAAGGCCATTTACAAAATAAAGATTATTCAGAATTAATTAGAATAGCTAAGCTAAATCATTACGATCAGGTCACTCTTTGGGGTAATAAAGAACCTGAGAAATTTCAGACAGCCTGTGACGAACACATTAAAGAAGTTTTAACTTTACCAGAAGACCACCGTTTTTTAACTGAGGTCTATATGGAACTAAATTAGTATATTAATAAAGCATGAATCAACTACAAAATAAAACAGTTACTGAGTATCTTGACCAGGACTATGCAATGTACGGCATGTACACGTTAGAGAGTAGAGCAATTCCATCTGTGATTGATGGTTTTAAACCTACTGCTCGTAAAATTATCTACATTGCAGATAAAGTTTGGAAATCAGGTAATGAGAAACCCTTAAAGATATTTCAATTAGGCGGACGTATTGCAGCTGATGCACATTACCACCATGGCGATGGATCCTTAAATGGTGCAATTATTGGAATGGCTCAATCATTTAAGAACTCGTTACCTCTACTTGAAGAACTTGGTCAATTTGGTTCGCTTCGATCTCCTGAAGCTGGAGCTGCTCGTTATATTTCAACCAAATTAACTTCAAACTTTAGATTATTATATAAAGACTTTGAACTATTAGAAAATCAGGTTGAAGAAGGCAATACAATTGAACCTAAATATTTCTTACCAGTTATTCCAACTGTCCTATTAAATGGAAGTTCAGGTATTGCTGTAGGTTTTGCAACCAATATTCTTAATCGTAATCCACTTGACCTAGTTGATGCTTGTGTTAAAGTGCTTGATGGTAAAAAGGTTGGCAAATTACTTCCATGGTGGAAAGAATATTCTGGCCCAGTTGAGTCGGTTGCTGGTACCAATCAATATGTAATGCGTGGAGTATACGAGATTCAAAATACAACTACGGTTAACATTACAGAGTTACCGCCATCAATGACCTTTCAAAAATACGAAGTATATCTTAACTCTTTAGTAGATAGAGGAATTGTTTATTCGTATGAAGACAATTCAACTAACGGCATTAATTATACAATTAAATTTGCACGAGCAACCCTAGCTGATCTTATTGCAAAGGGCAAGCTTGATCAAACCCTTAAAATGGTTGAGACTGAAACTGAGAACTTAACGTGTTTAAATGAACGAGGTAAATTAATAATCTTTGAAGAGGTTTCTCAAGTTGTAGAATACTTTGTAACTTTCAGATTAAGTTTCTATTCAAAGCGAAAAGCTTTCCTAATTAATAAGTACACTGACGAACTTAAATATCTTTCAAACCGAGCACGCTTTGTAAAACTTATAGTGGATGAAAAATTAAAGGTTAATAATGTTCCACGAAAAGAAATAGTAGAATACCTGCAAGCAAATGGATTTGACGAAGTGAATGGGTCTTACAGTTACTTACTAAACATGCCAATTCATTCCTTAACCAAAGAAACCTATGAGCAATTATTAAAAGAGGTTGCGGATAAGAAAATTGAATTGGCTGAAATTAAAAAATTAGAACCAATTGATATGTACAGAACAGATTTAACTGATCTTAAAAAGAATTTAAAAACAACACTAAAATAAAGATGGAAAGACACGAAGTAATTTCGCAAACTTTAGGTTTTCCAGGAAGAATGATTTCTGGTTCAAAGAGCGGATATCGAGATAGATACCCAAACAATCTAGTAATATTCAATGCAAACGTATGCACTGCTCAAAATAAAATATGGTATGGAGACTTAGACTTAGCACTAGATAAAGAAAAACTTTCCTTATTGGCAGTAGCATTAGGTCAAGATCTATATGTTCTATACGAAATGGATGGCCGATTTGAAAATGAAAAGTCTCCAATAATTAAATCAGCCCAAGTTGTTTTTAAAGCAGATGGAACTTGGGAACTTGGACAAAGACCGAGCTATTCAAGTATTGATATTGAAACATTAACCATACAAAACTAAGTTAATGGAATTAATTAGCACATACATTTGTAAAAAAGGAGATATTGGGGTCCATGATAATATGTTTGGCGGAACCATTCTTTCAATAATAGACGATGCATCAGCCAGCTATTCTTCTCAAGTTTGTGATACTCAACGTATTGTTACCCTAAAGATTGATGAACTTGTCTTTAAAAAACCAGTTAAGGTTGGCAATATCCTAAAAGTATATGCAAATGTAAAAGAGTTTGGTACAACATCAGTTACTTTGTATATTGAAGTTCGCAAGCACAATGTCTATACTGGTTTACAAACAGTTGTAACCCATACCAATATTAAATTTGTTAGAATAGACGATGAAGGTAATTCACTTGCAATAAGTAATTTAGTTAAAGAGAGGTATGCTGATCGTATGAAAGAATTTGGCAGAGCTCTATTTACTCCAGAAGAAATGATACAGCTAACAAAGAAATCTAAGAATAAGAATTAATTTATAGGGTAATACCTACAATAATTGAAGCGGTCTCCTGTAAAGGGCTGACCGCTTTATTTATGTAATATGGATAGCCTTGATAGCTTAGTACATATAATAACCCAATCGAATATTTCTTGGTTAGGCTTAATGTAATTGAATTTGTACTACGAATATTTAAGTTGTTATTGAAACTAACTTGGCGATCTGAATAAATTGCTGGTTGAAATAGGGTAATTGATGATACTTTAACTAGCGAATGGATTGCATCAAACCTAAATCGGGTTGATGCTCTAACTGTAAAATTATTCATATCAGCATTTGAGCTTGATGAATAGTATTCTGGTAAAATTAATTCAGAAATATTAAGCGTACATTTTTTAGTCTTAATAAAGGTTAACCCAAAACCCAAACCTATTGAGCTTCTAAGATTAATTTTACGTTGAAACGATTTTTCGTTCTCAGTAAAACCCATTAATTTCCAATTACCAGTTAGTGTCTTTGTTAAGTTGGCGGTTGTATAGAATTCGTTCTCATATAAATTCATATGTGCTGTACCATATGGAGACAGTTTACTCCATCTATAATTGGAATTGACCGACCAGGTATATTTACCAGTATCCTTTTTGATTTCTAGCTTAACCGTAAGCCCAAGAGAACTAAAATTTCCCTTGGAACCATCAGCTCCAAGGGAAAGATTTTTAGCAATTTGGCCATTGCTTATTTGAGCCAATAATAGTACAGCTACTAATAATAAGTATCTCATTTAACTAATTGAGTTTATGGACGCATTGGATATTCGCCAGCGATTGCAATATAAAACGGAATATATTGTTTATCACGATAATGCGTTTGACCAGGAACATGATCTAAGATATTTCCTCTATCATCTCTAAGTCTTAGGTCAGGTAGTGCAAATGTATGTTGGCCGTCTCCGCCATACGCTCCACCGATTAAAGAGAATAGGGCAGGATTTTCTTCTGCTGATAAAATTTGACCTTCACATTTTGCCCAGCCTTCTGGTGCCCAATCCCATGAGAATTGTGCAATTGTTCCAATAAAAGTTTCCATTGTTTTATTTTATTATTTTAATAACGCGTAATATTCGTTAAAGTGTTTTAGCCTATCGTCTAAACCTAACGTTCCACCATTTACTCTTTTAGTAACTGCAGTTACGGTTGCAGTATCTGCACCCTTATCGCAAATTGCCCAAAGATTATTTGATTGAAAAAAGAAAGCAGCTGATGCTAATGGGTATTTAGTAGCAACCAGATCTGGATTAGCTAAAATATCTTCACTAACCGTTTTATCAAATCGGGTATAGTTTTCTTTACCGGTTAATTGAATATAACCGCGACCTCTAAATTTCCAACCGTCTCCGCTAGCTTCAGCACCATTGCCCATACGACTACTATAAACTCGGTTTGCAATTTTTTCAGGTTGTCTTTGATATGGTAAAGCAGCAGCTTCATTAACAAAATACTTACCAAATGTTCCAGTAAGACCCTTTGCTGAATAGTTTAAATTTTCTTGTACAGCTTTAAATCCGCCACTTTCGTGTCCACATTGAGAAAGAAAGTGTGCAAGTCTTAACGATGTAGTAATTCCAAATTTAGCAGCAGTATCTGGGATTTGAGCAATAACTGCATCTGGTACAAGCCCTTTAAGTGCAAAAAGTTTAAATTCACTAGTTGGAATTACTGGTTGGGCAGGTGTAACCGGTCCCATTAATTTGTCCCAAGAAGATTGAACGATTGTGCCATCTGCGGTTAAACCATTAGCCAGTTGCCAGTCTTTCACCTTTTTTTCAGTTACTGGCCCAAATTGGCCGTCTGCTGTTAATCCAAGCTTGGTTTGAAGTTGGCTAACATCTGGCCCGGTTGATCCATTTTTTAATAACATAAATATGAGTTTCTTGTTATTTATTCAGTGGGTTCATCCTATCTAAATAGAAGAATAAATAATCAAGTATGAGCCTATACATTAACAAACGAACTTCAAAATTAATATTAAATTGGTGTATTGAAAAATATGGACCAAGTGCATATGCTAATGTGAAAACGTTAACAATTAACTTAGATCCTAACCTGGGATGCTTTGGTCAATACTTTCCATACCCGAATACAATTATGATAAATCCCAAGAAGCACAGATCGCTTATTGCACTATGTTCAACTATCATACATGAGTATACACATTTTCAACAAGATATGGTAAAGTATTTGGAATACCGAACCAGCTATGAAAATCATCCATATGAGATAAGCTCAAATAATCGAGGTGATCGTGATAAGCTTGAGGCCAGGCGGTATGTTTTAGGGAAACTACGCAAGCGATTGTAGTATAATTACTCTATAAATAACAAAAATAAAACAAGAACAAATGAGAAAGTCAATTTTCGCTATCGTTGCTATCACTGCAATGCTTGCTGTTGCTAGCTGTCAAAACGCAGCAACTGAGACGCCAGTTACAATTGGAGCTGATTCAACACTAGTTGATTCAACCGACTGTATTACTCCGGATTCATGTACTGTAGTTAATTTAACTTCAGCGACTGATACGATAGTGTCTAAGTAATTAGTTAACACTTTTTACTATCTAAATGCTCAAAGTGCAAACTTTGAGCATTTGTTTTTTGTATAAATAACAAAAAATATCCTAGGCTTAATTATGTCAGAAAATACAAACCCAATTACTGGATTTGCAGATGTATTTCTTAGTAAATTAAAAGAACAATCATTTGTAATCATTCTTATGCTTGGTGTGATTTATTACCAACACCGGTTAATGGAAGAACGTGTTGCATTTTGGCAAAAGCAATACGAAGAGAAAGAATTGTATATTAAAGAAACTGCAGAGAATGATAAAGCAATTCTATTAGAAAGAATTAAGTATTTACAAGATCAACGTGATAAGTACGTAGATGAAGCACTTAATGAGGCAAGAACAAAATAGAAAAAAATATTATAAAAATGAACGAAACATCAATAGTTGGTATAGTTTTAGCATTAATTGGTATTCTTAAAGGTAAAGATATTTGGGAATTCTTTAAGCACCGAGCGGATGTTAAAAGTAAATCAACTGATAAAGTTATTGAAGTATATGAAAAGCAATTAAATAATTGCGAAACCAAGGTTCAGAATCTTGAAAGTAAAAATGAATTACTATCTAAAAGGTTTGAAGCTAAGTTAAAGAGTAGAGGAGCCAAAAAAACTGAAACTAAATCTTAGTTTAGTAGAACCAAATTTTAGAAATTGAGTATTATAATATAAAATAAAATTCAATGGATCAAAATGTCAGAGTGGGCCTTGAAAACTCAAGCCCAATTATTTGCGAGTCGTGCGGTGGAGACACTTTTACTGAAGCAACCTATTTACGAAAAATTTCAAAATTATTAACTGGCTCACCGGAAGATATGATCGTACCGGTTCCAACCTTTATATGTACCAAATGCGGTCATGTGAATATTCAATTTCAGGTAAAAGATGCCAAGCCTCAGCCTACCGATACTCCCAAAATAATTTCATAACATGGAGATAACATTTATATCAGATACTCATTGGCTTGTTTCAGATGCCAGTGATCGAGCTGAATTAACTGAGCTTTTACCTGGTGGCCCAATCTTGGTACATGCAGGAGACGTAAGCGGTAGAGGTACTGAAAGAGAGATCCGGATTTTCTTGGACTGGTTTCATAAGCTACCATACATGCATAAGATTTTAATCTCAGGTAATCATGACTTCTTTTTTGAAGTTGCAAAACCTGAAGAGGTTCAAGCATTACTTGCTGAATATCCTGGAATTACCTACTTAAATGATAGTGGAGTTACAATTGAAGGTATAAAATTTTGGGGTAGCCCAATAACACCCGAGTTTCATAATTGGGCATTTAACCGTTTTGCAAATGAAATTGGTGCCCATTGGGATCTTATACCTGAAGACACCGATGTCTTAATAACACACGGTCCTCCTTATGGAGTACTCGATAAAACAATAAGAGAAGGTTGGAGTGTTGGTTGTAAACACCTATTAAAGAAGGTTGATCAAGTTAAACCGCAAGTTCATGTATTTGGTCATATTCATGAAGCCATGGGCCAAATTAAAATTGGCAAGACCCAGTTTATTAATGCATCAGTTGTTGATGCCAGATATTCGCTGTACTATGAGAACCCTCCAATTATTAATGTTGAACCAAACGCTAAATCGTTAGTACAATAATTGTAAATGGCTGACCTAATTATAATTACCGCATTTTGTCCAACTGAAGAACAGGAAAGTGCACTAGACCGGTGTATTGAGTCAGTGCTAAAATGCGGATTCCATATTGCTTTAATATCACATACTCATATTCCAATTCACATACAAAAAAAATGTAATTATTATGTTTATGATTATTTGAATGATGTTTCGGATGAGGTTGATTTGTTAGGCCATGAGTATTTTATATTTGACAATTCAAGAATTCAATCTAGATTTTTTAATAAAACTTTTTATGGATTTGCAATTTACCGAATGTTTTCAATTGCAAGTCAACTTGCAATAAACTTTGGATATGATAATATACATCATATTGAATATGATTGCGAACTATTAGATAAGTATCTTATTCTTGAAAACTCTAAACTGCTTGAAACTTATGACTCGATTATTTATACTGATAGTGGAAATGAAGATGGAATGTTGTTTGGTTCTTTTAAGTCATTTAAAGTAAAATCATTACCTGATAAATTTAAAAACTATGATCGTGATTTTATTGAAATAGAAATTAAAAAAGCGCAACCGTCTAGGCTTGAATATTTAACAAAAGATCTTTTCATAAATTCAGGAAAGGTTTTATTTGGACCTGAACCGTCAGTCAATCGATTTAAAAGAGGTGCTACTTTCTATAATAGAAATTTACATCATACTTTATATTACAGTGAACAGGATCAGAATTTACATTTATTTTATAAATCAGTAACTAATGTAAGTGAACTGATTTGCGTAATCATAAACAACAGTCAAGTAATAATGATTGAGGTTTTACCTAATACTTGGAGCATACGACATTTGGGCCTGTTCGATGAAATTAATCATGTTAGAATTGATAACTCTGCAAAAATCATTTATCAAAAATCATTTGACTCACAAGACAAAGAACTTTTTAAAATTAAATCATATCTACTAGAAGTTAAATGAAAAAAATAATTAATTTTACACCAACTGGTACTCAAACAACCAGAACCAATTCATTAGCTCCATTAATACCAAATGAAATAATTGATTCCGTTCATGAAGCAAATGAGATTGGTATATCTATTGTTCATTTACATGCCAGGGATGAGGTTACATTAGAGAATACATACAAGAAAGAAATATATCAAAAGATTATAGAGGGGATAAAGAAATATTGTCCTGACCTACTAATCTGTGTATCTCTTACGGGAAGAAACTTTCCTGAATTAGAGAAAAGATCTGAGGTATTACAGCTATTACCTGACATGGGTTCATTAACAATGTCATCATTAAACTTTCCGTCTGGTGCATCAGTTAACCAACCTAATATGATTTTATCATTGATTGATGAGATGGATAAGTATGGGGTACAACCTGAGATAGAATGTTTTGACGCAGGTATGTTAAACTATACAAATTACATTATTTCAAAGAACATATTAATGCCACCATATCATATAAACATCATACTAGGAAACATGTACAATGGTCAATGTGATTTGGGTACCTTATCAACAATCAAAAACAATCTACCATCAAACTCATTCACCTGTTTGGGTGGAATAGGTTCACAACAACTAAAGAGTACAACATACGGGTTATTAGATTTTGATGGTGTTAGAATCGGGTTGGAAGATAATCTATATTACAAAGGTAAGGAAAAAACGACAAACATGATGTTATTAAAACGTATTCATAGGATAATGAATGAGTTGGACATGAAACACTATACATCAAATGAATTAAAAGAAAAAGGATATGGCAACAAAGTTACTAATATTAGGTAAGGGGGATAATATCATAACAATGATATTGGATAACTTATACTCACACAATACAAGACAACCTGAGATTCATATATATAATAATTTGAATCTACCAATCCTAAACACATTCGAGCACGATAGATTTAATATTGAAGTATTAGATAATATCAATATGGATGATTACGACTTGATTACACTTGGGGTTTATCAACCATCACATAAAAGAAAAATTGTGGAGACATTAAATCCTGACATCAATATGTTCATGAATATAATACATGATGGTTTGGATATTTCTTATATGAGTAAACTTGGACGTGGACTTCTTATTAACTCAAATGTATCAATAGCGGCGCACACAACAATTTGGAACTTTGTGTCGATCAACCGGCATGTATCGATCGGACATCATACAACAATAGGTGATTACTGTTCAATCAATCCAGGAGTTAATATTGCAGGTAATGTAACCATAGGTGAGGGAACAACAATTGGTATGGGTGCAAACATATTAAACACGGTGAAGATAGGAAAGAATTGCATTATCGGTGCTGGTTCAGTTGTGACAAAGGATATTCCTGACAATGTTATAGCATACGGTTCACCTTGCAAAATTATTAAAGACAATGGCTAACGGAGCATATAAGATAACTGAAGATTTTGAAAAATTATTATGTGATTATACTGGAGCTCGATACGCTGTTGCCCTAGATAATCAGTCAAACGCTTTATTCTTGGCTCTATACTACGAAAATATTAAAGGGCAAGAAATAACAATACCGTCAAGAACTTATCCATCGGTACCATGTGAGATAATACATGCAGGCGGCACCGTTAAGTTTGAACCAACAGGCAAGAAAACATTAACTGGAGCGTATCAACTAAAACCAACTAAGATATGGGACAGTGCACTAAGGTTTACAGCAGACATGTTTATTCCAAATACACATATGTGCATATCTTTTACTGGACCATATAAACATCTTAAATTATCAAAGGGCGGCGCAATATTAACAGATGATGAGGCGGCATATGCTTGGTTTAAAAGAGCTAGGTATAGCGGGCGAAGAGAGTGTTCATATCATGAAGATGACTTAGATATGTTGGGATGGAATTTTTATATGATACCTGAACTAGCGACCAGAGGCGTATTATTAATGAATCAGTTTTATAATTATAATGGCAGTAAAAAGGCAAACCCTGATATTGAGCTTCCCTATCCAGATCTTTCAAAGTTCCCAATATATCAAAAGTAAATTGTTTTATCTTAATAAAAACAATTTTAAAATTGTTAGTATAATAATATAGAGATGGATCAATTAGAAAACAAAAGAACCTATTCATTTAAACTTGGTGGGTTATATCCAATCCTTGCCTTTTGTACTGCAATGATAGGTTACACAATTCATACCAGTATATTTTGGAGTATAATGGATTTCTTTTTTGCTCCATTTGCTTGGATGAAATGGTTAATCATGCATCAAGTAAATATTACAATCATTAAGGAAACGTTTTCCTTTTTTATACAATAGTTCTTTACACATGGAGAAATGGCAGAGCGGTCGATTGCGGCAGTCTTGAAAACTGTTGTACCGAAAGGTACCTGGGGTTCGAATCCCTATTTCTCCGCCAATTTAATTAACAAAATGAAGAAAGGTTCCCAAATTCGTGCTGAAATACTTGATAAGGACTTACGTAACTTGGCTGCAGAATTCGCAGAGAAATTAGAAACTGATCCATACCAGCCTGGCGTGGTCCACCCACAAATATACCCAGACGATTTACAAGAAGTAGTTGAAGACCTTTTCTATATTAGGGGTTATTCTGAGGCAACCATTAAAATATTTAGAAATAAGGACGGGGTTTCAATTAGGGTTGAAGTATTAGACCGAGCTGGGAATAAATAACTAAAAGTTATTACCCTAAGTGAAAGCTAAGAAATTCAAACAGTTTGTAACTGAAGCAATTAAGCACAGATCTGCTAGTATTAGTGTTGACGTAGAAGAGTGCGTATTTGTTATTAATGATACCATTTATTTTATGACACTTACCCTTGATGCAACAGTTGACCATGAACCAGCAGATTCGTCAGTTGGGCTATCTGCTTCAACTTATGTAGACGAATGGTGGGTAGCTAATATTCCCTTTTGTGAAAAATTCACAGATCCAGAAATTAACCAACAGGTATTTGCTGAAATCTCTAATATTATAAATGATACTACTAGCCTTCGTGAATTAGACTTAGTTTCTGACTCGGTTGAAAAAGCAGTAAGTGACTATCTTTGGAAGGCATTAAACTTGTATCCAATGGAAGAGGTACAGGCAACTGAATTATCTCAAGTAACCTCAATCCTAGCTAAACAAATTGATGACTCTAGTTATAAGAATTTGATATATCAAGATTTAACTGGAAACTTTGACGAGCGAGCTACTAGGGAATTAGATAATGAAGTTGAACATTATGATAATGGTAGATGGTAATGAAAGTGATGATTATCATTATGATCGTTAGTAGAAACTATGCCTATATAAATAACCTAAAATAGTTAAAACACTTATGCAAATGCTGAAATTTACACAATTTATAAATGAAGCTAATTTAACAGATAAGACTCTTACTGTTAAATTAGCCAGAATCCATGAAATTAAAAAACGCCTTAAAGAGCTAACTGCTGAAACCAAGTCAATTGAAGGTGAGTTAAAAGACTTTGATGCTAGTATTAAACCAGTATTTGATGCAATGAAAACCTTAAATGATAAGTTAGCCTTAACTGAGGAATATGTAATTAAGATTACCAAATATGGTGGAGAAGGTAGTGCAGTTTCTTATGGTAAAGCCGTTGAACAAGCTCTTACTCAAGTTGATGAAGCTGCTCAAGCAATTATTAACGAATGTGTTAGAGTAAATACTGCAGTAACTAGTGTAAAACACTCTTATGAAATTCAAAAAGTTAACGAATCTAAATTATCTGATAAAGTAAAGGCAGTAGTTGCTAAATTATCTAATAAAATAAAGTCAGCAGTTGCAAATTTTAAATCAATATTTGCAACTAAGACAGCTAAGATCGATCAAGCTAACCAAAAATTAGCAGATATTTTAAAGTAATTAAAATTTTAGCAAGAAATAATGATCTAAGCAATGAAGCCGGTCTTACTTATTTTTATGGATCTAAAGACTAATTAAAACCTTTTTTTAAAAGGTTAATATAATAACCTAAGAAAACCTTGAACCTAAAAAATTCAAGGTTTTTTGGTATATTAATAATATAAACATAGCGGGTTAGAGCAGTGGTAGCTCGCGAGCCTCATAAGCTCGAGGTCGGGGGTTCAAATCCCTCACCCGCAACCGTGACTATTTTGGCATTTGTACTTAGATAAATAAATTAAAAGTATAAATCTAAAATGTCAAAACAGCATAAGTACAACTACATTTATAAGACAACTTGTAGTATGACTGGCAAATACTATATAGGAATGCACTCAACGTTCAACTTAGAAGATGGGTACATCGGAAGCGGAAGAAGATTATGGTTGTCTATTAATAAACATGGTAAGGAAAATCATTCTATCCAAATTTTAGAATGGTTACCTGATCGAAGTTCTTTGAAATTAAGAGAGCGAGAATTAGTTAATGAGGAATTATTAAATGATTCAATGTGCATGAATTTGCAACTAGGAGGCGGCGGAGGATTTACCGGAGGTGAGCATGCTCAAAAATTCCATAAAGCCGGTAGGCTTGCTACAAATAAGGTCCTTCATGATAGACTTCAGAATGATGTTGATTATCGAAAAAGATTTTGTGAGTCAGTTAGCAACTCGAAGAAAGGAAATCAATTTTGGCTAAATAAAAAACACACTAAAGAGACTAAGCTGAAAATTGGAGAAGCTAATTCAATAAAACAATTGGGAATTGCTAATTCTCAATACGGAACATGTTGGATAACTGACGGTTTCGAAAACAAAAAAATAAAGAAAACCGAAGATCTTCCACAAGGTTGGTCTTACGGTAGAAAGACCCGGATCCATGCAAGTTGAGCGCAACCCAAATTGCTCTTCAGGTAGATTTGTATGGATTAAACACCCCGTCACGGTATGCTCTAAGTGGCAGGAGTGAACTGAAGAGAAACGGACTGGTAGTTCAGCTGGTTAGAATGCCGCCCTGTCACGGCGGAGGTCACGGGTTCGAGTCCCGTCCAGTCCGCACATCATATTAGGGTCGAGCCGTATTGTGCCATGATATGAAATAGACTTGAGAGGATTAGAGACGGCCGTGACTACCTCAAGTCAAATTATTTAAGAAAACCTTGAACCTAAAAAATTCAAGGTTTTTTGGTATAATAACCCTAAAATAAAAAAATGACACATACAACATTATCAAACACAGCAGAGCGGTTAATGCAACTGCCAAAGGAAATTGAAAGCTTGCAGTATTCTATCCTAAAAAAGATGACATCATCTACTATAATTGCAGCAAGTGCTTCAAGTATTGAATCAAAGATTAGACTTGAAATTAATTCAGAAGTAGATGCAAACGGTAAAAAAGTTTACTCAAATGCTGAAACTCGTGGAGCTGAATTTGAAGAAAGAGCTCAATTTAATTCCGAGTTATTGGCAATTCGAGAAGACTATGACTCAATGCAAAGAGAGATTCAGGAAATGAAAATTCAGGTAGAGACCCTAAATAATGAACAGCGCAATATCCGTTCAATTCTGCACTTCTTTGCCGGCAGTAATGACCAGCTATAATTAAAAGGACCTGGTCTTTATATAAATAACCTAAAATAATTACTCAATAATATGAAACTATTAAAATTTACACAATTTGTAAATGAAGAACATTCATCAATGAATGAAAATGAACCGCCAAGACGCCAATATGGTACTATTGATAAATTAAGATCAATTTTGAAAGGTAAGAAAGTCAAAATGATTGGGAGCTCAACTAAATTAAATCCAATGCTAAAGATAGAAAATGTGGAGGCAATAAGTTCGACTGGAGGTAATGTCAATGCTCCAGGCTTTACGAGAGATGTTGTTTACTTGGATTGTTCAATAGTAAATGATTACGGTGAAGAACTGGGTGGAATAGCTGATTCGGGTATTGGAGGTAATGTTGATGTATTTTATAATTGTACTAATAATCCTACAAAAATGTTTAAAATTGACACTGAAATTATGGGTATAGCAAATCGTGAAATTGGGGGTGAAACCTATGTTAATCCAAATTTGGCAAAGGAAATTGACACCTATTATGGTTCTTTATGGAAACTAACCCCAACTGTAAAAACGGATTATTAAAATAATTAGGATATATTATGAAATTATTAAACTTTACACAATTTGTAAATGAAAATATATTAGAGGCAGTAGCTGGTCTAGAGCCAGTATTTACTCCACGAAACGACTCTAAGCCTATGAATTTTCAATTTGAAGAAGGCCAGTTTAAATTAAATGCAGAGCAGTCAGCCAAGGCCATTGCGTTCATAAAAGATCATATTAAATCGTCAATTCCAACAATTGAAAAATTTATTTCTACCAGTGGACCAATTTCAAAATCACAAACTGAACTTTCAATTTCAAAATCTACACTACCATCAATCATTCAGTTTTACGTTGGAACATCATCAACTGGTACTCAAACTGTCAATTCAAACATTGCACAAAAACGAATGGACTACTTAACAGGTCTTTATCTTGAGGTTATGAATAGTTTTGGAATTAAGGACAGTATTTCCCGTAAATTAATGATTCAAGCCCCTAAGGACTATCAACCCGCCCCAGTTAATAACAATTTCTATGACTCAACTAAACTTGCACCAGTTGCAAAAGATAGATTGTGCCAAATAATTATTAATCCAATTACTACAATGGGTAATACGCCTGGCCAAATTGGTAATATACAAGGTAAGTTAATTGATGCAAGTTCAATTATTAATACTTGGCATGGTGATTTTGTTGATGAAGATGCAATTGTTAGCGGAATAGCAAAGTTACAAACCTATTCTGATATTACCGACTTAAATACTGCTTTGAAAAATGCTCGTATGGGTACGTTAGAAGAATTTCTAAATAAACAATTAGCTCACAATGATGCTCTTGAACTTAATAAAATTGTAAAAATGTTAAATGATGCAGCAACCCGTAGTTTAGATAAAAACGGCAACCCTATAGGATATATTGCAAAAAAGGTTGATAGTGATACTATCTCAATCATGCTTGCTACCGTTTAATTTTATAAATAACCAACTTAATTAATACTAATAATTAAACCGGTCTAATTAGGCCGGTTTTTTTATGTGAGATAAATAAAATAAAGTAACTAAACTAAATGAATTATACAAGGGAACAAGTTGAATCGGCAGTAAAAGCTAAGGGTTATACCTGGTTTGATGATATCGCAAATAAGGGTTATGACTTAAATATTGTAGGAATTAGAAATGCTGGTACAGGCCAAACGGTTACAAATATATTTGATGATTTATTAACAGTTTCATATAAAGTGGATGGTGCTTGGCAGTTTAATAGTTGGCAAGCTACTACTGATCCAGGTAAAAAAGGTGTTATGGAGTATCATAATGCGGCTGGGGTTGCACGACTAGTTGAAGGTCAATATAGAGGGTCTCATACAATTAGACTTCATCAAGGTAAATACGAAGCATTAGGTCAGGCAAAAAATGTAAAGGTTTACCGAGACGCAGACCGTAACCTTATCTATAGCGAGGATAAAATTCAGGAAGGTATATTTGGTATTAATATCCATAAAGCTGGAGCTGACTCTACTTATGTAGAGAACTGGTCAGAAGGCTGTCAAGTATTTAAGCGATCCGCTGACTTTGACAAGTTTATGGCAATTTGTCGACTTGCGGTACCTATCCATAAAAACTCATTTAGTTATACCCTAATCAAGTCAACCGATATAAAATAATTAAGACTAGATGAGTACTACTCCATTTGCATATAATCCTGGACATTCTACTATTGCTGGAACAACCAATTTAGTTGATTTAGCAATAGGCACAACCGCTCAACACTATGGAGCTAATCCTGGAGGTTTGACTTGGTGGATGGGACCTGAAGATATAACTGGTTATCTAATTTGCAGGCCAGTACCTGCTGGAAATCAGCCAACTCAAATGGGTGCAATTGGAACAGTCAGATTTGCTAGAAGCACAGCTAAAACTGATCAATCATTTTTGGAACTAGCCAATTATATCAAAAGAGATTTAGGCGGATCCCCTAACCTGGCTAGTGCATCAGCTGCTCTTACGTGGTTAACCGATAATGGCTATTGGACTTCATGGGTTCAACCATATATTGCAGGTTTATATAAAACAACATACAATGGATATTTTGCCGATTCGGTTAGTTTCTTTGCAACTGCAACTCCACAAGCTTTTTTAAACAATCCAATAACTGAAGTCCAAACAACATCTATTTTTGAACCAGCAACGGATGATGGGTCAGATTTTAGTTGCCAATGGTTGGGGTATTTTAAACCAGCTACTTCTGAAACTTATACATTTTATACATCAAGTGATGATGCATCGTATATGTGGATCGGTGCAAATGCTCAAACTGGTTTTACGACAGCCAATGCAACGGTTAACAATGGTGGATTGCATGGAACAACTGAAAAATCGGGATCAATTACATTAACTGCCGGCGTTTATTATCCAGTTAGAATTCAATTTGGCGAACGCGGTGGTGGAGATGTGTTAACCTTTAATTACTCAACTCCGACTATCTCTAAAACGACTAATGTTACTGGATTAGTTTTCTATAATTCAACAACTAATAATTTTTAAAAATAAAATATTATAATGGCTAGTACAAAACCATTTTCTAGAAATCCATCACATACTGCAATTTCAGGGGTAACCAATCTTGGAGATATTGCAATAGGAACCTCTGCTCAAAACTATTCAGCTAATCCAGGCGGATTAACTTGGTGGATGGGGCCAGACGAATCAACTGGCTATGTGATTGGTGCACCAGTTGCTCTAGAAAATCAATCAACTCCAATTGGATCAGTAGGAAATGTTCAATTTTGGAGAACCAATTCCTTAAGCGATTCTGAATTTCTTTCATTAGCCAATTATGTTAAACGGACATTCGGTGGAGCTGCTGATTTAGCAACTGCAACAGATGCTAATGTATGGTTAGCTGCAAACAATTACTATACAAACTGGACTTTGCCAGCAACTACAACTACTACGACGGCCGCGCCAACTACAACTACAACAACGGCAGAGCCAACTACAACTACAACAACGGCAGCGCCGACTATAATAACCTCTGGCCTTATTTTAAATTATGATATTAGTAAGCCGGCCTCATACTCAGGCAGTGGAACTACTATAACTGACTTACAGGGAAATTCCAATGCAACAACCGTTAATAGCCCAACGTATACTTCTTCTGGAGGTGGCTACTTAACATTTAACGGAAGCAATCAATACTTTGTTACTAACACCTCATTAAATTCTAAATTATCACCAGCCAATACGTCAACCGTATTATCAATATTTGTTTGGGTATATCCTATGGATAATGGTGTTATAGTAGCAGAATTAGGACAGGCAACGGCAAATACCTTATGGCATGATTCTCAAATCGAAATGGTTGCTGGAACAATTAAATTTTCTGTTTGGAGCGGTGTTGTACAAAACTTATCATCATCTATTTCAACGCCTTTAAATAACTGGTATTATGTTGGGTTCACTTATGACGGAACAAATTTAAGAGGATATGTTAATGGTTCATTGGCTGTAACTTCCGGTACAATAACCAGACAAACTCCTTATAACAACGGAGGCGGCGTAGGACTGCACTATGCAGTAGCTTCAGAGGATCTTACAAAGCTTGGAGATGGCTCGTATGCTAACATGAGATTTGGTGGAATGCAAATCTACAATACGGCATTAACTGGCAACAACGTGTTGACTAATTTTAACGCAACTAAATCAACCTACGGTCTGTAATTCTTGGTATATTAATACCATGATGAATGAATTCCAAAAGTATGCAATGAGCGAGCACGGGGTGTCCTCATTGAAATTAGATTATTACGGTAAACAAGTTGAGTCATCAATGACTCCTTATATCTTAGAAGAACGCGAGTTACGTGTTACTCAAATGGATATTTTTTCCAGATTAATGAGAGACCGTATTCTTTGGGTTGCTGGTCCAGTAAATGATTATATGTCAACAATTGTGCAGGCTCAGTTAATGTTCCTAGATTCAGTTGATGGTACGGATATTACAATGCATATTGATTCTCCAGGCGGATCAGTTAAGTCTGGACTTTCAATGGTAGACGTAATGGATTATATTAAAGCCGATATCCGAACAGTAAATACTGGAATGGCTGCATCAATGGGATCAGTTCTCTTAGGTGCTGGCACAAAGGGTAAGCGTAGTTCCCTAAAGCACTCAACCACAATGTTACATCAATCTTCTGGAGGTTTTAGTGGAAATATTCAAGATGCTGAAGTTGACTGGGCTGAATGGCAAAAAGTTAATCATGAACTATTTGTATTATTAGGTAAATACTGCGGTAAAAAACCTGATCAGGTAAAGAAGGATGCAACTAGAGACTTTTGGTTAAGTGCAGAAGAAGCCGTAAAATACGGAATCATTGATGAGATTGTAAAATCTAAAAAATCTAAATAATAATATATGCATGGTAAAGTATTAGTACTCCTACGTGGAGTTCCTGGAGCAGGCAAAAGCTCGTTCGCAAATTTTGTATGGAATAGCGGTGTAATTTTTGAAGCTGATAAATTCTTTGATACACCGGATGGAGGTTATAAGTTTGATGGAGCTAAATTAAAAGAAGCCCATGAATGGTGTAGGCTTGGTGTACAAACTGCAATGGAAGAAAATATTCAAACCAACGGTCAGTATTATCCAGAAATAATTGTATCAAATACATTTACTCGTGAATGGGAAATGCAAGCTTACGTAGACCTAGCCAAAGAATTTGGGTATACAGTAGTCTCCCTAATTGTTGAGAACCGTCATGGCGGAGTTAATCAACATGGAGTACCTGAGGAAAAGGTGCAAGAAATGCGAGACCGGTTTGAAGTAAAATTATGAAGCGTCACAGAGCTCAATTTACTAAAATAGTAAAAGAATGGAATGAAGCAACCACATTTGAAGTATGGGAAGGAGTTAGGGATAATTTTACTTTTGGGTTTATTGGAGCTACTCTAGTCGTATTCATTTCAACTAAAACTGATATTGCTGTATTGATTGGGTATTTGGCATACTATTTCTTTATGGGTAAAATAGTTAATAGACCGAAATATGTTACTGATCTTGGAAAATTAGTAGTATTTCCTATTCCTTCTGCACTTGGTGCATTTGCTGGTTATAAGTTATCATATATACTAATTCAATTAATATCAACATGATTAAAGAATTTACTGGGTATCGAGCCGTTTATAAAATTAATGGTACCAATGAAAATGGTGTAGCATTTGCTAAAACCCTTAAGCAATTAAAATCATCAATTGATTTGTTTAATGTAAATAAAGATTATCGGATTGAAGGTTTTGATGGAACCGTTTGGCATTTAATAAATTAAAGTGGTATATTATTTAAAATCAAAAACAAATAAGCTATGAATAAAAAAGAATTAATTGATGCACTTCTACAGAAGTTTGGAGTGTTTATCAAAAAACTTGGTAATCTAATTATTGTTGCCATTGCAATGTTGGCAGGTTTCTTTATTGGCTATTACTATTGGGTAATGACAAATAAGGTTGGAAAATCTCAATGGGATAGTATTAAACCGCTAACCACAACATCTGTTGCAATTAACGAACGTAATGAATTATTGGTAATTGACCGAAAGACTGGAATCTATTCGATTTATCAAGATTCAGTAGGGATTGTTATTTTTAATCTCTATGCAAATCGTATTTATAAACAAGCAGTTCCAGTAACTACTAAATAATGACCTCATTAAAAACCATATTAATCTTAAGCAGTCTAATCTTATTTGGAGCAATATGGACGTATGAGATTAATAAAACAGCAGTTGGACTACCGGATGGAGCACGAACACTAGAAAGTGCTCCACCTTGTGTTCAAATGTATGATCACCTTAAGGAATACGCAGATAAGTATAGAGTTCCATTTCATATTGCATATGGAGTAGCTCATAAAGAAACTGGATATAATGGTGCATTTCATTGGGCTTATAAGCCAGCCCTAACATCAGCGGCTGCAGCATATGGAGCAATGCAAATACAGGTCCCTACTGCAAACTTTATTTGGCGGTCAGGCAAAAAGATTACCGCAAAAAGATTATTAACGGATCTAAAATTTAATGTTGAGACCTCAATGAAACTGCTTGCATATTTAAAAAAACGATATGGAAGTTGGGAACTTGCACTTGGCTGTTATAATACAGGCCGGCCGTTGGTAAATTCCTATGCCCTAGAAATTGTACACTCAAAATATAAATAAAAAAAATTAAATAAAATGGCAGACTTTTGTAATAAATGCGCACATGAATTATGGGGAGAAGATTTTGAACCGGAAATTGATGTTCCTAAAATTGCTAATCAACTTCCAACCGGTCATTATATTTCGGTACTTTGTGAAGGTTGTATAATGGTTGCAGTTTCAAAGGACGAAACTGGTAAAGTTAATATTGCCTATGGTAATATCGGAGGAGATGACTTAACTTGGGGGTCTTTTGAAGACTGGGAAGCCAAAGACTCAAGTTTAAAAATTAAATAATATGACACACTTAGATAAATTTGAAATGGTTAATTTGTGCGAGACTGCTGAAGAATTAACTAATGCACTAAGAGCAATTGCTGATCAGGAAACCGGTATGATTAAAGGTCGATTACGCGAATTTGATTCACAGCGGATGTCAGGATATGTTTCACTAGTTATAAATGAAGGAGCTCCAGCAAATTTATTAACCAGAGAATTTGGAATTCGGCAACAAGCTCTATATTTAAGGTACTGTATACAAAACGGAATTTAATAATGAAATTAACAATTGAACCTCATCAGCGTGTTTGGTTTACTTCAGACACCCACTATATGCACTCTAATATTTGTAGAGGTACGTCTAATTGGGTAGAGGGCAGTAAGACTCGTGATTTTGACGAGCTTGAACAAATGAATGAGGTTATTATTGATAATATTAATAATTCAGTTAGGGAAGACGATATTCTATTTCATCTAGGCGATTGGTCATTTGGAGGATACGAGAATATTGAAGGGTTTAGGCAAAAGATTACGTGTAAGAATATTCATTTACTACTTGGAAATCACGACCATCACATTGAGAATGATAAGGGCGGCATTCAAAAACTGTTTAAGTCAGTTAATAATTATCTTAGACTTGAACTTAATATTTTAAAGCCGGAAGATAAAGAAACCATTCGTAAAACTTTTGTACTGTGCCATTACCCAATTGCAAGTTGGCATGATATGAACCGTGGAGTTATTCAATTGCATGGACATGTGCATTTACCGCCAGAGCTAAAGTTACATGAAGGTAAAGCAATGGATGTTGGAATGGATGGTAATTTATTGGAGCCCTATTCTTTACAAGAAATTTTACAAATAATGAGGGACCGCCCAATTAGGTGCCTTGAATTACCAAACGATCATCATGAGGATGGTGATCAATAATTTTAATTAAATTAAATAATGATTCAACACATTGACGTCTTAATCAAGGACATAAATACAAAACCCAACTGGAGTGCAAAAGAACTTGCACCAAAATTACAGTCGCTATCTCATCAATTGGAGAATCAATTACAGACAGAAGGTAAGGTTGTAAATTTTACTGGCGCTAGTAAAAAATCAAAAGTCAAAGTAATCCGAAAATACGATCTTCTCTATTTAGCAATAGTTGGAGTTCCGCATTATTTCCTAATCCATAAGATAGACAGAGACACGGTCTTTGGAATTATTTTTACCTCAACCAATAAACCCGAACACTGCATTCATGAAGTTATGGAGGACCGAATTCTTGAAGGATCCTTTGCTACTTGCACCTATTTTACAGTTTCATTAGCTGAAGCAATGGACTCTTTTATCCGAGTTTACGAAAGCAAAAAGGAAGCTGACGATATTTTTGTAAAGGTAAAAGCTCATTATAAAACAGTCTTTAATTTTAAATAATTAGTTCAGTATTATGTACCTTTGGGTATATTAATATAAAGAATTAATTATGAAAGCTCAAGATAATCCAAAAATTGATTGGATCATCTCTCAACACAGAGATACTAATCACATGTACGATACGTACTTACCTTACGAATTCCATTTAAGAATGGCTGTAGAGGTTGCAACAAAATTCCAACACTTAATTACATATAAGCAAGATTTACCTAGTGTAATTCTTGGAGCATGGGGACATGATTTAATTGAAGATACTCGCGTTTCATATAACGATGTTAAACAAGAACTTGGAGAAATGGCAGCTGACATTATTTATGCATGCTCAAATGAAAAGGGTAAAAACCGAGAAGACCGAGCAAATCATAATTACTATAGAGTAATCCGATCAACTCCATATGCAGTATTTGTAAAGTTATGCGATCGTATTGCCAATGTGCAATATTCAAAAATGTCAGGCAGTCGTATGTTTGAAATGTACAATAAGGAAAATAAAGACTTTATGAATCAATTAGGCTGGACCTCTGAAGACATTCTTCATGAATACTCTGATATGTATTGGTATTTAAGTCAGTTATTCAAAGCTGAAAATTAAAAAAATTAAAAAATTATAAAACCGGTTTATTAAAATCAAGTAGAACAGTAATCAATTTGAATTTTTAATAAAACGATATAACATAATGGAAAACAACGACTCAGTTTGCTATGTAGCAAGAATTAACGAAATTAGGCCCATTGATGGTGCAGACAACATTGAATTAGCAATTGTTGGAGGATGGAATTGTATTACTAAAAAAGGAGAGTATAATGCTGGCGATTTAATTGTAGTTGCTACAACTGATGCAGTCATTCCACAAGAATTATCAGACGTAATGAACGTGACCAATTACCTACGCAAAGGTCAACGAGTACGTACTGTAAAATTACGTGGAGTTTACTCTGAATGTTTAATTATTCCTTTTGCTTATTGTAAAGATGGTGCTAAATTAGCCAATACCAAATGGAACGAAGGAGAAGATATGATGTTGTTCTTGGGTATTTTTAAGTACGAACCTCCAATTAAACAGATAAGACTATCTTCTGGTAAAAAGATTCGCTATCAAGATAACCCTAATTTCCATGTTTACTACAAGTTTCCTAACTTGAAGAATGTAGCTGGGATGTTTACTGAAGAGGATATGGTAGAAATTACTCGTAAAATCCACGGAACAAATGCTCGTTATGGTATTGTAAAGAAAACTAAATTAGCAGTTTGGGACAAAGTTAAAAAATTCTTTGGATTGGCTGATAAATGGATTGATTATGAATTTGTAGTTGGGTCTCATAATGTTGAAAAGGGTTCTGACTCTCAAGGTTTTTACGATACAAATGTTTGGTACCAAATTTCGGACAAATATGAAATCAAAAAGAAGTTATGGGAATATGTTAAGAGCGTTGCAATGGAACCTGAAATTGGAGCTGGTATTACAATCTATGGAGAAATTTATGGAGTCGGAATTCAAAAAAATTATGAATATGGGCTAAAGGAAATTGAATTTGTTGGCTTTGATGTCAAAGAGAATGGCGAATACTTAAGTCCAATCAATTCTAAACTTTTAATAAAGCATATTTTAGACTTACCATACGTTGAGATCCTATATTCAGGTAATTGGTCTCAGGCAGTTCAAGATAAATTTGTATTTAATAATTTTATTGCAGGCACTAAAGTACCAGAAGAAGGAATTGTAATTAAGTACCATACTGGAGAAAGAAGTAAAGTTGCAAAAGTAATCAACCCTGACTATTTGATCTATGGCGAGAAACACGATATTGGAGACTCACACTAACCTCTAATGATAAATCTCAAGACACTAATAATAGGAATGTTATTTGGGCTTATAGCTCAAGTGCTAACCTTCTTTCAGCTACAAGGACAAATGCGATATGAGTGGTTTAAAAACCACTATTGGGCAATAGTGTTAATGGGTATTCCAATATCAATGACGTTTATGTATTCGGTAAAGAATATGATAATAGCATTTGACGGTCAAATGTGGCCATCTCGATTAATTGGTTTTAGCATAGGAGCAATCTCATTTACCTACCTAAGCTATGTTATATTTAATGAGCCTATTACCGCAAAGACATTAGTGTGCTTGGCATTAGCCGTTGCAATATTATTAATACAATTATTTTGGAAATAAAATGGAAGAAAATAAATTAGTTAGAATTTACCTAGACGATGTTAGAACACCAATTGAAAAGGATTGGATAGTTGTTAGAAATTATCAGGAGTTCAAGGATAGAGTCAATGAAATTGGAATAACGAATATTCATATTATCTCGTTAGATCACGACTTGGGTGACTCAGCAATGTCGGAGTATTTTACAAATGTAAGTCCAAATTATAAATTAGACTATAATAATATTACAGAAAAAACTGGAATGGACTGTACCAAATGGTTAGTTAATAAGTTCTATGACGAAAATCCAAAACGGCTTGATATGAGTCGTCAAGATAAACGCAATGTGCCTATTAAGTTTCCAGAAGTTTACGTACACTCAGCAAATCCAATTGGGTCAGCTAATATGATGGGGTATTTTAATAATTTCTTTATGAATGAAGGCGAGCCTCAAAATTGTGTACGCGTTCAGATACCTCATACAGTTTAAGTTGGTATAATAATTATAAGATTGCCCTCTTGGCGGAATTGGTAGACGCGCTAGACTTAGGATCTAGTCTTCGGGTAAGAGTTCGAGTCTCTTAGAGGGTACAAATTGGTATAATATAATTATGAAATTAGTAGAATATAACGAAGATAACCTCATCACCTATACCCTATATGAAGTTGCTCCAAAAATCTATGTAGTAGAAGCAGCCGATGATTATGCTAGAGCAATGCTATTTGTTAGAGCTCAAGAATATTACGAATCATCTTATCCTGAATTTAGAAAAAAGAACTTTTGTATTTTTGAATATATGAATAAGTACCGTAAAGAAAGAGGCACTAAATATTTTGGATATACTAAAGATTGGAGTGGCTATAATATTCCAAGTGATTCTCTTGAATCATGCCTTAATGGACTAGATGCTAGTAAAGTTTTAACTACTCCATATGATATTCTTATGCATGCAATATATGCAACAATTCGTAAGCACCAACCTCGTGGAAAGTTTTATATATTGGGAGTAGATGATATTAAGTCGCAAGTAATGGATCATGAACTTTCACATGCACTATTCTATACAAATAAAGAATACAAGGCTGAAATGATGGAGTTAATTTTATTGTTAAAATCAAATGTATATAATCAATTAGAAGCATACTTATCTCAAATGGGTTATGTTAGGCAAGTTATGGTTGACGAAATCCATGCATATCTTTCAACTGGCTTGATTAAGCCAATGGACCGAGCTAGAGGTTCAATTGCCGCATCAAAGAAATTTAAAAAAGTTTTTAAAGAATACAGGAAAAAATTTAATTTAAAACTTGATGTATAAATTTGAATTAGTTGATTCCGAAATTAAAAAATTCGAGAAGTGGAAAAAGAAACAAAAAAAGAAGAACCAATTCATGCCAACTGCTGGTGAAAGATGGACTTTTATGTTTACTCCAACTGGAATTGGTACAGTAGTTGAAGTAAAAGACCAAACTACTGGAGACGTACTTGACTTAACTGATTGGGACTTATGGTAAATTATGAAACTTGTAACTGTGGTAAAAAAGCAACCTGGCTATATGCGCCTTCAACGGATTCTACAGAGAATCCTTTTCACTGTGATGATTGCGTTCCTCGCGGTTGTTCTTGTAATAGCTACCATACTGACCCAAACGCTTATCATCCTCCTCTCGAAAATCCTGAATTACCGGAAGGCATTGAAAACAAAGATTGGCACTGGAAGAATAAAGAAAAAACTGAATGGTGCCGATTAGATGATGAGGGCCGAGAATATCCATGTTGTGAATTTTGGTATGACGAAAATGGCTATGAAATTGAAGAAAAATAAATTATAGATTATGAGAACTTTAGTAATATCAGATATACACATTGGATCTAAAGGTTGCAATACTGAAGCAATTACAATGTTATTAAAAACAGAAACATTTGATCGACTGATTTTAGTTGGCGATATTATTGATGGATGGCTCTTTACTAAATATAAAAAGTTTTCTCAAGACCATACTAACTTAATAAGAAAATTTCTAAAGATTTCAAAGAGAATGGAAGTTATTTGGATAGCTGGCAATCATGATGAGTTCCTAAGAAAATATTTGCCAGTTGATATTGGTAATATTATAGTAGTTGATGAATGGACTGAAGATGGAATATGGTTTTGTCATGGAGACAAATACGATGGAATTGTTAAGATGCGCTGGTTGGGAATGTTAGGTTCAATTGGCTATGACTTGGCAATTGAACTAGACCGATTTATAAAAAGATTTGGTAAAAAAACAAGTTTGTCAAAATACTTAAAGGATAATGTAAAGGCCGCTGTTTCATTTATGGTTGATTTTGAAAATGAAATGGTTCGTCAAGCAAAAAAGAGAAACTGTCATACTGTTGTATGCGGCCACATTCATACTCCAGCAGACAAAGAAATAGACGGAGTTCGCTACTTAAATACTGGCGACTGGATTGAAAATACTTCATATGTTATATATGAGTCAACTAAAAACACTAACTGGCTAACCTTATTTAGATAATGATTAATGATTTAACTATTATAATTCCATGCTATAATGAAGAGGCATATATTGGTAGAACTCTTAGAGCTATATTAAGACAGAAAGAATGTGCTGGTGTTAAAATAATTATAGCAGATGCTGGATCAACCGATCAAACCGTTAATATAATTAATTCAATAGCTCTAAAATTTAATCTAAATGTTGAAATAATTAAAGGAGGGTTGCCTGCAATTGGCCGAAACGCTGGTGCTCAAATATCAACTACTTCATTATTGCTATTTCTAGATGCTGATATTACATTTACACATAAAAGAGTTATTATTGAATCGGTTAATACGCTCATTGCTGGTAATTATGCAGTACTTGGAACAAACCCTAAATATAAAGGAGAATTTGATTTACGAGCAAATTTTATATTTTGGATAAATGGATTAACTACTTGGTATCTTTCTAAAACTAAACCATTTGCAATTGGCGGATTTATGTTGATACGTAGATTTATTTTTAATAACCTTGGCGGATTTGACGAGCTTGCACATCAAAGTGAAGACTGGTTATTAAGCAGAAAAATAAAGCCTACTAAATTTAAACTTATACCTAACCTGATTACACAGGACAATCGCCGATTTAAAAAATATGGATACCTTAATATGATTTGGCTAGTTATTAAAAATTGGCTGAATCGTAATAATGAATTGCATTTTTATAAAGACCAAAAATATTGGCATAACTAACTATGACTAAACTCCAAGAGGAATTTGAACAATTTGTAAAAGGAAAACACCCAGGACTGGAGTTTCGGCCTCAACAAAAAGAGGCAATACTTGATATAATCTCTGCATATAACAATGATCCTAATGGTATCTACTTATTAGATGCCCCAACTGGTTCAGGTAAATCAGTAATTGCAATGGTGTTTGCAGACTTTCTTGCATTTAAAGGCAACCGTGGTTATATTCTTGCATCTGATCTTTCGCTACATGAACAATACGTAAAGGACTTTCGTAAACTACAGTTATGGAATTGGGGTAATATCAAGGGTGTTGATAATTATAAGTGCGTAGTTAATGACGAAAAATTTTCAATAGGCGAATGTAAAAGTAAAGGAACTTCATATGAAGCTGCTGAATCATTACCATGTTTTAAACAATGTGGGTATTTAACATCACGTAAAAAATCAATTAAATCTCCAATTGCACTACTTACTTATCCATATGCCTTAATTCAAAGAAATTATGTTGAGGATAAGCAGCAAGGCAAAGGTAAAGGCTCTCCATTTCCACAAAGAGATTTTGTAGTTTGCGATGAGGCTCATAAATTATTAGATATTGTACAGAGCCACTTTAGTCCAATAGTATCAAAGGAAATTGTAAAGAAGGCTGAAAAATTATTGGAGGGACTTGGCGATATTGGTCAAGCTGTACCAAAAATAAATCTTGAAAGACTTGAGAAAATAATAGACCGCATTTATGCAGATGATGATCAAGCAAATTTACTTAAGCTATTAAGAGAAGTTACTAAAGTACTTGGCGAAGTTATGAAAGCAACTGGCCCTCTTAGAGAAAATGCCTCAGCTGACTTTATTGAAGGTAGCGTTCCACTTGAATGGCTTGCGGTTTTTAACCTAGCCGACTGGTGTAAAGACGTGCACTGTAAACTTGAAGACTATTGCGAAATTGTTGGAAAGGTTGGCGTTGAAAAGCTAATTAAAAACCCTGGAGAAAAAGCCTTGGTTTTTAACTGTATTGACGAGTACTACTTATTAAAAAAGCACTTCTATACTAAATTTGGGTTTAAGTTGTTAATGACGGCTACTATGGGTAACCCTAGTGACTTCATGAGAAATCACGGTATCAAGTCAGCCAAGTACTTTAAAATAGAGAGCCATTTTAATTGGGAAAAGTCGCCAATCATTTTTTATCCAGGTAAAAAAATGTCAACCCGATTTCTGGTTGATAATATGCAATGGGCGATTGATACGGTAACCCGAATTGTCCGAGAGCATTCTGAGGACTCTGGGATCATTCATTCCGGTTCATATGAATTGAATACTAAGATTTGGACAGGGCTTCCTAAAGACGTTAAGAAACGCATTTTACTCTATAAAGGTTCTGAAGAAAAGGACCAGGCTCTAAAGAAAATGAGCAAAAAGAAAGGGCTTGTATTAATGGGGCCTTCTATTTTAGAAGGTTTAAATATGGTAGACGACCAGAGCAGATTTCAAATTTTTTTAAAGGTTCCGTATCCACATCTTGGCGATAAGTATGTTGCTGCTAAACTGGAATATTCGCAAGCTTGGTATAACTGGAAGACTGCAATTGGGGTATTGCAAGGAGTCGGTCGATCAATCCGTACGCCAGATGATTGGGCTATTACTTATTTACTAGATGGGTGCTTTGCTGATCTTATGAAGTCAGCTGGCGATCAATTTCCACCAGAATTTAAAGCCAGACTGAAAGTAGAGTATAAATAACCCTAAATACTAGGTAACTTTAATGTCTATACTTAACTGGGAATTATATCACCAAACTAAAGAAGTTAGTAAAATCTATACTACTTCAATATTTGAAGCAAAGAAACCTGAAACCTTTGAACAATTTGCAAGTAATCGACTTGCTGGAGCAATTAAGATTGCTGAAACTACCAAAGCAAAAGGCGGAGACTCTCTATTAACATATCAACACTATAAAGTTAAGTTACCGTATTATAAAAAGGCGGCAGCTGGTAAATTTAATATCCAAGAAGCTAAAGCTGAACTAAAAAAATTACACACCTACCTTCATGCAATCATTGATAAATTTGAGGCAAAGGGTCAAACTCCATTTCAACAAGTAATGGGAAAGATTGAAGTAGTTGGTGAATTAATAATTAAATACAATGAAACACATTAAATTATTTAGCGGTTGGATAAATGAGGCATTAACCGCTGATCAAATAGCTAATCAAATTCAAGCCGCAATTTCTGGCAATGGAACAGAAGAATTTGATTTAAGTACTGCAATTAAGTTAATTCCAGATGCAGAAACAATGGTTAAAGTAAATCAAGCTTTAAAATTGGGAATGCAAACTAAGAGTTGGGAATATGGTAGTATAGGTGATGCAGTTAATGGCGAACTTGGTATATTTGATCAAACTTATAAAGATCAAATATCTGCACATATTAAGAATATAAGCGCAAAAAAATACTCAGGATCAGTTAGTAATACTCAGTCAACCATTGCTGCTAATAAAGCAGTATTAGTTGGTGGACTAAATGATCGGCCCGGAGATAAACCAACTGCTGAACAAACCTCTATATTAAGTAAATCAACCGGTCTTCCATTAATGAAAGGGTTTGATTATGATGAAAGTGATGATACCATATTGAGGTATTTAAAATCTAACCCAGGTATTCCAGTGTTTTTATTTAGTGCCGGCTGTAAAAAAGCAGAAGTTTTAAGTAACTCAGCTTATGTTAATAAAAACCAGTTATATATTATTGAACCATTTGCCTCAAGTAAAACTACAAAAGACATTATTAATAAGGCCGTTAATAATGGAGTTCCTGCAAAGAATGTGTATGTTGGGAAAAACTCATCAAGAGGGTACGGTGTGGTTAGCGGAACCTCTGATTCCAAAGCAAAACTTCATTGGGACGCACTTGTATCCGTTGGTAATATGGTATCTACTGAGTTAAATAAAAGTACTATTTAAAAAACCAAAATATGAAACACATTAAATTATTTGAAGATTTTGATCTAGATAAATTTCTAGAAAATCCTGATAAAGAATTATCAAATGATGATTCTCCTGAAATTAATATTGGCAGTTATGTTGACTCGTATAGAGGTAAGGGTCGAGTTGTTGATATGGACGATAGTTTTGCAACAGTTGAATTACATAATTCAAAAGGAAACCGGGTAAAGGTTCCACTATTTGCTCTAACTAAAATTTCAAGTAATACAATTGAAACAGCTAAAGTAGGAGATTCTAAAGCAGAACTTGCTGAGCTTGTTAAACAAGGTACCGAATATTTAGATTATCTTAAATCAGTTGAAGACTATTCAGATGATGAAGACTCTTTTAGTGGTCAGATTAATTTTGATACTCTATTAAGTTTTATTCAAGATACAGTAGTTGAGGTAATTTCAATTAAGAATAATGATACGGCATACGATTCATATAATGAATATCATCATTTAATTAATATTGTTGCATCACTAGCTGATGTAATTCAAACAGTAAGACCTGATTTAACTGATGAAGTTGATGCAGCTCTTGAAAATTTTCCAAGCTAATATGAAAGCCTTAAGTTTTAATCAATTCATAAATGAAAATCAAGATAACGATGATTTAAAACAGTTAGCTGATCTTGGACTGTATACTCCAATTGCTGAAATTGTATATCAAACATTAATAGAAAAAACAGACTTAGCCGATTTTATGACACTAGAAGGGGATTCTATTCTGTTTAGATATGATTGGATTATGGAGCCAGCAGACTCATTAGCAGTAATGGGTTTTGATGAAGCAGAAAGTCGCGACATCATTCGTAAATTAGGTATGGGCCCAAACGACTTTTTTGGACTAATTGATATAGTTTTAGATTTTAATAAAATGACAATTAGTGTTCACTCTGATATTAATCAAAGACCTCTTAATTTTGAAGATGAGTATTCGCATGAAGGCCCAATGTCTAACTATGTAACCGTATTAGATGACTATTATGGAAAAGCGTCAACTGGCCGCCCAGCCGGTCCAAAAGAGATAGCAGATGAACTCGTAAGGATGTTTTTGGTATGGAGTTATCAAGAAGACCCATTTGGAATTTGGATAAATATTAATACAATTATTGAAAAAGAGATTAAGAATAGGCTTGAAAGAGCAAATCATGAATCTAGTGAAGATTCTTAGTATTTAAGGTTTCACCCCAAAGTGGTGACCTTTGCCTGATAAATAATAAAAAAATCAAGAATAATGGCAGACATCGCACAACAATTTGCTGGATTACCTATTGAAGATCTTATTGTATCTCCAATCATTGGTATGGCAAAAGGACAAGCAAAATTAAACGACGTAACCTGGAAATATATTTCAGAAGTTGCATTCGTAACGGACAAAGACGGCAAAACTTCAGCTCGCTCTTTAGACGTTGAAATGAACCGAGTAGTAACAGACGGTACTACTGGCGAACAAACAGTTCAAACACTTTATTCAAAAGTTCCAATGTTACCATTGGTTCCACTTCCTTCATTGGCTATTACCTCAGCTGATATTGAATTTACAATGGAAGTTAAAACGTCTGAAGTAGACAAATCAAGTACTGATACTGAAGCATCTATTTCGGCTTCAGCTTCTGGCGGATTTTGGGGTATGAAATATTCAGTTAGCATGGCAGGTAAAGTGTCAACTCATAAAGAGAACACACGTAGCACTGATAATTCAGCAAAATACAATGTAAAAGTACATGCTGAACAATTACCAGCAACTGAAGGTATGTTGAAATTATCTGATTACCTAACTCAAATGTTAGAGCCATCATTAATTCCACTTACTGCTGATCCACAGTCTAAGTAATTAGAATAAGTAGATTTAACCAAAGAGGCTAGCTAAACACTAGCCTCTTTTTTTATAAACTAATTATTTTAAGTTAGTATAATAGAAAAGGAGTTTAACCCAAATAAGTATGGCAAGATTAAATATTGAAGAGCTAGTTGGAGGTTTATTAGAAGCCGCAATGGTAGCTCAAGGAATAAGCGAAAGGCAACATATTAATGCCCTTGCAAACTATTTTAATGAAGACGGTACACCTAAAGTTAAAACTTTTAAAATTGGGGAACGTGAATTGATTGTGCCTTTGTATATTATGGCAGACCATTCATCAATTGGACTTGACGAGTTGGATATTGAATTTGAAGCCAGATTAATATTTGGAAATAGTGATAAAGAAGTGTCTGATCTTAAACGATCCCTACTTGGACTATTTAGGAAAAAGGGTTATGAGCATAATATTAACGGCATTGAAGTAGATTCAGGTAAAAATACAGATGGTTCCGGAATGTCAAAAATTCGGGTTAAATTCAAATCAGATACTAAACCTGAAATGATTGCTAGACTAGTTGATGCCTATATTCAAAAACTTGAGGATTCCTCAAATCAAACCCCATAAGTATGGCTTTACCTTGTCCAGCATGTAGAACTCCACTTGGCATTGATTTGGCTTTTATAATGAAGCACCCAGTCTCAGTTTGTCCAAACTGTCAAGTAATTTTAGACTTTTCAGTAAATGATGAAATCAAGAAGAAATTTAGTGCAGCCATGTCTGAGATTGATGATATTAAAAAGAAATACAAGAGTATTGCAAAATTCGGATAAATTAACAAATAAATTATGACTACTAAAGTAACAGTTACAATTGAAAAAATCCGTGAATTAGTAGCGGAGTTCCCAAATGATATGCAATTAGGAGAAGCTGTCCGTAAGCTAATTGTTCATGGAATTGATTCAATTGTATCAACTAAGTCAACAATAGTTACTAAAACTTTTGACCATAGTAAAAGTAATTAGGTTTAGTATAGAGTTGATAAATAACCTAAAATTATCAAGCTATTTTGAATATTCTTAAGTTTAATGACTTTTTGCTGCTTGAGGCCAGTTTATCCAAACATGCAGATAAACGAATAACCGAACGTATTAAAGAAAGTCTAAAGGATGGAACTTCCATTGACTTTCCAATTGAAGCACGCAGGAAAATTGCACTAACTGGCAGATCTCTTGCAGATGTGTCAAATGAGGCAACTCTGCTAATCAAAGACGAGTTTATGCGTCGTCTTACTAATAGAATAGAGCGCCCAGATTTTCCAGACGGTAACCGAATTGTTGTATTATTAGATCCACAATTAAAATACGGTCGTGATACTTTTCCAATATCAGTATCAGTTACCTCAGAAACAGAAATAATCAATAAGAAAACTGGTAAAAAGGAAATAATTAAACGCACATATACTGGAGAAAGATTGTGTATCTATATTGCAGATAATGTAATGACCACAGTTAAAGTGTTACCTGCAAATTATACGGATATTGAAATTGAAAAGGATTCACGAAATCATTTTGATAATAAAAATATTGAAGCGGGTAATATTACAGTATTATCAGGCGACGCTGAATATATTATTGAATTGGATAAAACTGGAGAAATTAAGCATCGCACAGGTCAAGTATATTCAGGTCATGGTATTGTTACTGAAAAAGAATTTGCATTAACAACCGGTCGTAATATTAAAGTAAGCCTAGCATTTAGAAAAGATGAAAATTTAACAGAAGTTGAAGTACGTTCAATACTTAACCGGGAATCTGCTAGAACTGATAAATTTATTAAAATTGAAGTAGTAATATTTGACATAGTAATATTACCAGATGGAAAAAAAGAGATTAAAAGTACAAAAGTTCCAAAAACCCTAAGGGCTGGTGACCTAATTTCACTACCAATTGGCCCAGGTGGTAATTGGCAAAACTGTCAAGTGGCAGATAGTCTTTTTGTAGACTATGCAAATCGCGGAGGAGCATTTTCACTTAAATATAAATAACTGGTCGCTGCCCAAATAAATAACTAAAAAATATACGCAAGTAATGAGTAAAATTATTAAATCATATCCAGAGTTTTTAGCTGAAAACTTAAACCAAAATGAAGGATTTAGGGATATTGCAAAAAAGGCAGTAGGCTCAATTAAAAAATTCTTTGGAAATGGCGCAAACTATTTAACCGCACTAGCTGCCCAAATTAGTGGAAAGCAGTCAAATGATGGTGCTGATGATACAATTCCATATGGTGTAACAATTTACCCAGCAGCATCTGATTTACAAGAAATTGGAGCAGATAATAATTACTCGCCGGAAGGGCTTGATGAAAATTTAATAGATGAAGAAGCTGTTCCATTAGAAGCTGGCGAAAGTATTGGTGGAGTTAGAAATGTTGACTATGATGGTTTAATGAGAATTGTTAAACGAATTGCAAATAATCCAGATAAAGGAGAAGAAGCACCACTTATGATTTGGGGAGCTCCCGGTATTGGTAAAACTGCAATTGTTAAACAGGTTCAAAAAATGCTAGGCGGTAGAATGATTGATGTTCAATTAACTACGTATGCACCAGAAGATTTCTTTTTACCAGTAGTTGATCCAGCAACTAATGACAATATAATGAGTCGTAGAGCTTCAAGGGTTCCACAAAAATGGTTACCTGTATATAATGAAAGTGAAGGAGACGAAGGTAATACAAAAGCAAATGGCCCAGACGGAATGGGTGGAATGATATTTATGGATGAGTTATCCAGAGCATCTGAAGCAATTAGAAATATTGCCCTAAAATTTGTATTAGACAGAGAATTAGACGGAGGTTGGAAATTAGGAAGCAAATGGACAATATTTGCAGCGTCTAACCGTCAAGAAGATGATTTAACAAATTCTCAAGATTTTGGTACCGCATTAGGTAATCGTTTTCAACAGGTAAATTACGTGCCAGATACTAAGACTTATGGAAAATATGCATCAGCTCAAACTGATTCAAGTGGAGTTGATACATTTGACCCACTTATTATATCATTCTTACAATGGTCTAAAGGTAAAGAATTTTTTCATAAAATGGATGCAAGAGCGGTTGCCTTTCCTAGTCCAAGATCTTGGGAAAAAGCTGCAATTGCTTGGAAAAATTTGAAAAAAGAAGCAGAGGCAGAAGGTTATCAATTAAGTGATAAAATGATTGAAGATGAAGCTCTAGCTCCAAATGTTGGAACTGAAGCAGCTACTGCATTTATTGCATACTATCTTTTATCTAAGAAAATTGACTTAAAGAATCTTTATAAAGTTTATACTGAGCCAGATAATGCACCACTTCCATCAAAAACCAGAAATGATGATTATGAATTGGACGTTGCATACATCTTAGCTTCAGCAATTGCATATGAGCATAGAGGTAAAAAATTAGATAATACTGAAATTGAAAATGTAGCTAAATATGCAATTCGAATTAATAATCCAACTGTTGCAATGCAAATAATGGGTGCACTAATTGAAATTCACCCATACTTAAAGACTTCCGGTACTCCAGAATTTGAAGCTTATCGTATTGCAATGAGACCGTTTTTAGCAGCATATCCGGGTTCAGCAAAGGATATTCAAAATTTAGAAAACTAAAATGAAGAAATTATTGGATTGGAATGATTATCATAAGTATGCAGATTTTACAAAGTCTGACTTGATACTTGAGGCAGAAGAGTCTGATCCAGTGTTAAAGAAGGTAAAAATAAAAGTAGATTATGCAATTAGAAAAGTTGCAGTTAAATATAAATTTTTTGCCGATCTTACTTATAAGTTAAGAATTATCTACACTAGACAGATTAAAACCGCAGCCGTTGATGGAACAAATATGTTTATTAATCCAGACTTTTTTGAACCGCTAACTGAAGATCAAATTGTATTTATTGTATGTCATGAAGTTATGCACTGTGCACTATTTCATTTTGCACGTATTCAAGGTAGAGATGGATATCGCTGGAATATTGCTGGCGACTATGAAATAAACTGGTTATTATCAGAAGATGGAATTCTATCATATGACGAGATTAAGAATACTTTACGCGGTATGATTGAAAAATCCTATGCTGGTAAAAATGCTGAACAGTTATACGAAGATCCGGAAATGATAGTTCCACCAAAGGAAGAAGATCAAGAACAAGACACTACTGCTGGAGGTCAACAAGACGGAGATCCTCCTCCGGGTGGTGGAGGTAAAAAACCCAAAGAGGGCTTATTTCCTGGCAATATTATATACGACAAATCTAGCGGATCTTATGGTAAAGTTAATTCAATTGATAAAACAACTGGTGAAGTTGATTTTTCACCATTAAGCAAACAAGAAGCTGAAATTGAATTGAAAAAACTTAAAGCTTAATAATATGAAAACAAACTTATCTAATATAGTTAAATTAGTAAATCCGAATGGTGCAAAAGGCGGAGGCAAAGGAGAAAGTGGAGAAGAATCAACTGATAATGGTATTGAAACTAAGACCTTAGAGAAACCTGAAGAATTAGGCGGTGGTACTGGAGAAGAAGAAGAAGAAGGTAAAGAAGAAGAAGGTAAAGAAGAAGAAGAAAAAGAAGGTTCTGGAAAAGGTAAAGGTAAACCTGGAAAAGAAAAAGGCAAAGGCTCAGGTGAAGGCGAATCTGAAGGAGATGGGCCAATGGTAGATGCAGATGATATTAATAATATTGAATCAAATAAAAATGTTGTTGTTCGAAATGATGTCCGTGCAGGAAAAGGCCAAGGTAAAGTAGTTGGACGAGGCACAGGCGAAGTTATTTCACCAGCTGAAGGTAATCGTATTGCTAAATCAGAAGGATATGATGAGCGTAGCCCACGTACAGAAGAGGAATGGAAGAAGGATGCAAGAACATCGGCTCAAACAAATCTTTCTAAACGAACCAAAAACATTGGTAGCGGAGCAGGAGCAATATATCAAAGGATTATGGAGCTTACTGATCCAATTGTAGATTGGCGAGCTGAATTACGTAGATTTATAGGTAAACTTGCAAGTTCATCAGATTTTAAATTTCCAGCACGAAGATCAATTGGGTCAGGTGATTATCGCTATGGTATTAAATCCAAAAATAATGCTCTGGAAAATGGAATAATTGCAATTGACGTAAGTGGATCAATTGCATCGGCTTTTCCAGAACTATTAGCTGAGGTTGTTGGAATTGCAAGCGCAAAGAAAATAAAGGAAATATCAGTTTTACCATGGAATGATAGAGTAGTTACTCCAGTAATATTTAAAAATTTTAAAAAACCAACCCCAGTTGATTTTGAAAAGGTTTCAACTGGTGGAGGTTCAAATGGAATGCCGGATGTTATGCGCTGGATTCAGAATAATGTAAAAGATCGCCCAGACTTTGTAGTTATTATAACGGATGGATTTATTCCAACTCTACCTACTGCTCCTAAATGGGGTAGGAAAACCATTTGGCTAATATTTGATAATAACTCATTTGATGTACCTGCCGGTTGGGGTCAAGTTATTCATGCAAAAGGCGATGAACGCTATAAATAAAAACTTTTTAACTAATTAGAGTTAAATAATACTGGAAACATAGAGCCTCGCTCTGTTTGTCTCGGGTTTACGAGCCCTTGAGTAATCAATAGAAGGTTACAATGAGATAAGCATAAAATAACACAACTCTTATGTACCAACAAAACATCACAACTAGTGGGTCTACTGCAGTTTACACAAGCTTCAGTAATCCACAACCATCTGCAACAATCACAAAAGGCAGAGGAAGACTAAAAACCTACGGGTCAAATGTCTATTTAAAAGACGGTTCAAATTTCGAAATTGAACTCTACAATCCAAAAACAACATCAGTATTAGCAAAAATCTGGGTCAATGGTCAAGTACTATCGGCTGCCGGTATTGTGATAAGACCTGGGCAAAGGGTCTATCTGGAAAGATTCATTGATGTTGCTAAAAAATTCAAGTTTACAACATATGAGGTTGATGACTCTAGCCAAACCAAATTAGCAATTGCAAATAATGGTAAGGTTGAAGTTCTGTTCTATGATGAATCTATTTCATATCAACCTCCGGTAATGCTTTATGGTAATACAATTACAACCAATTACTATAATCAACCTAGCACGTTAACTGTTGGCGGAAGCGCTGGCGTCTTTACCTGCAGCTCAAGCATTTCAGCTAACTCAGTTGAGACGGGTATTGTTGAAAAAGGCGGAAGTTCTAAACAGCAATTTTCTAATACCTATGGTAATTTTAACTCATGGACTTGTGCAACCAGTACCTGGCAAATTTTACCAGAAAGTAAAAAACCCGTTGAAATGGGAGAAATTCGCTCCTATTGCACAGGCTGTGGAACCCGCCATAAAAAAGCAACTTGGAAATTCTGCCCTAATTGTGGAATTCCAGTAACTGAATAACAATTAGTCCTAAGCGAGGCTCTATTTGTTCCAGTTTGCAAGATAAATAAACTTAAATTATTTAATAAAATGGAAACAAGTCATAGTAAAATTTTAAGCTTTGAAGAATTTACTCAATCAAATACTAATCAAGAAATGGAAATGCCTATGGGTATGGGCAATGGATCACAAGATTCACAAGAAATGACTGCTGAATTACCGCTAGGTAACAATAATGAACCAGTACCAGCTAAATCTCCTGAAAATGGAGAAACTGATCATGCTCTTTCTATGAATATGATGACTGATACTGAGCCTAAGATTGAAGTTGAGCCAAGTGAAAAAGAAGCTGGCGCAGAAGACTCTACTCTTTAATTAAAAAAAGCAAGTTCACAAATAATGAGTACTTCCAGAAATAGAGGCACGCAAGAGGTTGATTCAATGATGAATGATATTCTTGATGCCCTAGACATTATTAAAGCCAAGTTGCCAAATGGTGAACTTAAAGTAATACAAGAAAGGATCGAAAATATCGAATCGTCTCAGGGCGATATGAAAGAAGATCTACGTAATATCCGAAAGCAATTACTTGATCCAGAAGATGGAATTATTGTTCGAGTAAATAAAAACACAGAATTTCGTAAACGAAAAGAAGAAGATGCTCGAGAGTTTGCTAAAATATTAGACGAACATAAAGAGCTTATGTCATGGAAGGGCACAGTAACCAAATTACTTTGGATTATTGTTACCGCAGTTGTTGGGATAGCCGTTGGTTTAATATTTAGATTAGGATAACGGTTCTTTATTTTTTTTTTGAAAAGTCCCAATTTGTTGGGACTTTTTTTGTTTTATGTAGTATAATAATACAAATCAAACATGAAACATTATTTTAAAATATTAGCACTGGCCCTAATTATGGCAGGCTGTAGTCAACCAAAGGTTGAAAAGGTTACACTTGAAAAGCACGCAATTGTTGAAGTATTTAAACAGGCTCCAATTAGTGTACATGATTATCTTTCACCGAGATATTATGCAATTCTTGAAAATGGAGATACCGTACCAGTAAGATCAAGAACCCAAAAAGGCGATACTATTACATACAAATATATTAAATATGCTAAAGCCTCGAATTAGTGAAGATGCCATATATAAAGAGGCAATCAAAGAGAGAGCACTACACTATCTTGAGAATTATCAAGGGTTAGATATTGTGAAGTATTTAGAATTTTATGGAACTGGCCTAATCTTATCAGATATGGTACGTTTATATGGAGTCAAACACGTAGTTAACCATTTGACTATTATGATTAATGAATTAAAATAAAAAACAAATAAAAAACAATGAAAAAACTAATTTTTATATTAGCGATTGTATTATCGAATACAGTAAACGCGCAAACTAAGTTTTCTGACCATGCCCAGCCTACTTTTAAAAAAGACACTCTATATCTTTTATGTGATGATCCTATGTCAATTCAAACCTATAAAATTTGGTTACAGGATACAACCTGGAAAGGCGTCAACCCAGTAATAAATTGGGTAGATCCAAAACAAATGAAATTAATTAAAGTTATGTATGCAACTACCCGTAAACGTAGAGATAATTCAAGTTTAGATAATAGCTATACACCAATTAATGTAAATGACTATGGCCGCAACTAGTAAACATTACGGAGATGTAGCTCTTTGGATTAAAAAGGTAATTGACTCATGCGAGACTCAGGAACAAGACCTAGCTGCTAGAAAATTAATAGCACAATTCATGGTAGTCCATCATGATTTAGAATTTGTGGTATTAAACAAATTAACTAGGGACCTTAGTATGAGGCTTGATGATAGAACAATGGACCGATTGGAAAATATTCAATTTCACTAAAGCATGCCAATATTAATTAAATTACACGAGGACGGTGGAGAAGAGGTCAAAGAACAAGGTGCTCGAGTTGAAGCCATTGCCTGGAATGAGGACCGCACTTATAAAGAAGTGGTTGGTAGTGAGCCGGTTATCGGATGTTCTATGCTAGTTGGATCAGTTACAGCACGGTCATACTCAAATCAAGATTATTGGCTGACAACTAAAGTAACTGAAATACTTGAAAAACAGCTAGACTCAGCAGGTCATATTGACTTTGTAAAGTTTAGGACTGAAAAGTCAGTATATGTACTGGTTGGAGATCTAGAAGAATGGAAAAAATATAAAAATAATATCTCTAAATAATATGAACACTGAAAAACAAGTAGGCGACATTACTCATGGAATTGCAGCAGTTACCAAAGATGAAAAGGATGGCTCAATTTTTGTTTACCACTTTTGCGGCTATTTTGAAGAACCTAGTTTAGCTGATTTTGAAGCATTAAGAAAAGAATTAGAAACTGATGCTGAGTTTGGATTGGTTGGCATGGACTTTGAGTTAATTGCAGCAACTGAAGACATGATAAATCACGTGAAGAATGAAAGTAATATTTCTTGATCATGATGGCGTTATTTGCTTAGCAACTGAATGGGGCGGCAGACTTAAGAAGCGACATAAAGCTGGATATAAGAGAAATAATAATGCTAAAGATATGCCACTTGATTTTCGTTTTGATAATTTTAATCAAAAGGCTATTGATATTCTTAATGATATTATCGATCAAACTGGAGCAGAGATTGTTGTAAGTTCAGATTGGACACGTTGGGCAACCGTAGAAGAAATGGGAGAGTATTATGAATCTAAAGGTATTTGTAAAAAACCTATTGCATTTACTCCAACCTTAAGTAATTGTACTTGGCATAATGAATCAGTATTTGTATGGAGTCCAAAATGGGATCTTGAACAAACTCGAGCAGTTGAAATTAGGCAATATTTAATAGACCATCCAGAGATTACTAATTGGGTTGCAGTTGACGATCTTAATATGGGAGCTCCGTATACTGACTTAACTTGGGGAGATACTGATAGAGAATGGGGGCTTAAAAATTTCGTATTGACTCCAAAATCTAAAGAAGGTATTAAACAGTCTGGCATTAAAGAAAAAATCTTAACATTTTTATTATGAGCACCGAAACAATTGTTACTAAGCAAGATGCAAAATACAGCAGAAATGCTTATCTTAAAATAGTAGATGATAAAGTTGTATTTGACTGTTCAGATACTGAGTATGGGCCAATCGAATTTGACTTAGCCTTATTAGAAGAAAAAATTAAACAACACAAATCACAATATGGAAAATAATGAACTTGGCTTAATTGAACAAATTGCAAAAGAAGGTGCAATTCAAACAGTTCAAGCATTAGCATCAGCTCAACAAATGGGCATGGTTACTTCGCAAGAAGACTTAACTCGACTACTTCAATCTGGCATGGAAGTTGTAATTGAAGAGTATATTCAAAGAATCGAAAATCAATCTAAAATTATTCTAAATGAAGCTGGAAGTATTCGAAAAGATAGTAACTCAAATTAAGGACCAACAAGAAAAAAGTAGAACTCTTTATCGATTAGGAGTTGACTTGATGGACTATGAGGAGTCTTATAGTGCTACTATTACTTTATTACTTAGAGCGTATTATGGAAAGGAGGCAGAGGATTGGATTTCTTGGTTTATTTATGAGAGGGATGATTTATCTGAAGAGCCAAATCAAGCTTGGGATAAAGACGGTACTCCAATTTGTTATGATATTCCAAGTCTTTGGAAATGTGTTGAGGAAATGAGATGCTCAACTGATTTTGTTGAATACGGTCTTGAAAAAACTAATCTTGACCTATTTGAATCTATTTTTGGCAGGCCTCATTAATATTTAGTATAATAGTCATATGATACAATTAAATCAAAATAAACAGGTTGATACGGTTAGTCGAATGCATAGATTTAAACGGCTATCTCAATTATTGGCACTTCGCATAACTAAAGCACTTGATCCAACTACGATTAAATCAGCTAACTTTGATAATAGCGAACGTGAAGCTTCTAGTGTTTTTAAAAAAATGATTAAATTATCAACTAGTGAATTATTAATTAGTCCATTACTTAATAAACAATATGTTAAAAATGAAGATAATCGTATTTTAATAATAATGGATCAAACTGAACTTACGGTTATTAATCACGTATTTGGTTATAATATTAACCTTTCACCAAAAACTTACAAAACTTTGTATAATGCTTTTATTAGAGAAGTTGAAATCAGGCGAAATGAAATGGAAGCTAGTTTTAGAAATAATATCAAACATTCATTAAAAACCTTAATTACTAAAATCGATGAACAAGTTTAATAAGTTATTCATAATTGGTGCAAGTATTATTATAATAGTAACGGCACTAGTACTTACAGGTACAGTATTTGCAATATTTAAACCTCAATCTAATAAAGTTATATTAGGAGTAGACCAGATCCAGCATGATACACTTAGAATTCAAACTAAGATTATTATTCATGATACGCTAAGGATCCCAGTTTCATGTAAAAAACAGCATTGTGAAGTACCTGTAACTAACCCAAGTTCAAGTACTCCAGATACAATTAAAAAACAAATAGATTAATTATGGAAGTAGGATTTGCAGATACATTCTTTGATAGTTTCAAAAGAATGATTAATAGAGAACGTTGGTATTGGAAAACCTGGGATTTTCTTAGATATGATTTACCTAGAGGTTTAAAAAATATGCGGATGTTTCATAAAGCTATCTGGAATTATACATGGTGGAGTGGTCAACATGCAGTATTACCATTACTACAAGTTGCGCTTGATAATATAGCAATCCGAATTGAAAGAGACGGAATTGAAGAAGAAACCAGCTCAGGTAAAAAGGTTAAAGCTATGAAACGTGCATCAGAACTTATGCAACACTTTATTGCTGATGATTTTATCCAAATGGCTGAGGCTGAATTAGGCGAAATCATACATCATCCTTGGGAATTTGAAGAAGTTCCAGATAAACCTGGATATTCTCAATTAGTAGATCACAATACGGCAGAAGAAAGTGAGCACAATAGTAAAGTATTTGCAAGATCCCGTGAAATTGAAGAACAGGAATGGGCCGAATTATGGCACTTAATAAAAGGTCAAGATTATTCAAAATTTGAAAGGACTTTAGAAGATAGTGATCATCAAACGGTATCTGATACTTGGCAAAAACAATTTGACGGCAGCGGATTACGAGGCTGGTGGGACTAATAAAATAACTACAATACATATACATGGCAAAACAGAATAGCAAAACCGGCAAAACACCAATGCTTGATTCATTTGGTAAAGATCTTACTCAACTTGCCTTAGAGGGTAAATTAGATCCAGTAGTTGGCAGAGAGAAAGAAATACGTAGATGCAGTCAAATATTGGCTAGGCGAAAGAAAAATAATCCTCTCTTAATTGGAGAACCTGGAGTAGGTAAAACTGCAATTGTTGAAGGTCTTGCTACCATGATTATTGATAAAACCTGTCCAAGAGTTCTATTTGATAAAAAAATAGTAACACTTGAATTAGCAAATTTGGTAGCAGGTACCAAATATAGAGGTCAGTTTGAAGAGCGCATGGAACAAATAATAGAAGAGGTTCAGGTAAATCCAAACGTTATTCTATTTATTGATGAAATTCATACCTTAATTGGAGCAGGTTCAGCAAGTGGATCACTAGATGCAGCAAATATCCTAAAGCCAGCTTTGAGTCGTGGAGAAATTCAGTGTATTGGTGCAACAACAATAGATGAGTTTAGAGGATCAATTGAAAAAGATGGTGCTCTTAGCCGCCGATTTCAACAGGTTATAGTAAATCCATCTACACTAGAACAGTCACGTCAGATCATTGAAAATATCCGATCTAAATACGAAGATCATCATTCAGTTAAGTATACTGATGAGGCCTTAGATGCATGTGTTGCATATAGTGACCGATATTTACAGGACAGATTTTTACCAGATAAAGCAATTGACTTAATGGACGAAGCTGGGGCAGCAGTCCATATCAATGGAGTAGTTGTGCCAGACGCAATTAAGAAATTAGAAGAGAAATTTGTTGAGGTAAGTGCTAAAAAACAAAAAGCAGTTGAGGCACAACAATACGAAGCGGCAGCAAAACTTAGAGATGATGCTCTTAAAGTAATGAAAGATATTGATGATGAAAAGATTCAATGGGAAGAGTCATTAAAAATTAATAGGTTAACTGTATCAGAAGAAGATATTGCAAATGTTGTTGCAATTATGACAGGCATACCAGTTACCCGACTAAAGGGCTCTGAACTTGAAAGATTAGCAACAATGGCTAAATGGTTAAAGGAAAGAGTTATTGGGCAGTCTGAAGCAGTTTCTAAATTAACTAAAGCAATTCAGCGCTCAAGAGCAGGTCTTAAAGCTAAAAATCGCCCAATTGGTACATTCATGTTTCTAGGTCCAACTGGAGTTGGTAAAACTGAATTAGCTAAACAGTTAGCAAAATTTCTGTTTGATACAGAAGACTCCCTAATCAGAATTGATATGACTGAATTTGGAGAAAAATTTACAGCATCAAAATTAATAGGAGCTCCTCCAGGCTATGTTGGATATGAAGAAGGCGGGCAGTTAACCGAAAAAGTAAAACGTAAACCTTATTCAGTTATCCTACTAGATGAAGTTGAGAAAGCCCATCCAGATATTTTCCATACCTTATTACAAGTGTTAGACGAAGGCCATATGACTGATGGTCTTGGCCGAAAAATAGATTTTAAGAATACTGTAATTATTATGACTTCAAATTTGGGAGTTAAGGAATTACAAGATTTCGGTGGAGGTATTGGATTCTCATCGTCAACTCCATTTGAACAACAAAAAGAATTGGCGTCAGGTATTTTAAGAAAAGCGGTTAGTAAACAGTTTGCACCAGAATTTATTAATCGACTAGATGATATTATTATATTTGAGTCCCTAAAGAAAGAGGATGTTGCTCAAATAATCGAAGTTGAATTGTTAGATCTTTATTCAAGAGTAAAAGAAAATGGTTATACTGTTGAATTAACAAAGTCCGCAAAAGAATTCTTAATTGAAGCAGGTTATGATCATAAATTTGGAGCTCGTCCATTAAAAAGAGCTATTCAAACTCATGTTGAAGATCTTATAGCTGAAGCATATATTGACGGTAAAATTAAAGATGGAGATCACTTAGTGATTAACCATAAGGCTAAAGATACAAAGTTAACTATTAAATAATGAAGATACTTGTAACTGGCGATCAGGGATTTATCGCAAAAAATCTAATAGGTAAATTAGATAAAAACTTGACGGTTTATGGAATAGACGTTAATGATTTTATGGTGGTTGACGATTGGCAAAGCCAATTAATTGATATTGTTGCAAGCTTATCGCCTGACGTAATATTTCATGTTGGAGCATGTTCTGATACGCTAGAACAGAATGTAAATTACATGATGAATCTTAATTATGAAGCCACTAAAATATTATCTGAATATTGTTATATGGCAAATTGTAAAATGATCTATTCATCATCTGCTGCAAACTATGGGGTTAATGGAAAGAACCCATCTAACCTATATGGCTGGAGCAAATATGCAGCTGAAGATATAGTAAAAGCAAAGGGCGGAATTGCACTTAGATATTTTAATGTGTATGGACCTGGTGAAGAACATAAAGGCAAAATGGCATCAGTTGCATATCAATCATGGTTAAAAAGTCAAGCTGAAGAAAGGGTAATATTGTTTCCAAAGAAACCAACTAGAGATTTTGTTTATGTTGATGATATTGTTTCTGCAAACTTACATGCACTTGAGAATTACGAGCAATTTGCAGGCAATCATTTTGATGTAGGCAGCGGAGAGTCAAGATCTTTTGAAGAAGTTATGCAATTGATGCAAATACCATTTGAATACACTGAGGACTTAATAATTCCTAGCGGATATCAATTTTTTACAATAAGTAACAAAAATGAATGGTTACCTGGCTGGACACCTTTATGGACAATTGATACTGGAGTTCCAGCATATTTAGAATACTTAAAAAAATCAAAAGAAAATGGGTCATCAAATTAAACCAACCGTTTGTAAAGGTTGTGAAGTTCCAAAAGGTTGGGGCAAAGAAATTATAATTGAAAATAACGATAAGTACTGTGGCAAGATTCTACAATTTAACGAGGGTTGTAAATTCTCAATGCACTATCATTTGCTTAAGGATGAAACTTGGTATGTTAACTCTGGCATATTCATATACAGATGGATTGATACTGAAACGGCAGAAGTTCATGAGCAGCAACTTACGGCAGGTGATGTTGTTCGGCAGTTACCCGGACAACCTCATCAACTTGAAGCAGTGTTTGAAGGAGAAATATTTGAAGTTTCAACCACTCATATGGATGAAGATTCGTATCGAGTGTGGAAAGGTAATAGCCAAAAATAATTTAATAGCATGAAAAAAATTCTTGTAATAGGCGAAGCCTGTATTGATATATTTGAATACGGCAAATGTACTCGACTTAATCCAGAAGCACCAACTCCAATCTTTCAGTCAAACCATATTGAAACAAATGGTGGAATGGCAAGTAATGTATATGAAAATATCAGAAGCATTTCTGGAAATTGGGAAATTGATGTTGATTTTATAGGTCAAGCAAATGGAAAAATTACCAAACACCGATTTGTTGATATTAATTCAAACTATATTCTATTACGGGTAGATAATGATGGTCCAGTTGAACCACTTACAATTGGTTCACTTGATTCGGAAATTCTATATCAAATTACATCAGCCGATATTGTGGTAGTTTCTGACTATAATAAAGGCTTCCTAACTGAAGCCATTTTGGAAAGGATTGCACTACATTCCAAATTAAGTTTCATTGATACTAAAAAACCTCTTGGCTGGTGGGCTCATGATTTTAACTTTATTAAAATTAATAAAAAAGAATTTGAAAACCCAGCACATGACAAAGACTTTATTGACAGTAGTCTAGATAAGCTAATTATCACGCTTGGAGCAGAAGGCGCCAAATGGAACGGAACTCAAATATATCCACTTAACCCAACTGAAGTAAAGGATGTATCTGGTGCTGGTGATAGCTTTATTGCTGGTCTAGTGGTTGAATACCTAAAAAGTAATGATATTATTCAAGCTATTCAATTTGCTAATGTCTGTGCAGGTATAGCAGTTTCACAAAAGGGCGTAGTTTCAGTAGAGTGTCCAGATAAATAATTAAAAATATCCATATACAATGGGAAAATTTGGTAAAAATAAACTACCTAAGTTCATGAATACAGCTGACAATAGAATGGGTTCAAACCCTCACATCCAAGAGGACAACCAGGATGATGAAATGCAACCAGTAATAGTATCTATGGCTGGCCACGGAGATGACCATGCAATGATTGTAATTAAAACTAAAAGCGGCGAAGAATTAGAGCTTAGATTTGACTATGACGGTAATGGTATGCTAACGGCAACTCACAATGATCATGAGTATTCTATTCCAGTAGAAATTGAAGTAGTATCTGACGAAGATCACGAAGAGGAAGAGGTGCACATGAGCCCAAGCGGTAGAATGACAAATATGAGTCCAGCGGACGATGATTACGAAATTAATTACGGAAGAGCTGAAGAAGTTGATGAAGCCGCTAAAAAACTTAGTGCTAAACAGAAAAAGTTTCTAGATAAAGACGGAAATGGCGAATTAAACAAAAAAGATTTTCTATTACTAAATAAAAATAAGAAAAAGGATACTGAAGGTAAAGTTGCTGAAACTTTTGAAAGTTTTGTAAATGAATGCTGGACTCCTATTGAAGAAAGTTACAATCTAGCAATGTCAGAAGAGGCAAAGCGCGCAATTAAAGCATTATGTGAAGAAATGTTAATTCAAGAAGCTCAAAGATGTGATGAAGATGCTGACCCAATGCATACTTACGAAAATTACTTAAACGAATGCGGTTCATATATGACAGAGTGTATGATGGAATCAGCAGCTAGTCTACCTATAACCGAATCTACTTCATATAGTTGTGATACTTGTGGAGAACGTGCAGAACATGAAGAAATTGACGAGAATCCTAATATGAAATGCTCTAATTGTGGACATCGTAATTGGAGTCCAGAACAATAATCTTAATTAGTTAAATTAATAAAAAAGCTCGAGTAATCGGGCTTTTTTTATTTAGTCTGAACCTAGAATAAATAACCATATGAAATATTTAAAGATATATGAACATTTTATAGAAGAAACAACACTGCCGGGTGATGATATTCCTTCTGATGACTATGCAAAATCTGGAGCAGAAACCTATTGGCAGCTAGAAGATGGAACAATCGTACAGATTAATCAAATTATGAAGTTTTTAGATGATGAAAACATTCCAGTCGTTGAAATACCAACTGCAAAATTAAAACATCTATTAATAGACGTAGAAAGAAATCCATCCAGAGTTGAGGCCGCTAACCTTGATTTTCCAATTATAGTATCTACGTATAAAAATGAATATTATAGTATTTTAGATGGTCAACATAGATTAGTAAAATCTGTAAAAAACAAGATTAAAAAAATTAAATGTCGAGTTTTAGATTTAGAAAATTGCCCTGAAGAATTCAAAAAAGTATTTATTAGATAAATAACCATATGGATAGTTCAAAAATGTCATCTGGTGAAGTTACTGTTCCTGCAAGTTCGTTTAATCAACAAACTGACCGGAATATTCAACCGAGCCTAACTGGAATGAGCATTGGTGGAATACCAACTCACTGGTTATCAAGTCAACCTATTTCCAGACGTGATATGACAGCTAATACAACGCCACTTGGCTCAAATCCAAGAAGTTATAAGGTTATTAGATTTGAAGAATTCCATTCTGGTAAATACCAAGGTGATCCAGAAATTGATAAATAATAAAAAACAATTACTATGAGTAACAAAATTTTAAATTTCAAAGACTTTAAAACTGGTGGAAAACTTAGTGACCCAAAAACTGCAACTAGTGTAAAAGCAGCAGATCCAGTTAAAAAGGAAAAGTCAATAGACCAAGTAAAAAGAGCTGACTTAACTCACCCTAAGATTACTTTACCAGATTACACAAAAGTATCTAAAAACCCTATTCAAGAGAGCTCTGCTGATACTCAAGCACAGATTGATGTACTTAATCAGACAAAAGCACTTAGGGCTAAGGTGGCAGCTGCTGCAACGGAAGAAGAAAAGATTAAGTTATTGGCTCAAATCAAGCAAATTGAACTACAGGCTGAACAAAAGGCAGCTAAGGCTGTATAAAATTACTTAACTAAATGACTTTAGACGAATTAATATTAGATGTACAGAATGAATTGACATTTGCTAAAGCATTGCCGTATTCTATTCCTGAACAAGAGATTAAGCGTATTATTACAATTGCTGAAAGATATTTTTATGATAATTGGAAACACGCAGTTGAGCCAAGATATTTACTAATACCTAATACCGTATTTACAAATCCAGCATTTAAAGTTGACCGTTCAATTCTATTACCTGATTGTGTAGGATTTGTCCATAATGTAATCGAAGCAAAGGGTGGAGCATCATTGTTTGGAACAATGGATTTAGACTTTGCTGATAATAAATTTATTGGATCAGAAATGTTCTTAACTCCATTTATTGGAGAGTCAATCATGTATCGTACTGTTATATTTTCTTTTCTAGACCTAGTTAAAGGTTTTACAATTGATACATTTGCATATGACTATAATAAAAATACCAGAAAATTAGCAATTCTTGGAAGAACGCCAAAGGGTTCTCAAATGGTAGTTCATATTGCTAAAAAGATTCCAGCGGATGATCTATACAATGATGAAGTATTTCAAAGATACGTTAGAGCAAAAGCTAAATTAAGACTTGGTGATCTACTTACAACATTTGACTATAATTTACCAGGTGGAATAAAACCAAATTATGCAAATCTAGTAACCAAAGCTGAAGCTGAATTAGCTGGAGTTATGGATATGATGAAAACTGAAAATACTGCCGACTTCTTGTATTTTGCAAGATGGTAATTAATATATGATTCAACCAGTAGGAATAGACCTTTATTTAAGAGCACCAGGCGATCCAAATTATCAAGAAGGGGTATTTGAATCAAATGACTCAATTGAAAATGCGCTTCAACAAATACGGATGGTATTACTAACTCGCCCTGGAGAAGTATTAGGTGAAGATATTGGATTTAATGCTGAGAAATATCTTTTTGAATTTGAATTTTCAAGTCTTGCTCCTATGGAAAAAGATGCAAATGACCAAATTAATGAGTATGTACTTTTTTCTAAACCATATAAAATATCAGCTGAAGGATTTACAATGGAAGATATTGGCGATCCATATAAAGTTGGATTAGGCCTAGATATTAAAGTAGATGGTAAATCTGCATTTGCTACAATGTTTGATCTTTAATCCAAGTTTCAAAATCAATCTCAGGTTTCCAAGATAATATTAAATTGGCTCTATCAATATTAGCAAGACTAGCATGTGGTTCAAGCCTAAACCCAATTGATTCAGTTTTTCCTCCTAATATGGCCGCAATTTGATTAACGCTAAGAGATTTTCCCGAACCTATATTAATAACTGAGTGTAAAAATTTAGATGACATTGCTAAGAAGTTGGCTCGGGCAACGTCCTTAACATTGATAAAATCTCGGGTTTGATTACCGTTATTTACAATTGGTAATTTTTTACCGAGTTTAAAATTTTCCAAAAAGATTGGAATAACCGATCTGTATGAACTTTTTGGATTGGTTCTTTCCCCAAATACATTAAAATACCGTAAGCAAGTTGTAACTATTCCATAATTGTGAGAATATAGCTTACAGTATTGTTCACCAACTTGTTTACTTAAAGCATATGGTGAAATTGGATCGGGTTCAACTTGTTCAGAAGTTGGAGTGCTTACTGTATTTCCATATACTGAGCTTGATGAACTAAATACGAATTTTTTAACCTCAGCTAGTCTACACGCTTCAAGCATATTAACTGTACCAGTAATATTAACTTGATTATACGGCTTAGGATCCTCTAATGATCCCTGTACTGAGGTTAATGCTGCTAAATGGAATACACATTCAGAACCTTTAATGATGGTAGCAATCTTCTTGGGATCATCTGCAATATCATAGACTCTAAGATCAACTTTGCCCTTAGGTAAATTTGAACGTTTTCCACTAGACAAATCGTCTATTACAGTTACTGAATAACCTTTGCGTAAGAGAAGATCAACTAGGTGAGAGCCTATAAAACCAGCTCCACCGGTTACTGTTACTTTTTGAGTCATCTATATTAAAATTAAAGTTGTCCTTTAGTTCCAACTTCTGAAGAAGTTTCACCAGTTGGCGGAGTTTCTCCAGCTGGAGCAGCCGGTGCTCCACCTGCTCCAGCAGCAGCTCCACCTGCTCCAGCAGCAGCTTCTGCTGCTTGACCAAATGCAGCTAAGTAATTACGATTCTTTTCAATATCTTCATCACTTAGTTTTAAGTATTCTTTAATTAGGTACTCAGTTGAGAAATACGGTTTGTTTTCATCATCAACAACCGCTTTCATTGAATTTAGGGTTGCAAGACGCTTATTCAATAATTCCTGATTCTTGATTTCTTCAAATACGTTATCGTCATGAAATGTTAAACCAACTGCATTTGCAAATTTGTGATCAGCTTTAAGATCCTTAACATCTAAACACATTTGTAAATAAAGAGGTTTTGTAATAAGCTCTTTATATGCAGAACGTAAACGTTTTACAAATTTATTGTATCTAATCTCTTCGCGTGAAATACCTTCAGCATTCATAGTATATGCGCCTTGACCTTCAGACCAACGTGAATAAGGTAATTTAGAATCAAGTTTTAATTTATCATGGAAGTATTTTAATAATTCTGAACCTGATAAATTTGGTCCTGGATATTCAAGAGCTTCAATATCAATTTTCTCTCCACGATCATTTACTGGAAGTACATAATTCTTATAGAATAGAATATTAGGTTTTCCATCAACACTTAATTCTCCAGTAGAACCATTAAATGAAATATCTTCTTTTAGGGTATTTGTAAATTCCCTAACGTCTTCTTTTGCTTTTTGCATTGATTTAGTTCCAACTGGCACAGTCGTCTTTAACCTAATTGGCGCATTCATTGTATGCCAAATAACCTTAGAGTGTTCAATTAAACGAAGTAGATTAAATGATCTAACTAGCCGTTCAACAAAACTTACGCGCTTTGTTCTAAATTCATTTGAGTATGAAATATAAATTATTTGAGAGTCAGTTAATGTGCGATTCATTTTATTTAATGGATCACGCTGTGCCCACTGTAGATAAATTAAACCAGCTGCATCCTTTTTAACTTCAGGATAGAGAGTAGATGGATCTAATTCTTTAAAGCCAATAATATCTTTTGGATTTGTTAAATTATCATAAATAATCTCAAAAGCCAAATGGCCCTCAATTAACCATTGATAAAAATATTGCCATGCAGAAATACCTCGATCAAAACTCCAAGCACTATAAATCTTCTCAAAATTTTCACGGTACTTATCAATTACCTTTTCTTGGTAGTTAAGACGTTCTTCTTTATTTTTACCTCGATAGTTAATTTCTCCAACTAAGTCATTTGGATAACAAAATCGATTATCTTCATCATATACAACTGCATCATCAGTAATTGTCTCAATAATAAACTCAATTTCACCGTTTGATGCAAGATCACGAAGACGTTCTCTTTTTTGAACATAATCTAATTGAAAAAATGCAATTGATTTGTTTTTTAAGGACGAAGTAGTATCAGATAAGGCTAGGGTTGCTTTCATTAAGTCATCGCCCATTGCATTATTAAAGCCAGTCATCTGACCTTCAATATAACCAATTGCTTGAGAGTTTTTTACCAAAAGGTCATCATACTTCATACCAAAACGGCTTAGAGCGGTTAAACCTGATCTAAGGCCTCTTAATGGGTTACTATCTAAAAATCCTGCCATTTATTTGTTTTATTTTATTTCAAAGAGTGAAAAACTTGATCTTGCTGATATCATTTTATCAGTTGAATAGTTTGCTAGGTGTAATTTAGGAACATCATTCCAATCTATTAATGACAAGTTTCGCATCTTTTCTCTATTGTATTTATTCACCAGAAGATTGAATTTAATATCGGGTAAACCAGATACGGCTTTAATAAAGTCTAGGTTAACTCGATAAAATGCAGAAAGTTCACTCATTCTGAGCCGTTTATCAATATCAATCAAGGTTCCATCTGAATAGCATTTATCAAGCAAATTTGCAACCTGCTTAAGATATATTCGGATAAATTTCTTACGTAATGACTGTGACATTAGCTTGACATTTAAGCCAAAGCCATCAGTGCTTAGTGCCAAAAATATTGGGCGATTATCGTAAAATGGCTTTTTAACTTTTGGATACCTTTCAATTAGCGAATCTTCTCTAGCTGATGGGTTCTTCATCATTTCATATTCGTCCCAAGTTGGAACCTGGTCAGGCCCAATTGGGTCAAGCTCTACATGAGTATAAAAATGTCCAGGCATTAAAAAGGTATTTGACGTATTGGTATTTGAACCAAATATATGATTTGGACTTGGACTAAACTCTGGGTCTGTTCCATTTTGATAAAAGTCCTTTAATTTCTCTAATTGATTCATTTATATCTTTTATATTGATTTGAACAGAAAGTTTTCGGTTATTATGCCAAATTTTAAACCTCGTACTGATGCAAACTCTTTAGCTGCTTCAAATTTAGCCTGGTTCACAATATATTGCTTTGCAGCATACACATAATTAGCAGTTTGTTTGTCGGTCATTCGAGCTGGAGCAGTTGGCGGTTTTGTATACTTATCAGGTTTTACCTCAATTAACCAAGACTGTTCATTACCGTCATTGTCTTTAGTTGTAATATAAAAGTCAATATAATAAGTATGGCCTCGTTTGTCTAATGGAGAATAGTAAGGAATTCCAACCGGTTCACTTGAATATTTAATAACGGTTGGACTGTGATCACACCATTTAAGAAATTTGAATTCCCATGAACTTCTAAATATAATTTGAGATGGATCTCCTAAATATTTCTCTGGATGTGCTGGTTTAAAATAACCTTGACGAATTACTCCAGCTCTAGGTTTTAAAAAGGTCTTTATACTCTTTGGTTCTTTAGGTTTCATACAGTTATTTATAGGTACGCCATGTCGAACACGGAATCGCTAAAATAGCTGTTAAGCCAAAGGTTAAATTCTTTAATCGAATATTGGGTATTTCTATCATGCATATAGCAAAATAGGTCATTAATGTCTTTGACTTTATTTAATGAAACTTGGTCATTTATTGAACTATATTGGCGTTTTATATCACCAATTGCTTTATTCCATAAGAATACCGAATACCCTTGTTTTATAAAGTTCATCATTTGAGTCTTGCCTGCTTTATCTCTGTCAAATAGGACCTGAGTTGCACCCTTTGCTCCAAGATTAGAAAAAATACTTCGGGCCTTTGATGCTCCAGACGTTGCAATTGCATTATCTACAAATAATGAGTCAAATTGACCCTCAGTCATTCGGATAGGTTTACTAAAATCAATATTTAGAATATTAAAATAATTATTTAGAAAATTTGCATCCTCTACCAATTCTTTAGTTAAACCTTTTTGAGAAAATATTTGAGAAAGGTCAGTATATGATTTAATAATGTATTTACGCTCAGTGTTTGGATCAAGATTACGAATTGAGAATCCTAATAATCTACCTGACCGTCTGTCAAAATTAAAAATATAAACTTTATTATCAGAGGAGTCAGTATAGAGACAATCTCCAAAATCTTCAATTAAGTTAAGTCCTCTATTTTTAATGTATTGATATGCAATTGACGTTTCATCAACTAGATCAAGCCGTTTTAGCGAAAATCGGTTAATTACATCAGTTATTTTAACTAATTGTGAAGTATCAGAAGTTAGGAATCGGATTAATTGGTTTTCAGTTCGCTTTGCCTGAACGGGTTTGTATTCATCCTCTAAAATAAAGCTTGGCAACATTATGCCATGCTGCTTGCTCATTCGTGCTACAAATTCGCCAACTGTCATGTATGCCATGCAGCCATCGTTAAAACATTTGTAGGCTCCAGTATCTAAATAGAGATTGCCGCGCTTCTTAGCAACTTTTTTATCAGAGTCACCGCAAATTGGACACGCAAAATTTAATTTACGGCCAGTATCGCCATCAATTTTTTGTTTCTCCGGCACATCATGAAACCGCTTACGTAAAAGTGTTTCAATGAATGCTGTTATTTCCTCAATCTTCATTAGTTACGGCTACTGCCTTTACTGGTTTGGGTTTAATTGCGGTTTTATAAGCCTTTTCCAAATCATATCCCATTTTAGAATAGTCTTTGCCTGTTTTAACAGCCTTTTCATATTTTTCAGTTTGTAACCATAACCCGCCATCTGGTGCATTAATTTCAGTCCAGCAATTTTCAGCTAAATAGGCTTCCATAACTTCGTGTGGAATCGCAAATGGATCACTCACTTCAATACCTTTTTTCTTTGCAACTCTATCTCTATATTTAGCAAGTTCGTGTTTTGGAACAATTACGGTAGTTAGGCCATATTTAGAAATAGCTGAAATGTAGGTTGCAAATAATGCTGGCGGTACCTGTAAATCAGGATTACCAATAAATGCTTGACAACTTTCTGGAATTTCACAATATTCTAATGTTTCAGTATTTACTGAATATAATGGGAATGTTTCGTCTGGCGTAAAATCTTTACTACGACTTCTTGACTTAACTACTTCAATTTTTCTGGTTAATTTTGGAGTTAACTCAGTAAATCCAATTGCAACCAATAATTTATTGATTGGCTCAATTATTAATCGAAAGAACTGCTGCTCACGATCCATAGGAACTGCAATTTCTTCAGGATAAGAACCTGGAGCATAGGCAAAAATATCAAAGTTATATGCATTTTGAGCTGCATAATAAAATTTAATTTTTGAACCACTGCGAATTAGTGGATACTTTTGATTATTTGTAGATTTAATTAAGTGGTTATGATATGCAACTGCTCTACCGTAAATTGGCATTCCAGTTTCCAAGACTAATGGAACTAGGCTTTTTAAATAGTCTTCATAAACTCTAACTGAAAAGTTAAATGCAATTTCTTCAACTGGTAAAGCATCGCATTCAGCTTTTAGTGCTGCTAATTTTGGAATAAGATCGCCTTCTAGGTCAATATTATAACCAATATCAAGTAGATAAGAATATAGGGTTTGCAAGTGTTGCCTTGCCCAAATTGGGTATGAGGCTTGAATTGCTTCAAGTCCTTTAATGATTAGCGACTCTTTATCTAAAAGCCTTTCATGTTTATTATCTTTATAAGAAACCTTTAAAATATATTTTTTCTTTGCTAACCAAATTCCAGATCTGGATAAATTTTCAAGTTCAAAGTTTTGGCGATTATCGGTATTAAAATGAACTGCGTATTTTTCAAAGGCTTGTTCAAAATAATTTTTAAGTCGGTTGCGGTTAATTGCCAAACAAAATTCAAGAGATTGAGTATCGGTTAATTCAAAATCTTCAATTGAGCGTATTGCATAGTCAAAGCATACATAGACTGAATCAGTATCAGTGTATACGGCTGCTTCTTTCTCAATTTTATTAATTGTTTTTCCAGAAATACCTAATTGCTCATGAAGTTCTGTATCAAGATGCCATTTTTGTTGAAAATAATGGTTAATTGCCTTGATTGAAAATTTAATTAGATCTTGGCCCTGTAAAGTAATAGACTGAGCTATTTCGTTATTATGGAAATAGAAGTACTTATTACCAAATGCACCATAAAATGAGTTAATCAAGATCTTGATTGCATTTTGTTTTAAATCAAGGGACTTTATTTGCTGTTCTAATTGTTTTGACATATTGTGTTATACTTGACTTTGCATATTTTGGTTTAATATACTAATAAATAACTTAAAAGTTAAGGACTGGTGAAAGAAATCACTAAAGACGAACGTTTGATTAATCAAACTTATCCATTTTTGGTAAATTTCCCATTTAGGGATGAATTTACTATGGAAATTGCAAATTCTCCGGTTCTTGCAGCAATGTTTGATGATGAATTTGAATCAGCCAGACCCACTAAATCACCAACCGTAATTGATTTTATTCATAGTGCTAGCCCAATAAAATCAAAAATTTCAATATTTAAAGAAGACTTACTTTGGATAGATGAAGTTGCTAGCTCTGTTAAAAAACTTGATAAAATATCAAAACAAATAGATCGTGGACTAAAGTCAAAGGATCTATTGGTAAAACGCAATATTTCAATTGAAACTGATGAATGGTTGACTGGTGTAGCTGACCCAAAAAATGCGCTAAGTAGAGAAGTTTTTAATGAAGTACTTGGAAGCCTTGTATCAAATCAGCCAATCACAAAGGTTACTGAACTTGTAAATACTATAAATAAGCTATATTTAAAAAAGGGAATAATTAAACTATCCCAAACTGAGGCAGACTTGATATTCACGTTTATTCATTTTAGATTAATTTATGCAAAGCTTATTTTAGGAATTGTTATCTCATCAAAAATATCAATATAACAAATGGAGCAGCTGAATCAATTTATTGAATATCTTTACACGGTTGAAGAAAATTCATCCTCCTTAAACCAAGAGCAAGTAAAAAAACTTCAAATGATTCAGTCAAAGGTTACTGAGATTGTAAATAAAGTTGAGATCATTGCATCTAATACAGTTAATCAATTACAGCCAGTCTATCAACCTCAATTAGAATTACAGTTAGCTGAAAATTCAGTATTTAGATTTGGTGAATTTATTGAAATTAATGAGAAAATTGTACAACGAGGTAAAAACTGGGTTGTTATGAATAAAAAAGGTACTAAAGTTTTAGGTACTCATCCAACCAGAGAAAAAGCAGTTAAGCAGTTACAAGCAATTGAAATAAGCAAAGCTGGTCGCTAATGAAATTACAAAGATTCCAACAGTTTATTAATGAGGCCAAGCACTGGTCAGAGGAGCCGTTTTTATATGGTCGGTATGCAGAGGTGTTTACTGATTTTGGTTTTGAAGCAGATATTCCTGACTTGATTTATGCAGTTGAACAAAAATGGACTGACTTAAAAAATAACTATTGGTGGAATCGAGAGAATAGGCAATGGCGCAAAGATCATTTTGCACTTGATGTAAAGGTACACGCTTGGCCAGATTCAGATACAGTTAGGGAAATACTTGGCGAACCGGATATGCCAGAAGAGGCAATTGATGATGAATGGTGGGTTTGGATGAATGACACACGTGAAGGATTTGTTGACGACCTGTTTAGCCTCTATCCATGGATTGCTGATATTGATTGGGGAGGTAAAAGCGGCGGCTGGTTATTATTAGCACCACCATTTGATGATGAATCTACCCGAAATGATATTGAAGAGCGATGTGACGAATATAATAGTGAAAAGCAAGACCTAAAGGACAATGGAGATTTTGAAGAATTAGTAAATCAGTCAAATGAGCTAGACTATCAAGAATTAAAAGATCTAGGATTAGCCGATGAGCTTAATGAACTTACTTTATTAAAAGCAACAATTGAAGGATTTAAAAACAATTTAACTGAAACTATTGAACAATTAACACAATGGGAAGCTGATATGGAAGCAATACAAGCTAGAGTTAGTAAATTTGAAGATAACGCTCAAGAATATTTTCATGCATGGTTAAGAAGTAAAGAAGATTAAAAATATACGGACTTAGGACCGTAATAGCCTCGGCTATTTGAACCTCTCGATATCGCTATCCGAGAGGTTCTTCGTTTTTATCGACCTATAAATTTAGTAAGATCAAATCTGTGTTTGCTTACAATAAATTTCTCTTTAAGATAAATTGTTTCTCTAGCTTTTCCGTGTTTTACAATATAACCATCAAGGTCATCAATTAAATCGTATACGGTAACTTCATGTTTTCCAGCAAGTTTACGCATACCTCGACCAATTGCTTGTCTAATTGTAACTTCTGATTTATAGCTCTCAGCAAAAATAATTTGATTGACACGCTTTAGGTCAATACCTGTAGCAAAAGTACCATAACTTGCAACAATAACTGCACCAACTTCTCGTTCCATTGCCTCTTTATAATCAGCGCGGTCCCCGCCGTCAACTCCACCGTCTATATAATATGCATGTTCATTCCACTCTTTTATCTTATCGCAAATTCTTTGGCCGTATTGATCCTTTACATTAATGAATAGGATTAAGGTATTACCTCCAAGTTTTTGGACAAATGAAGAAATAAACTCAATTCGGGGTTCATATGAAATAATAAATGCTCGTTCTGCATCAAATAATTCCTTACCAGCTTTGCCGGACTCTCTAAGTGCTTTGTATTCTCTAACAAATGGTTCAGTTATTGGATAGTCTAAACTAACCATTTTAATATAGACGTTAGGCGAGTGCTCTTGATCAATTAGGAAGCTTGACTTAAGCGTCATGCTTAATGGGCCTAAAAATTCTTGAATCTTAAAAAAATCAGAATATTGTTCTTCAATTTTAATTGTACCAGAGAGCCCAAGTTTATATTCAACATTAGTTGATGCCAATAAAATATCTCTAATTGAAGCACCTCTTGATGTATGGCACTCATCTATACAAATAACTGAAAATCTTTTAAAAAATTCAGGCTCTTTATTTTTTAAACTTTGATATGTAGAAATAACTAGATCGGCTTCTTCAAACTTCTCTTCAGAATACTTGTTTTGACCGCCAACCGATAGCACGGAATAATTCATTAAGCCAGTATGATAATCCTTTTCAAATTTCTCGGCAGTTTGGCCGACTAATGAAATATTGGGAACTACAATTAGGGCTTTTTTATCTTTAGTGATAATACCTTTGCGTTTTAAGAAAGAAAGGTAAATGTATAGGATTAGGGTTTTACCAGCAGAGGTTGCAAGTTCTTGAGAACAGAATTTATATTTTAAGGCTCGATGAGCTGCTTCAAGCTGGTAATCATATGCAGCAATTGATAAACCATCTAATAATACAGATGCAAATTTATCTAATTGGTCTTTTGTAAATGATAGGTTAAGTAGATCCTCTAAGCCGTCAATGTTTATTTCGTAATCGTATTTCTTGCCGAAATTAATAATTTCCTTCCATAAACCAACACCAATCTTAAAATCCTTATCGATAAATTTATCATAACCATCCCATAATTTTCGTTTGTATAGCTTATTAAAATGATAACCTTTTTGTCTCTTCCTAAAATAAAGTTGCAGGTCCTTAAGCTCGCGCTTCATTTCGTGCTTAACTAATTGTAGGTGCTGACGGTCATCAGTTAATTTAAAAGTTAACAAAGTATTTAATAATTTTAATGCCCATCCAATAATTTTTGGACATCTAATCGCGTTTTTATTCCAAACAAAACAGCATCAGTTGTTTTAATTGATTCTGCATAAAATGCAATTTGATTTTCAATCTGTTCTAATTTTTCTTTGATTGTTGCAGTTTTACCATCAACTATTGTATTCTTTTCATTTGTACCATATCGAATTTGATGATTCTTTGAAGCATCAACCCATTCTTCACCTTTCTTTTCTCGATAAGTTTTCTTTAATTGGGTAAAGTGTTCAATTAGGGTATGGTTTTCCTCTAATAATCTTTGGCGCAAACTTAGGAAGGTAACTTGAGCTTCTGGTATCTTTCGGATATTTTCCAGTAACTTGATTCCAATATAGATTTCTCCGGAGAAAGATTCTCTCTTTTCTCTGAATACTTCAGCAATAGTTCTTTTTTGGGGAATTTGTTCTTCCATCTAATTATTTTATCAAAAAGCCTAGTTAAGTTTTAACTAACGAAAGAATAATATACTCCTTCTATTTGATAAAAGTCTGATAAAAAGTCAGTAATTGTGGTACTTGCGTAAATTGTATTGCCAAGTGGATGATTATCGCCATTCTTATAGAATACAGATACTCCTCCATCATATAGGCACACTATTGAATCTAAGTTATAGTGCTTTATCGAACCTTTTGCCATGTTCTTAAATTCATCATGTGTCACTTCAGTATCGTGATTAGTAACAAAAATACTTGGAAAAGCACGTTTCATTCGGTAACCTGAACTTTCAATTGAGTGTATCACTTGTAGAACATAACTTAATTTGCCATAGGAATCAAGGTCAGCTAAGACTTTATTATATTGATCAGGATCTGTAAAGTTGTAAACAACAAACGGTCTTTGGTTTTGCACACAATCTCTAACCAGGTTGTACCTGTTTCCATTGTATTCTCTGGTATGTCGTATTGCTCTGCTCATTATTTAGTATATTAGATAAAACTACTAGGTTATTTATCAGTAAAATATTCCATGGAAAAAGCACAACACATTAATATATTCGATTTTGATGAAACCTTATTTAGGGTTCCCGGTTATACGTGCAGTGAAGCCAAAGGAAAGAGCCCATATGAATGGTTTGACTCGGCTGAATCACTTGACCGAAAGTTTAATATTTGCGGTATTACTAATACTATTGAGCAAGCTAGAGCAGATGGTTTAAATTATTTGATAACTCATAGAGTTAAAGCATGTCAACCTAAAGTTCTAGATCTACTTGCAGAGTATAAGATTAGGTTTGAAAAGACCTATTTTTTAGGAAGAGCAGGCGATAAAGCAGAGATTGCAATTGACTTAATTAGAGAAACTGATGCTGATTCAATTACAATATACGAAGATTCTCTTTGGGAAATTATCAAATATACTTCATGGTTCCTAGATGCTGGGCTTACTATTGATATTAATTTTATTTTTATCGATAAAAGTCGAGTAATTACAATAGATTGGGATACGGCTCGATCCCTAGAAGAATTTTCAATAACTGAAAGATTAAGATTAATATGATATTATTTGTAGAAGGCGCCAGACACTGTGGCAAAACATTTTTAATTAATCAATTTATAGAAAAGTGTAATGATCCACGAATTGAATATTACAAATTCTATTTTGCAGATCACATTAAAACCTTAGATTTGGTAGAGTTAGATAGTGATCCAAGTTTACACTATTTTAGTTTAGGAAATATTATGACCATTATGGAAATGAATCTTAGACCTGAATATAGAGATAAAATTTGGATATTTGACAGAGCAATCATATCTGCCTATACTTGGGCAATCCTAAGAAAAAGATTGACCCGAAATAAAGCTGAGCTTGAATTCTTAAAACTATTGAATACTACTCTATATTCAAATTCCAAAACTTTAGTAGTTAGAGTAGCTGGCCAAACCGGCGATTCAAATCGAGTTAAAGATACTTGGGATGGAGCTCATTCAACAATAGAAGAACAAAGATTAATGGCTCATTTAATTGAGTTAGCAGTGACTGAATTAACTGATTCAGCTAAAAATAACAAACTAAGCATTGTTTTTAATAGTTTTGATGAAGCATCAGTCAACTCATTTAATCAAGAGTGCTATGCATTATTAGGAATAGAGCCTAATAAATAACCAATATGGCAGGATTATCGCACTTACGAGATGTTTATGAAAAACGTGGAAAAGAATTTTTAGAAAATCTTCTTAACAAGACAGTTATCATTAATGAAAAAAATGACGGTGCCTATTTTGGTGCCAAGAGAGATGAAAAACAGAATAACTTTAACTTCTTTAAAAAAGACAGTAAAATTGGTTACATCGACCGAGTTCTTAGTAAGTACTACGAGCCGGGCATTAGACATTTTGAAAGTATTGGGGCTAGTGTAACCTCAATACCTGAAAATTATGTATTTGGAATGGATTATAATCCGGCTAAAGAGTTACCATTAACCCTAAGTCATATTAAAGTACTTGATGAAAATTATCAAACTTCTAAACTTATCCATGATAAAACTGAATTAGATAAATGGGCTGGAGTACTTGGAGTTAACTCACCAGCTATTATATTTCAAGGAAAATTAAATGATGAGCAAAAGGTAAAAATTCAAGAGTTTATATTTACAAACTTGCCAATGCTTGCTGAGAAATTTAAAACTCAATCATTTAGCAAACATATCCTATCGGTATTAAATCCAGTAGTTGATGAAAATGCTCAACCTGAATTAAGCGATAGAGAAATTAGCGAAATTGTATTTAGATTCTTTGATGAAGAGGACCCAACTGGAGATTCTTCTACTTTAGCAAAGATTATTGATCCAGTATTTTACGATAATGCAAAGAACCTACCTCAGGAAAAGGTTCAAAAGAAAAGCGATGACTATGTTTGGATTATTGTTACTGACTTAATGAATTTTATTGAGAGCTACCGCATGTCTGATCTTAGAAGTTTTACAATTTCTGGAGAAACAGCAGATGAGAGATTTATTTCATTAATTAATCACCTTTTTATTGAGTTTATTAAAGATTATGGAGATAAATTTAATGATTTAGAAATTCAAATACCCCAGTTTTTAACTAGACCTGAATTTGATATTAATCCAGAACTAATCAATGATCCAAATGTAATTGATATACTTGGTAAGAATCCGAACTACAAAGAAATTTACAGAATATTCATTAATATTTTTAGAAAAAAGAAAATCAAAGTTAATTCAACTCTATTTACTGATGCAATGAAAGCTAATTTAATTGATCAAATTGACAAACTTTCAAAAGTTGCAATGGGCGATCAATTATTTGAAAATTATTTTCCATCATTTAGTGAATTTGTTGGAGATGGTAAGACTCCTGGATATTTTGAAACATATGATGTTGCTGAAAATGAAGAACGTAAAGTAAAAAAGGTTAACCTATTAATATCGGATTTTCAACCAATACACAAAGGCCATCTTAAAAATGCAAAAATCCTAACTGAAAAGAATGGACTGTCTACCCTATTTGTATGTGTTCACCCTGGCAAATCTGGAAAAATGTTTCCATTTAAAAAAGAAACTTTAAATAATTCATTAGCTAAATTAGCAGCACATGATAAACAAAATATTGCCGGTCATGTAATGGTAAAAGACGGAAATATTGAAACTATCTTAAAAGCAATAAAACCTGGATTTGAACCCTTAAGTATAGCAGCTGAGCCTAGTAGAATAAAAGATCTAGCACTACAATTAGAACTTGCAAAAAAAAGATCTAGAAACCTAAATATTAAACGAGATACTCAATTAATTGAATTACCTATAACTACAGTTGGAGACTTAATCTTAAAGTCAATTAAAGATAGAGATTTTGCAGCATTTAAAGAATCATCGCCAGCTCCAATTCATTCAGAATTTTATAACTTAAATAAAGACTTAATTGAATCATTAAATGAAAGTGCAACTGAACAAATAACTGAAGCAGTTACTGAAATAGTATCAGGTGTAACCTTTTCTACACCAGAACCAATAATCCAAATAGAATCATGAAAAAACTATTTAATTTTTTAGCACTAATTGAATCATATAGAATTAACTGTATGATCCATCACGGCTGGGGTAAATTATAATATACATAATTTATTTTGCATAAAAAAAGCTCCAATAGGAGCTTTTTTTATGTGAGGTAATTTAAAATATTAGGTTAAGGTTGTAAATTCTCCTTTAATAAAGTTAATATGTTGAGCCTTACCATCATGATGAATGATTACATGTGATTGTAGCCATCCACTTGGGCCTACATTATAGTTAACTCTTAATTTAGTTGAAGTCCCGACAGCTAGTGCTCCATCCTTACGGCCTGGCGAATGATAGTGGCCAACTACAATTTTAGTATTTAATTTACGAAATTGAAGTAGAGATCCACGTGAACCATTTGATCCAACGTCTCCGTGTTGAGCAAGTTCCCAGCCTTTTATTACAAGACTATCACTTCTTCCTAACGTTTTAAATGTTGGAAATTTTTGATTAATTAAATATGGTATTACTCCATTTTGGGCAATACCTTTTAATAGTATAGCACTATATTCCATATATTCAAGAGAATTCTTTAAAGTTGAAGATTTTCTCCAATCAGTAGATTTTAACCAGCGATCTAAAAAGTCATCATGATTACTTCGGACAATTGATACATTATAATCTTTAAAATCTTCAAGCCCATTTAACATTGCATCAACTTCTTTTCTTAAAGAGTTTGAACCATCAAGTTCTCTACGATATTGAATAAATGGATCACTTATTTCATGATGATTAATTGAAAGTCCATCAAATACATCATGTAGAATAACATTTTCCGGTTTTAATCTTTTAAATAGCTCTAGAGTTTTGGAAATTATACGTGGATCATGTTGACCATAGTGTAAATCTCCTAAAATGGCAACTGCAATTGAAGTAGCTTGACTAATTTCACTAGATTCAGAATCTTCATTATATTCAACGCTATTATAAAGATCAGTAAAATTGCCATCTTCAGTTGCCGTTACTTGTCTAGCAAAAAAGGTGTTTACGTCCTTTATTTCAATAACTACAAAACCTAAAGTATGATGGAATTCTCCTTTTTTACCTGATTTTGAGTCAGTATAGTTAGAAACGGTACATGCGCCAGTAGTCATCATCATTTTTGGAAGATTTCCTTCCAATACTGGAATTGTTTCTAAATGTACCCTAGGCGACCCAAATACGCATGAATTAATACCGCTCATTCCTTGTAAACCAGTCATTGGATCAACTGATGTTGGCTGAATCTTAATATCTGACATGATCCACATGTGTTTATGAACTTCATGGCGACCTGCATCTAGATAAGTTTCAATTCTTTCAGCCCAAGTTTCGTAATTCTTATCAGAAAATACAGAAGTTGGGTTTTTATATCGACCTGCAATTACATGGATATCTGCATTAATATGCTCTGCATATTTTTCAAGATTGGATACAAATTCTTCATGTACTGGTGTATCATTTTGTGCCCAGGTGATGATAAATCGTTTTTTCTTTTTGTTAAACTTACGTTCTCTGGCTTTAATTAGCTGCGGAGACTCTTGTATTGAACTTTCAGTTATTCCTAATTTAGATAACCACGTTTGTGCGGTTCTTTCAGATTTATTAAGAAACTGACTAAGTTCTTTCATTCGATTATCCCAACTTAAGTCCTTATTCCAATAGATTTCGGACAATGTTGAAATATCGGCTGGTGTTAATTCTTCAAACTTCATTAATACATACAGTTTTATTAATTACTTATATTTAACAATCACATAAAGTTTTAGCCGGATCCTCTGGAAGTTGAGTTAGGTTGGCTAATAAATAACTCTATGGAAAAGACGGCTAAAAATATTGATAACTACAGAAAGGGTAAAGAACCTTTAAAAAATGCAGTTATGCAACATCCAACCGGTAATGATGTATATGATTTTTTACAAAAAAACATTGATCGTGACTTTTGGGTGACGCCTTTTTCAAAATGGCAAAAGACACAAAAATACCATAACAAATAATGTTTGGACTAGACGATTTAACTGACCCTCAAACTGGATCAGAAAATACAATTTCATATTTTATGCTATCTCTTATGCAGATTGCTGACCAAGCTAAAATTATACACTGGCAAACTGGGTATGATGCAGAGCACCGTCACTTTGGAATGTTTTACGAAACTTTCATTGAGCAAATGGATACACTAGTAGAAGCAATTGCTGGTAAATATGGTTCACAAAACCTTAAATTTGGCGAAGCTGCAATTATGGTATATGATTATGACCTATCACGACCTGAATTTTTTAATCTGGTTCAAGAAGCTCTTCGTGGAACATTTTGCGAAATTTTTGAAAAAGACAAAGACTCTGAATTATATAATTTAGTGGATGAAATTTTAGACTTAACAAACAAAACTCAGTATTTACTGCAACAAAAGTAATATGTTTTTAAACGTAAAACGATTATCAATATTTGAGAAGCTACTTCTTGAAACTGACTTGATTCAAATAGGATCAGGCATTAATGACCTAGTTACTAAGATTAAAGATTCTACCAATAATAAAGATCAAGGCTCTGATAAAAAAATTGATATAACGACTCAAATTAATCAATTATTAGATTACCTTTTTAGTCTGGGCGAAGAAGGCCTTAATGATAAATTAAGTGAACCTGAGTTTATGAAAGTATTTGGAGATCCTGCAGTAAAAAAAGCACTGGATCTATATTTTGCCTATTTAGAAACCGAATTAAAAACTTTTCGTGAAGAGTTAACGGCAGCCCTTAATGAACCTGAAATTAATGTTCAACTAGTTGAGAAAATAAGTCAAAAAATGATGACCTTTGCGGCTAGAATTCATGTAGTTGAAAGAATTTATGCAAAGCAATCGGAAGCCGGTCAATCTGAATTTAGTAATGAAATTAGCGAAAAGGTTAAAAAGATTCAAGAGGAATTACTTAACATTTATTCATTAAAAGTTATGGTACCTGCTAAAAAAACGCAAGAATCATATTCAAAATATCAAGCGGCGCAAACTGACGAAGAAAAAACTGAGGCAGCTACTGAAATTTTATCAAATATAGAAGCAGCTGATCAAATGTCAGAAGATATGCCAGCTGAAGTTATTTCAGGAATTGAAACTGCTAATACTGAATATAAGAATAAGATTGAGAAAGATTTAGGTAAAGAAACCCTAGCTAATATATTATCAGGAGTTCATGTAAATAAAAATGTTGCTGCATTAATTCGTAGGATATTTCAATTTCAATATACAATGTGGACAAATGAAGATGATATTAATCGTGAAGCAAATTCTCTTAAGGTTAGTATTAATGGTTTTCCGGATGTATCAGAAGAGGCTAAAGAATATTTACGTAGACTTGTTGAAAATATCCAAGCTGAATTACTTAAAAAAGCAAAAAATAAAGACTTTGATACTAAGCAATATAAAGGAATTCACTATGACTTTAATAAGAAATTACCATTGTATGAAAGAACTGCACTACCTGTTACTGGTAAACAAATAGCAGATGATTCTAAATTAATGAAATTTAGAAAAGCTTCACAAGATCTAATGGGGCTTATTTTTGGTGCTGGCGGTCATCCAGACACTGAAGCACGTAGAGCGTTTGCCGCAACTGGAAAACATTTACACGCAATCTATGCAAAAAGCCTTAACGGTTTAGGCAAGGTTATCGGCAAAGCAATTGGCGGTAGAGAAGGAGAAATGAAAGCCGATGCTTATACCAGAATGTTTATATTAGATACGTCAGTTGTTGATCAACCAAAAACAAAACAAATTAGCGAAGATGGCGGGGTCTCTGCTCCAGGTGTAGCAATTCAAACTCCTGGTTCAATTGGGTCAATGGGACCAATTACGCCTCCTACCACAACCTCACTAGGTTCAGGAGATAATTTTGGACCAAAAATTAATAAAAAGAAAACCAAAAAATCTTCATCCATCCTTGGATTTGCAGATTTTATAAAAGAACAAAATAATCTATAAAAATGAAATTAATTAAAACATTTGAAAATTTTATGCACAATGAAGTAGAGCTCGATTCATTTGAGCCACTAGAAATTTCTCATCAATCTACAGATATTGATCATGAAGCTCATCATGAAGTTGAGAACTATATGTTCTTTGGCAATTTAAAAACAATTCAACGACTGATTGAGATCATGTTGGAAATGGATCCAATGAAGGTTGATCAGTTATTAAAAAATGGTCATAATTGGGCAGAAGATCATGTAACCTCATCAAAGGACGATCTTGAAGAAGTTGCAGATTTCTTAATGGGCGAAATGACTAAACATGAAGTTCAAGAATCTAGTGCAATGACCTATTCATGTAATGAATGTGGTTCAATGTATGAAGATTATGAGATTAACGAAGACCATATGTGTTCATGTGGAGGTAAACTAGAAGAAAATTTAGGATAATTATGAAAAACAATTACATTAAACCTTTTAGTATATTTAATGAGGCATTAGCCGACTCTGCATTAAATAAGTCAAGTTGGTATTATGGAATTGCTGACTGCCATGGATTAGAGTCGTTTGTTAAAGAGCCGAATATGGCTAAGGCAAATGAGTTAGATGATATGTTTGACTTGGGGCTTAGTGACACTGATTCAAAAAACGATCCTGTTAAAAAAAAATATATTGGTAATTTAGCATTAATGAAAAGTCGGTGTGACGTCAATTTACAACGCCATCCGGTTATTTACCGAGTAAAATTAGCAGAAGAAGATGCTGATATGGTAGAAGATTTGCTCAGTATTGGTGACTATATTAATGCGCTTAATGTAGTTAAAGGAAATTCAGAAGAAGTTCAATTATATAAAAGCAGAAATGGTTCTTCAGCTGAAAAATCTTGGAAAATTATTCCAAATCCAGATTTTGATCCAATGCACTAAAAAATAAATATTATGAAAAAAATAAACTCAAACAATAAAGCTCTTAAACTAGGTGACAGAATTAAGATTCACATAAATGCGGAAGAAATGCAAAATGATTTGCTTGAAATGGTAGATGGCCAAGAAGCTGTCATTACTGAAATCTATCAAAACAGTTATGAACCTGATGTTGACCGAATTGAAGTTGAATTGGTTAATCCAGTTGAATTTCACGGACAAAGCCTAGTGGTTGTTCCGGGTTTGTACATGGATAATATTGAAAAAATTAAAAAGCTTGAAGAAAGCAAAAAAACTGGTAAAAGATACCTAAGTAGATTTGTTGGAACTTTTGCAAATTATTAATTATGAAATCTGGTATAAAACTATTTGAAGCATTTCACGGAAAGGATTATTTAGAGCATGAATTTGGCAGATTTGATAGTGATATTGAATTTTATAAAACAGTTATTAGGTATCCAACTGGTACAGATATATCAGATTTAGCTGAATTAGGTTTGGCTGATAATATTGCTGAGATTGAAGATACTAGTTTTGATAAAGTTAGGATTACATATGAACTGAAACCTTATTTTGATAATGCTGGAATTTATGACATTGACCTTATTTTAAGGACTGTTTATATTGTTGGCGAATATACAATCTGGGATGAAGCTAAACAGGAAGAAACTCGATATGATTTTGAAATTGAAGATGCTGGCCCATTTGAAGGTAGAGTTATGGTAAAATGGGGCAGTTTACCATTTTATCCACAAGATATTGTAATTGAGACTCAAGGTTCTAATACTAGTAATAAGGTTCAAACCAAACAGCCATTTGATCCATCAGCCCCAGACTCATCTAATTTTAAATATACAATAAATATAGGCAACTAATACCTAACTTTATTGATATTAAGTAAAAGGAAGGTCTCATACTCTTCCTTTTTTTATTTAGGTCGATAAATAACCTTATAAAAAAATAGTTTAATACTATGTCTGGAATAAATCCAACCCTTGGACTATCATTAGTAACCGCTGAAGCATTTGCTGGAGTTAATTATTTGGAAAAATTAGCAGCTCCACTTGGTAAAGCAGGTTTTGCAGAATTAGCAAAAGGAATAGAGCCTGCGGCTAATGAAACTGGGACGTTACAAACAAATGTAAGCTCAATATTTAATAAGTTTTCAGTATTTCAGTATTCAGCGTTTAATGCAGGTGCTAGCTATAAAACAGAAGGTCACTTTATTGGATTTTCAAGTAATTTAAAATCCAATGCGGAATACGAGGCTGAGGTGGCAAAGGCCTTTACTGAAAAGAAAACTATTCTGGAGAATTTAAAAAAGAATAAAGTTACTACTACCGCTGGGACAAAGATAATAAATGACCAATTAGCTGCGCTTGATAAAAGTAAGACAGGCGCGGCTGGACGAGCTCGTAGTTTTAAATCAAATATTGAAAATACATTATCAAATCCAACTGCACCAGTTTTAATAAAATGGGGAGCAACAAAGTCAGCTGGATCGCCAGTTGGCTTTCAACCATATTCGCTAACTGATTTTATGTTTTGTAAAGATTATGGTAAAATTCCAAATAACCGGTTAATAACATTACGTAGATTTCCATTTCCAGTTGATGATTCATTAAGGTTAGGGCAAGTTGACCGAAAACGTAATGCATTTCCAGTTGCACAAGCGGTTACCTGGTTTGGTAGTGATACTAATAATTCATTAAGTTCTATTGGAGTTTTTAAATGGGATATGACATTTGGAGAACTTTCAGTTAGTGAACAAATTATTACAGGTAATGAAGTAACTCTTACTGATTTACTTGGAATACTAGAAGGCGTTGGAGGAAAGCCTGCTGTTGTTGGAGGAACTGAAATCGCAAATGTTCTAAAAACTGCATATGCAGCAATTAATGGATCAGATGAAGGTATGCAGCAATTTAGTGGGTATGACGCAAAAATACAAAACTATCAAAAGTCCCTATATGATTCAACCTCTGGTCCATATTGGAACCGTATATACGGCCCAGTAAACGTAATTCATAAATCAATGAGACGGGAGAGAGGAATGCAAAATCAAAATTGGAATACTTCATTTAGTATAAATTTTAGATATTCATTTAGGTCATTTAATGGTATGAGCCCAAAAATTGTAGCACTAGACTTAATTTCAAATTTTATTAACTTGACGTATAATGATGCTCAATTTTTAGGTCAACTTGCTCGATATTTTCCAAAAACCGGATTAAAAATGAGCCCAAGCACAACTGAGGCATTTGGTAAAATTTTAACAAGTTGGGGATCAAGCTATACTGGAAATAATGCTGATGCGTTTAGTAAAATTTTAACAAATATGAATAGTGCATTAGAAGCCGCTGGAAGTTCAATTGCAAATGATCCAATAAAGATAATCGGTCAAGGTCTTCAAACTGGCCTAATGGCACCTGATAAATTAGGAAAGGCAATTCCTGATCTTATTTCAATTAAATCAGCACTATCAGATAGGCCGGTTGGAGAATGGCATATTGTTGTAGGTAATCCGCTTAATCCAATTTTTGTAATGGGTGATTTATTATGTACAAATGTTGATATGGTATGGGATGAAGAACTTGGACCGGATGATTTTCCAACCGGCGTTAAGTTTACCGTAACTCTAAAACAGGGAAAACCCAGAGATAAAACTTCAATTGAAAGAATGCTTAATCTTGGAGAAACTAAATTAACATCAGGTATGTTAAGAACGTCCAGCTCATTTGATACATTTGGTGAAGATAATAGTAAATTATGGAATGAAATAGTAGCAACAGCAGAAGGTGGTCAACAAAAATCGCTTGAGGCGTATTATCAAAGTCTTAGCGCTGGTAAAGGTACGGATGGTAATAAAGCGAAAGATAGATTTAATCTATTTAGAAATAGATTTTTAACTGGCTATGGAATATATAATAGCGATGAATTGAAAGACGTAACTACTGGAGCAGTTGGTAAAAAAGACCTTGATGATAGTTTACTATTATTTTACTATCAACGTCAATACGGTAAAAACTAATCAATATAATATGATAGATTTAAAAATATTAGGAAATAAGCTGAATTTTACAAAAACAAATGGTGATATTGTTATTGACCTAACTAGGCGTAGTGTTTCATTTAAAGGCGTATTAGTAAATCAAGGTAAAAGTTTTATAGTTGATGATGGATTACAGATGAGAGGAGACCTACTTTCAAAAATTCTATATCAAACTACTTCATTTATGTGTGTTTTGTTTAAGTATAATGGAATATCCAATCCATTTTCATTAGATATTAATGATTTTATTAAAGCGCCAGACGGTGGAGTATTATCGGCAATGTTAACTGAGCCAAGCACCATTAATGGAAGTAATAATAATTGGGAGACTTCTACCAGAAAAAAGAAAAAGACTTCATTAATTTCTCCAAAAACTAAACAGGATAAAATGCGGCTTGATTATTTACAAAAAAATTCAGGTGTAAATTCAACAATCGCACCTCCTAATATAGCCAAAGACACCTCAGTAAAAGTTGTGAATGGTAAGATTATTTTTGGAGCTGACGTTACCTCGGTGAAAAAGGAGGACTGCCCTGATCCAATTTCTAGGACTAAGCTGCAAGCCGCATTGGTAAAAAATAAAATATTTGGTTAATGGCAGCGGTTAAAGATTTAATTATACAAACACTTGAGCCAAAGATTACTCCACCAAGTATTAGTGTGCCTGATTTTGAAACTGCTGGCTCAGATAATAAGATTAGATCTGCTGAACAGTCTGGTTATGCTCAACAGTTGGGTAAAAAATCTCCATTAATTAGAATTGGAAATTCCACTATTGCTCCAAATAATGTAATATCAATGTCAGTATCAATGAATTCAATTATACCGACCATTCATGTAGCGGTAATTGATCCAATGGGAACACTAACTTCACGAACCTATCCTAGAACTAGTTTATTGATTACTGCATTTGTTGCACAAAGTCATCCAAAATTAAAATCATTTTCTCAATCATTCTTAATTACAAATGTTCATTCAATACCATTGGGCTTTGGAGAAACCAGATATGATTTCTTTGGAGAATTGTATATTCCAAATTTGAATGGTAATTTTATTAAATCATATACTGGCTTAACTTCAGCACAAGCACTAAAAAAAGTAGCAGAAGAATTGGGATTAGGTTTTGCAACAAATGAAGACACAACTGATGATAAAATGACATGGATTAATCCTAACTTAAATTATAAATCATTTATTAAGCAGGTAACAGATCACTCATATAAAAATGAAAAATCTTTTTTTGAATGTTTTATTGACAGATATTATGTACTTAATTTTATTAATGTTGAAAAGCAGTTTAAACAATTTAGTGATGATAAAGAAATATCAGATGGATATCCGGCAGTATCAACCGATTCAATAGATACGTCTAGAGCAGAAAATGGAAATACGATAGAAGCGCCAGATGCAACAATTAAGCTTATTTTAACTAATGGCTCAATTGGCAATAAATATTCTGAAATGAAAATTTTGGAATATTCAATGATTGGCGAAAATGGAGATATTTTAAAAAATAATGGTTTTAGAAAAAGAATTTTGATCTATAAACATGGAGAGGTTGATCCACTTAATACCTGGTTTGTTGAACCGCTATCTGAAGTATCAGCTGATGGAGCAAGTGTATATCAAGTCCCAGAGCTACAAGATTATATAGATAATGATGTTGTTAAATGGATGGGAACCGATTATAATAATACTCATTCAAATTATAAATTTGCAAAATTATTAAATAATCATAATTTAGCTGAAGCAAATAAAAATGCACTATTAGTTAAATTGCCAGGATTTAATCATAATATACTTAGAGGAAGTAGAGTTAAGGTACACATATATTCAACTAGAGCTCAACAAATGAGTCATGATAGAATAAAAAATGAGTTGGCAGAACCAGTAGATTCTCAAAAATCTGAGAATCCAATGGAAAGCACTGCCTCCTCTGAAATATTTGATACGTATTTAAGTGATACTTATTATGTAAAAAGTATAGAGTATAATTATAATATACAGGACCCAGAATATAAATTTACAACAACAATGATTTTAGGTAGAAAAAATTGGTTACCTGAACCAAAGGTAGAAAATAAAGAATAACCATGGCAAAATTAATAAATGGAACAAGAAGATGGAAGCAATTTGTAAAAAGTTCGCTTAATGATGTACAAGACCCAGTATTCCTGACATTTGACTTGGACTTTTTATTAGACATTAATAAACCTGAATTAAGTCACCAACAAACTGCATCAAACGATGGATTATATTTTGATGGATTATTTAAGGCACCACGAACGGAAGTGACTGATGCAAACGAATATAATATAGTAGAATGGGCAGCAATTGACTGGTTGGAAAGATATGGTTCTCCATGGGCAAAACAGAATTGGCAATATTTAGCAGATGCCCAAGTATTGTTAAAACAATTACAAGAGAGTCCATGGTATTTTCAATCTATTATGGGAATAGACCAATTATGGAAAGCGGCAAGTAGAGTTAAAGAAGGGGATAAAAAAGTTGAAATTACGATAAATTGTCTTGATTCAATACAGCAACCATTACTTAAATTTGCAGAATCCTATCGTAGAGCAATTTATGATTTTGATAAATTATGTTATACATTACCTGATAATCTTAGAACATTTGATATGACAATTACCCTATTTGAAATTAGGGATATTAATGATCCTAATGGTAATTTAGAAGATGGGCTTCACCAATTAAAATATAGACTGCAGCGCTGTGAATTTGATTTTTCAGACATACTTAATGGAGTAGGCTCTACTGAAATTAAATCATATATTGAAGAGAAGCCATTTACTACATCATTTAAAATTAGAGCAGCTTGGGTAATGGAAGAATCTGAAGCCTCAACTGAGTCAAATTATCATTCACTAGGTATTTTTTCAGGCCTAGCAAGTTCGCTTGGAAATAAAGCTCAAAATTTACTAGGCAGTATAGCACGACTTCCAGCCCGAATAATTGGAGATCTTACTAATCAATTACAAACTAAACTTGAAACCGCATTAGGCGAAAATGTGTATAATAGAACTACTGAGGTACTTGGAACAAATCAACTGTTTGGTAGAACTTCACCAGTTGGACCAGGTGGCGGAGGAGCTGTTGTTAATGATGATATTTACCCAGGAGTAAATGTGAACCCGAATATAACCAAAATAGCAGAGATTTACCCAGGAGTAAATGTGAACCCTAATATAACCGATATAGCCGATATTTACCCAGGAGTAGATGTGAAGCCTGACGTAACTGATATAGATGATATTTACCCAGGAGTAGATGTGAAGCCGGTTATAACAACTGGTATTGATGTTTACCCAGGAGTAGATGTGAAACCTAACGTAACAACCGGAATTGACGTTTACCCAGGAGTAGATGTGAAACCTAACGTAACAACCGGAATTGACGTTTACCCAGGAGTAGATGTGAAAGACATAATTAAGGATGGCGATTTGGGTGATGTTTATCCATAATTTTGACAATGTGTAAAGTGGAATGCTATTAATATGTAAATTGAAAAGTTAAAAAATGTAAATGATAGGACCAAATCAAGATATAGAAAAAGATCCAACTGGATCAGATAATTTAACTACCAAATTTCTTGGTGAAGTAATTGATGTTACTGACCCATTACGTGAGGGTCGATGTAAAATTAAAGTATTTAGTATTTTTGATACTTTACCAGTTGAGGATATTCCATGGGCAACACAGTCTCAAAAACCTGCATTTTTTGGGCAAGATGCAAAGGCCGGCTCAATTTCAATTCCTAAAAAAGGTGCAATTGTAAATGTCAGATTTAATAATGGCGACCTTTATTCTCCGGAATATGAACAGGTGCAGGAAATTGGAGATGATATTAAAGAAGAACTTAAAAAGAGTACTGACTATGAATATGAAGGAGCTCACTATATCCTATTTGATGGAGATGAACAAATTAAATTTTGGTTTAATAAAGGTAAAGGCTTAACTCTTGAAATGAAAGACTCTTACCTAAACATTGATCAAAATTCTAAAATTGAACTTTACCATAAAGACGGTTTGTCGTCAGTTGAATTAGATGGAAATGTTATTACAGTAATGAGTCAATCTCAAGTAAATGTAGTTTCAAACTCAATTAAAACCAGTGCTCAAAATGTACATATTGATGGTAAAACAACCAGAATTGGATCATCAAATATTGTTGAAAGTGCAGTAATGGGAGATACGTTATATGCTGCACTATATGGGTTAGCTGCAATGGTTGATGCTAAAATGCCTTCAACGCCAGGAGCAGCACAACAATATATACAAAATTTAAGAGATACAATGCTCTCCGAAACTGTAGCAATTGGCCATTAAACTTATTTAGCCTAATTAGTATTAGATAATTAAATTATAATTTACATTTTTTGAAAAATCATTACCAGACACTTGGGGTTTTGGAAACCTCAACTCATGACGATATCCGAAAGGCCTATCGAAAATTGGCAACTAAATATCATCCAGATAAAAATAGTGGAAGTTCTGAAGCAGAAGATAAATTTAAAGAGGTAGCAGCAGCTTATGAAACCTTAGGTAATGAGGATAAGCGTAAGGCATATGACCATTCCAGAAATTTTAAAGGATCGGCTAATGCTGATTTTTTTGGTAATTTTGGATCATTTAGAGATTTTTCATTTGGTGGATCTAGAGTACATGATTTTAAGAATTTAACAATACCTATTGATAAATGGGCAACAATTAAGGAATTAATGGATGGAGCTATATTTGATATACCATATATTGTAAATAAAACAATTAGTGGCTCAACTAAAGCTGAAAATAAACAAGTTAGGGTTAAAATTGACTTGGCAAATGAAAGTTATCCAATTTCATTTGATAATGGAAGATATTTAATTACTTTAAAGATTAGAGGAGGAGGTTCAAGTCAAGAAATTGAAGACTTTGACTATTCTGGTAAAAAAAGAAATACCGTAGTTACTGGTGATTTAATAGTTCGAATAAACATTGATATGTTAGGCCTTGCTATTGATCAAAGTGATATTATTCAAGAGTTTGAGCTAAGTTTACATGATATATTATTTACTGAAGAAGTTATCCTGGAAAGCCCAATGGGCAAAAAATATCGTATTAAATCATTTAATCGAGATAATTTAAGTAATATAACAGTTAAAATACCTAATCAAGGATTGATCTCAGCTTTTGGTAATACAGGAAGCTATGTGTTTAAGATCCTGGTTAAAAAGCCAAATTTTTTAAATATTAGTGAAGAAAACTTACAAATTTTAAAAGACTTGCTGATTGACGTTAATAAATAATGTTAGTACGGCCTACCTAGAGTAATAGGAATGGGCGCGTATAAATAATCAAAAAAGTCTAACTAAGTTGACTACTACTAATATTAAAAGTTTAAACCAACCTGCTATCCCAGAGAATTCAGTGTTTATCATTGAGCATCTAAATGAAGCAGTTACGGTAACTACAGAAAACAATGATGTTATTCTTGAAGGTACGGCGGCAGTTTTCGGAGTAATGAATGAGAACAATCGTATTTACCAAAAACAAGAATATTTACCTCATTTAACTTACTTAAATGAGAAGATCAAACAGCGTAGACTATTTGGTGAACTTGATCATCCGCAAAAATTTGATGTTTCATTAGCTAATGTATCCCATGTAATTTTGGGACTTACATATGATGAACCAAGCAATAGCGTAAAAATTAGACTACAGTTATTAGATACACCATGTGGTAGAATTGCAAAAACTTTAGTTTTAGCAGGTTGTACTACTTCAATTTCTTCAAGAGCTGCAGGTAATGTTAATAAAGACGGAAATGTTACATTAGCAAAAATATTCACATACGATTTGGTTGCAGAACCAGGTTTTGCACAAGCTGCGCTTGGCCAAGTATCTGAAAGTTTGCAAAATAACTATTCTGCAATCTTTGAATCATTAGATTCATTAAGAACTAGCGCAATCACTACCCAATTAACAGATATTTCTGAAAACTTCGGTTTTGAGGATTCTGTGAAGATTTACCGAATAAATAATCAAGAAATATCAACTAAACAAAATAATACACAGCAAATGGCTAATGAGTTTGTAACAAAAGAAGAGATGAATCAGTATTCTGAACTGGTTAAAAAGAAATTTTCTTCTCTACAAGAGAATATCTCTAAAAACAATAAAGGTCTTCAAAAGATCAGTGAAAATGCAACAGAAGGAGAATCTCCAGTTGTTGCTAAAATGGTAGAATACGTTAACTATTTAGCTGGCGAAATGGAGCAATTAGTTGAATACTCTAACTATCTTTCAACAATGTTAAATCAAGGTATTAATTACACTGAGCATGTTGCAGAGAAAGTTAATACAGTAATCGATTATTCTGACTATTTAGCAGGCACAGTAGAAAAGAATATTCAATATTCTAGCTACTTAGGAGAAAAACTTAATGAAAACATTAACTATTCTGAATATATTGCTGAAAACGTAGAAAAAACAGTTGAATATGCTAACTACATTGCAGAAAATGTAGACAGCAGTATTCAATACACAGAATACGTTGGACAAAGTGCAGAAAAAGGAATTCAATTTTCAAATTACTTAGCTGAGAATTTAGATGCATCTATTAAATACTCTAACTATTTAGGACAAAACCTTAATGAAGGTATTAGATATTCAGAATACATTGCTGAATCATTAAATGAAAAAATCACTCCTTCAGCTTTAACTAAAACTCGTTCTTTACTTGGAGAAGTTAAAAAATTAAATGAAGGCGTAGAATTTGAAGTTAATGAAACTTCTTCAGTTGATGACCTAGTTGGAGCAGTTGATGGACTATTAACTCACATTAAATCAAATTCAGCTAAATCTATTTTGGAAAACAAATATCCATTCTTAAAATTGTTAACTGAAGGTCGTAAGCAAGCATTCTATAATTTAGATCAGCCTACTAAATCTGCAATTGTTGAAACAATGCAAGGAGCTATCTACTTTAACGAAGCTGAAGTAGTTAATATTATGGAAGCAGTTCTTAACAAACAAGTTGAAAACACGCCTAATTATATTAAACTTATGCCAGCTGCATACAAGCAATTATTTGAAAGTATGACTGACGGAGAAAGAAATTGGATGGCTTCTCAAGCTAACAACTTCACTTTAAATACTTCATATCAAGTTAAGTCTTTTTGGGATTCTCGCGATTTAAGAGGAGTTAATGAGAGACTTGCAACTGAAACAATTATAAATAATAATTCTATTAACGAAAACCAAGGTAAAGAAGGTTACGTATCGTTAAACCAAATAAACGAAAGTCTACGTGGTTATTCTAATAACTACATGGACGCTCTTAAAAGAAGAGCACAAAATTAAAAAAACATTTTTAAAAAATGGCAACAAAAATTTTCAAAAAATTGAACGACGCTTCAATTAAAGAAACTTGGACCCCAATTTTAGAAGGTTATGGTGCAAACGTTACAACTCGCCCTTGGTTAGTTGACTACGCTCACAATCATGCTATCTTCGATAATGCAGGTTCAATCAATGAATCAAACACTGGCGTAGCTCCAGGTTTATTCTTACAACAACCAGGTTCTATCAGTTCTATTGGTGCAATTAGTTCTCCAACAAGTTCTATGACTCCATTCACAGGTGGTGCTAAAAACGGTTACGGTGCTTCTGTATCTGGTTCTGGTGATAAATTCCCAAGCCTTTTACCAGTTGCTATCCAAGTAGCTGCTAAAACTATTGGTTTTGACCTAGTTGGTGTAGTTCCTATGGATTCTCCAGTAGGTTTCTTACCTTACTTGGATTATGTATACCAAGGTGGTAACGTAGACAAGCAATACGAACCATATTTGATTAAAATCACAGGTTTGTTAGAAAACCCAGCTGGTGGTGCTAAATTCACAGTAGCAACTCTTCCATTTACTGAAGGTTCTAACTATGGTGTTAACGAAAGTAACACTGACTTGATTTTACAATTTGTTGGTAAATCACGTGTTGATGGTTCTCCAATCTTCAAAGTTATCCTATCTCATGATGGTGGTACTCTTGCTGATTACTTTGCAGTTGACGTTGATATTCAACCAGCTAATGCAACTGACGTTTCAGGTACTGCGGTAGCAACTTACCGTATTGCTGATAACAAAGTTGAATTAGTTTCTGCTTTAGAAAACCATATTTCTGGTTTTACTTCAGTATCTGACGCTGATTATGCTACATCTGACTTCAATGGTCCTTTTATGGGAACTACTGGAACTCAAATGGAAGGTATGGCTCGTCAAACTGCAGAAGGTTCTAAATTCCGTCAAATGGGTCTTCGTATGTTCACTAAGTTCATCGAAGCAAAAGGAGATCAAGTTTCTATTTCAGCAACTGTTGAACAAATCCAAGATCTTAACCGAGTTTGGAACTTTGACGTAATCTCTATGTTAGAGAACGTAGCAGTTAACGAATTAGCTCAATCTATTAACAAGAAATTAGTTGATAGAGTTCTTAATTTAGGAGCTACTCACGCAACTGCAGTTAATGCGGTTGAAGGTGCTGGTATTACTACTTTAGACCTAACTGTTGGAACAATGGGATATGAGAATATTTCAACTCTACAACGTCGTGTTGTAACTAAAATTCTTGAAATGGCTAACTTGATTTATCATAGAGGTCGTTTTGGTGCAGGTACATACATCGTTACTAACGGTCGTGTTGCTTCTGCTTTAGCAGATGTAGCTGGTTATACTTTCTCTCCATTCAATAACGATTTACCATCTACTGCTGGTCAATTATACCCTGCTGGTAAAGTACACGGTTTAACAATTTATGTTGATCCTAACTTGAAATTCACCGATAACCGTATTCATATTGGTCGTAAAGGTGCGGATGAAGAACCAGGTGTTAAATTCCTTCCATATATCATGGCAGAGTCTCTTCAAACAATTGCAGAGGGAACTTTCTCTCCAAAAATTGGTATGAAATCTCGTTATGCTATCACTGAAGCTGGATGGCACCCAGAAACTCAATACATTACTTTGAACGTAACAGGTCTAGGTGTATTGACAGGATCTGTAGCACCAGCTGCTTCTTACTAATAATAAGATTTAATAAGCTAATCTCAAAAAGGCTCCTCACAAGGGAGCCTTTTTCTTTTTTAAGGATGGGTCGCTAATAAATAACATTCTAAAGTACTTAAAAAATAATATAAACAAATGAGCAATTCTGTTTTAAACTACTCACAATTTCTTTTAGAAAAGAAAGCAATCAACCAAGAAATGGCAATGTTGCCTAAAGGTAAAGGTTCAAAATCTACTAAATCAGTAGGATCTGAAATGTCTGAACTTCCAAAAGGAAAAGGAAAAGGTATTAGCAAATCAGTAAAACCTGAAATGTCTACTCTTCCTAAAGGAAAAGGTAAAATGATTGGAAAATCAGTAGATACGAAAGTTTCTAAATTACCTACAACTAAAGGTGCTTCACCTAAAAAATCAGTAGACTCTAAAATGTCTAAATTGATAATTAAAGGTAAAGCTATTAGTAAGAAAGTTGAGCCTAACATGGCTAAAATGCCTAAGTAATTAAAAAACCCATTCTGAAATGTCAGATCAAAGAAAACACAAGGTCACGTCCTTTCAGTCGTTTGTTATTCAGGAAAATTCAATAAAGGATTTAGTTGGAAAAACTGATGACGAGCAATTGGACTTAGATGACGCTCGTAGTATTGGAAAAAAGATTTCCAAAATGAAAGGTGAAGATCGTAAGAAATATGTTGGCATTGTTAATTTTATGGGAGCATCTTGTAGAATTTACAATGAGATTTGGGCTAACTATAAACCAGTTGATCCATCAACCAAAAAATCAAACCGTGGAAAAGAATTCCAAGGTGAAAAAGAAGTAGGTTAATAATTGAGTGCACAAGGAGTAATAGCTGAATCGGTTGCAAGTTTTAAAATAACTTGGGATAATCCAGGCAATGGTCAACAACCAAAGTGGGATCAAACTAAACAGTCAATTGAGTTAAATCAAACTGACGTTTATCCTGACTTACAATATGTGTCAGCATTTGCAGCTCCAATCTATACCAAGTATACATCTGGATCACTTTTAAATGACTTAATAGTTGAGATCAATAAAGTTATTGACTCTAAATTAGCTAGTACCTCTGATAAAAAAGAGAAAGTTGATGAATTATCTTTGCCGGCAGGTCAACCTGCAGCTAAGCAGCTAGGAGCAGGTCAACCTAATCCTTTTTTAGATGACCCTGACGAAGAAGAGACAGATACTAAACCTGCACAAGAAAACGAACCTAATAATCAAATAATTCAAGGCAAACCTGAAGATGATTTAGTTAATCCCGAGTCATCTCAAGCAGCTGAGGTTATAGGTAATAAGCCTACACAAGAAAAAGAACCAGAGGTGACGACAAATGATCAGGACCTGGTTATTAATAATACAACAACTACAACGACTACTGCACCACAAAAAGCAGAGTCATCGGCCTATACTGTTACGGTATATGGTGATAAATTAAGATTTTTAGAAGGACAAGAGGGTCGAGGAGCTTATTCTTCAGGTATTAAGTTTTTATATAAGGTTTCAAATAACCTAACTAAACAAGTAGCTGGAGAACAAATTGATAACAGAACAAAGATTTGGGCAGAAGTTGCTCTAGCTGGACTATTATCAAAAGTAGTAAGATTTGAATTTGCGGATTTTGATGAAATTGAATTTAAGTTTGGAGGAAATTTACTAGCTCAGGTATTACCTTCAATTGAATTAAGTTTTACACCAGATCCAAATTCAATTTACTCAAAAGAAAAACCTGAACTTGATATTGCAGATGTTATTAAAGCTACTAATATTACATTAGGAACTAAAACCACTTCTGAAATTATGTCTTTACAGAAACAAATACAGAAAGAAATCGACTCACGTGAACCTGTTGAAAAACAAAAGCAGCCTGGTAAACAAAGTGATTCGGTTGATAATAAATAACTAAAAAAATACGAGATAAAATGGCAGGTCTACCACATTTTAAAAATTCAGCAGCAGGTCCAGGTAAATATGAACCCCTGTACCTTAATCAATTTGAGGTGATTATTACGGCACCACCATTGGTATCAGGTAAAATAGGTTTCAATAACAACTTAATGCTTGAGCACGTAACTAAAGTAACAAGTTTACCAGAATATTCAGGATCAGGATCAGGAGTAGTTACTCAAAACTATAAATTCTCTCAAAGAACTTATGCTCCAGCTAAGCCAGCTCAAACATATCATCAGTTTAATATTGAGTTTGAGGTTAACTTAAATAACAATAATGATATGTATATCTACAATGCTCTTAGAGCATGGGGAGATTTAATATATGATCCATTGACTGGTCGTCAAGGTCTAAAGACTGATTATGCAAATGCAAGTATTCAAGTAACAATGTTTAATAGAGCTGGTGTAATTTATAGAGATTTTGTATTTACCCCAGTATTTCTTGGTCCAACTAAAATGACTGAAACTGTTCTTGACTATACTGCAGATAATTCAATTTATAAGTTAACTGCACAATTTACAGCAGACAAATATACAGACACTCGAATCGGTCAATAAAATAACAGTTATTATAAAATGGACATGTTTAATGTAAAACGCCGAGATAATCCTTCAATGGATAAACATATGGATCTAAAGAAGCCAGGCTTCGGTGGACCAAATTCAAAGGAAGACTTTGATAAATCAAAAAGAAAATCACTTGAAGGATACCAACGAGTAGTTGACAGAAATGCCGATTTCGAAGGTGGAAATTTCAATCATAATTATGATCCAACGTGGAAAGCAGTAACCCGTGATTTAATTTCAAGAACTGCAAAGAAAAAACCATTTAATCCAATGTACGCAAAACAAACAATTGCAACAGTTAATGCTGTTGAAGAAGGTACTATCAAACGCTTTGAACAATTCGTTAATGAAAACGAAGGTTTTAATATGTTCGCTGAAGCCGAAGACGAAACTACTCCAGAAATGGAAGAAACTACTCCAGAAATGGAAGAAGTTGAAGTAGATCAAGAACAAGTAGAAATGCTAATGGCAGATTTCGGAGATGCTCTTGAAGAAATGATTGATGAAATCGCTGAAAAAATGGAACTTGAAAAAGAAGAAGTTTGCGATATTTTATGTGCAGCTATTAAAAAGATGTGCGCTCCTGCTGAAGAAGAGGAAGAAGAAGACAATCAAGACAATCAAGACAACGAAGACCCTTCTACTGAAGAAGACGAAAATTAAGCCCAAATCAATGAAATTGATTAAATTATTTGAACAATGGGTTTCCGAAGAAGGATTAGAACCACTAAAACTTGAAGTACCTGAGGTACCAAAAGAAGCGGTTGAAGATACGTATACTCTTGCGTTATCAACTAATGAATTTGGAGATTTTGAAGTTACTGCAGTTATTGATTCAGAAGTTACAACTGACTCAACTGAGGCGTTTAAAGTAATTAGTTCAAATACTTCAAACATTGAAGTCGGAGCAACGATTATGGTTTCATCAACCGTTGATAAAAATGATGATTCTGATATTGTTATAATAAATGACCAAAATCGCCCAGAAGATTCATTAATTTATTCAGGGAAAATTCAAATTACTAAATTGTAAATTTTAAAAGTATATTAGATTAAGAAAGGGGCTTTATTGCCCCTTTTTTATTGTATCTACCCCAGTTAGGTCCCCAATCTCTAAGTCTGAATCAATTAAGTGTGGAACAAAGTCAATTGTTGAGTATGCGGTATTTAAGAATTTAACAGTATTGTTAATATTACTTGCACTTAGGCCGGCGTTAACATAAATTATTCGATTGTATTTTCTGTTTCTTACGTTAATTGCCTTATCAATTAATTTCTTAATTTCATAATTAATTAAGAATGACTGTATTTTATTAGGAACTAGAATTTCCTGATCAAATTTTTCTTTAATGATTTTATTTACATTTAGTAAATAATCGCATTTTTGCTTTTTAGTAAAAATTTGAATGAATTGTTTTTGATCCTTTACGAAAATTATTTCGAGAGTACGATCTACTGAATCTATCATATTAAATCATGGTCGATTTTTTTAACCTCAATTCCAGCACGACGTAAAAAATCTAAGCCGTTTATATCTCGGTATTCTTCAAGATATACAACTCGTTTAATACCAGCCTGTAGAATTAATTTACTACAGTCAGTGCATGGGGAATATGTAATATATAAGGTTGCACCATCACTACTTTGAGTAGATTTAGCGACTTTTGCTAATGCATTGGATTCGGCATGTAAAACATACCATTTAGTTTTATATTCTTTAAAAGAACCATCTTCATTATTGATAGCCTCTTCACATTCATTTTCAAAGCCAGAAGGGGTTCCATTAAACCCATCTGATATGATTGTGTTATTTTTTACAATTAATGCACCAACCTTTTTTCTAGTTGCATGAGATAACTCTGCCCAAACTTGAGCCATTTTAATGTATGTTATATCTATTTTATGTTGCTTTTGAGACATTTTTAGTTAGATTGAATAGTTTTATCATATATCCATTTAAAAATATCTTCTCCATCTTGGAATAGAATAATATCATTGGACTCTGACGTAATTGAATTAAACAGCGTTTTAAAATCTGCGGTTTGGCTGCCATCTATTTCAATTAAGTTTGATACAATTGGCGGTAAGGTTATTGGTGTAAATGGTTCAGCTAGCATTCTTGAAGCAAGGTCATAGTGTCTATCATAGACATGATATGAATTTGCAACATGAGTATAGGTTCCCAATTCAAGATCTGGATAAAAAGGTTTTAGATGAGATAGTATTTGCATCTGTAATGAACAAAAGAAGGCTACGTCAGTTGCTGTACCCCATATTGCATCATTACTTCTCATAAATACACTCATGTATAACTTATTTTGTCTGATATGTAAGTTTGCATACATTGTACAAACAAAATCTTTATTTGAAGGGTATTGATGTTTTGGTTTATTAAAGTGTAATACGGCTTGTCTAGTATTCTGGTCAGTTGCTAAACTTTGGATTGCCCATTGGTATTGGCTAATTGCATGCTCATTCTTTTCAGTAAATATCAAGTTTCCATATGCTGAGTTAACTGTTCCATCAATATTTTGAATTTCTTCCCAAAACTTTGCCCATTTTGAAATAAAGGCTACGTCACTACGACCTGCATAATACCACAAAAACTCAGCAGCAATATATTTTTGCTGAGAACCCCTAACTGAATTTTCATAAAGACATTGGGTTGGGTCTTCAATAACTAGCGCAACATTTAATAACTCTTTACTAGTAGTGCCTCGTGCATTATTAACAAGTCCATAAGTTAATAAAAACTTAATAGAATCACTATATGCATCAGCAAATGTTAAACCTTTAAATATTATCATATATTTTGTTAATTTTAATCCAACTCACCGTTAGATCTTATTAATATACTACGAAAATGAAAAAGGGTTAACGTGGCCTATATATTAAATGATGGTTAGATCTGAGAAGTGATCAGTATTTTCAACTTGGATTTTAGTATCAAAGTATTCTTCCGGCAATGGGTCATGCGAAATTACAAAGACGGTCATATTATATTTCTTTGAAAAGGTTTTAAGTAGATCAACTACTCTAAATATTGAGTCAACGTCTAACGATGAAAATACTTCATCTAAGAAAAGAAGATTTACTTTATTATGTTTTAGTTTAATTAGTTCAAGAATACATAATAGCACAATTAAATTCATTTTCTTTTGCTCTCCAGAAGATAATGAGTCAGGTGAAACTTGCATACCTAAATGGGTAATGATTGGATTAAATTCTAAATCAAACTCAAATGCAAATTTGAATTCAAGAACCTTGGCTGTTTTTAAAATCTTTTTATTTAATAATGGAATAATTTGACTCATTAGCATACGCTTCATACCATTATCAGATAAGATCATTTCCATTTCTTGAGAAACTTTTAATTTTTCAGTTTGACCAACTAAACTAGTACCAGCAGTACTTAGTTCAGTCTCAATATTTTTTATTACTTCAACTAGGTGTTTATCTGATGTTTGTTTTCCTTGTTGAGATAACTGTTGAATTTCTCGTTTTACCGTAGAGACTTGAGCATCAATTTTATAGAATTTGTCCTTTGCTCTATTTTGGTCTGCTTCTATTAATGAAAAACCTGATTCATTACTCTTAATTATTTGTGAAATATTTGGAATAGTGGACTCTTGTGATTCCTTTAGTTTTAATAATTTGTCCTTTATTTGACTATGGATTTCATCAGTTAAGTCAGATAGACAATGTGGACACTTATTTTTATTGTAAAGATCAAGTTTCTTTTGTATTTCTAAAATATTTGCTCTAATTGTAGTTAATTCATCACGTGATGCTCTAACCATTGTTTGTATTTCTGAAAGCTTTGTTGTAAAACTACCCGCTTCAACTCTGGCTGTCTCTTTTAAATCAACTAATTTTTTTAATTCAAGATTAAGCTCTTCAATTCTAGCTGTATTAGTTGCCTGAATTTCATTTTTTAAATTTTCAAGTTGGTTAATTGATGATTCTAATAATCTTTGGTTACTTGCAATTGAAGATTCAAGTGGGGTAATTTCTCCTTTAACTCTTTTAGTATCTTCTTTAGATATTTTAGACATGTCATTAACTATATCTAGTCCAAAAATTTTATCAATTATTTGGCGCTTATCTGCTGGACTTAATTTAACAAAACTTTTAAAGTCATTTACTGATAAGCTGATTGTATTTGAAAATACATTAAATGGTAATTTAGTTAATTCCTCTTCAATAAAATCATCAACTCTTCTTTTATCTGGTAAATTATATTCAGCACCATCAATTGAAAGCTTTGAGAAATTTGGCTCAAGACCTCTTTCTATATCAATAAGTCTACCATTGCCGGTTGTAAATTTAATTTGAGTATAGGCATTCTTATTAATTCGGTTTGGAATTTCTTTAGTTTTACGAATTGCTGACTTTCCATAAATTGCAACAGTTAATGCATCAGAGATTGATGATTTGCCGCTGCCATTTTTACCCTGAACCAGGATTAATCTAGGATCATCTGTAAATTTAAAAGTCTGTAATTTATTGCCGTATGAGCAGATATTCCTAAAGGAAAATTCGTGTATCTTCATTAATTTAAAAAATAAGTAAGTTCTTGATCTGGATCAATATCTTGTACTGTATAGAATTTATATAGTTTTTTATCAAAATCATAGTCCCAATTAATATTAGGTGAAACTGACCTTCTATAAATTGAACCAAAGCCTAATAGAATTGCATGAGAATTTATGTGCAACATTTTATTTGGATTAATTACATCGTATACAATTGCTTTAAATTGGTCAGTTGTAATAAGCCCGCGATCTAATCTTTCCTGTAAATTAAGTTCTGCAAGTTTTTCGCCAATCTCGCGTTCTTTATTAAGACCGTCTGCGTTGACAAATAGCCGGTTATTTAATTCTTGATCATGCCTATTAAGTAAAATTTGAGTTTTTTGGCTTATTGGAATCCATGCACAAAATTCAATTGTTGAATTTCTATAAATTTGGGTATTACTAAATACCCCAAATTCTTTAGAATTTACAGGTTTTACATATAAACTAGATAGGATATTTGGATTACTCATCGGTTGCTTGTTGTTTTACTAAATTATGAATTTCTATAAATTTTTGGGCTAATTCTGTTTTAAAAGTCTGTGAATAGTCTTTTGTCTTTATATAGCTTTTAAATATATCAATAACATTAAATTGATCTTCTGGATTAAAGTCAGTTGATGTAGACTCATCGGTTACTTGATCTACATATGTAAAAAATTCAACTTTTCTATGAGTTGATTTTGAAATAAGTTCTAAGAATCTAGTTATTGAAAATTTATTAACAAAATTTACGCTAATCATAATATCAACAAATGAATTATTTAATTTTTCAATTACTTTATTTGCTGGCATTTCCAATAATTCAAATATATCAAATTTCTTATATACTGGCGATTGAGTATTCTCAATAAAACTTTCAATTACCTTTTGAGAAGATATGTCTAATTGATAAAAGCCTTTAGTATTATCGCGGTCTCCTCTATCCATTTGATATGGGGTTCCAGTATAGAGAACATTTTTAAATTCTTGACGATGATGAATATGTCCAGCATAAACACGTTTATAGGAAGACAATATGTCTACTTCAATTCCATGTTCAACCTTTGTCCATTTGTTAAAGCTAAGACCTTTAATATCGGCATGACAAACAATATATTCACATAAATCTTTATGGTCAGTTATTATTTGATTTAACCGATTAGTGTCTTCAACCCAAGGTAACATTAAAAAATTATGGGACTCGTTAATTGTAATAATTTCAGGATTTTCAAATACATGAATATTATCAGCAATATGTGAAATTGCTTTTAATGAATGAACGGCATTTCGATCTTTATAATAGACGTCATGGTTTCCTATAATAATATAGATACCTCTTTTAAATTTATCAGAAAGCTTCTTAAAGATTGTTAGAGCTTCATCATGTACTCTAACATTAATGGATTCACGTGAATGAAATATATCTCCTTCTAAAAATAATACATCTTGATCTTCATCAAAATCTTCATCTACTTTATTAATTAAAAAGTCCAATAGAAAATCCTTTTGTATTTGGATCCATTCTATTGAATTATTTTTAATACCTAAATGTAAATCACCAACTAGTGTTATTTTTCGAATATTTGTTAACTTCATTTTAAAATATTTTATAGTTCTTACCCATACTATCCAAAAATCCGTATTTACTATTTAACTCAACTAATAAAAGTTCTTTATTTTCATAAGTTAACATATCAAATATTTTTTTATATTCCATGTTAAGAGTTGAAGAAATTGATTCAAGTACTTGGATTGGGCTAATGAATACTGTTGTATTTGTTCCAGTACTTAACCCATTTAAAATTGTACTAAATATTTGGTTAATTTGTATTTTTGTAAATTTTTGTTTTTCAGGTTCATCACCTAGGATCTCCTGTAACTCAGAGCAGCCTTTAATGAAATTATATATGTCTCTTTGGACAATAGTATAGTCTACATGATTTGAATATCGATCTGGGTCAGACATAGCAAATTCAGCAGATCCACTTTCTAATTTAATAGCTGAACTTGAAGTTGGTGAATTATTGTCGTCTTCATCATTATGTTCATAACCTAAATTATAAGTATTTCCAAAAATCTTATCGTTTCTTTTTAGGTCAGAATAGGCAACTCGACGTCTTTCTAATTCTTCATCGTCATATTCTCCTTCAGCTAATCCTTCTTCTTCAATAATTACGTCATCATCGTCAAATTCTAAAGTATCGTCTTGTTCAACGGTTAAATCATTATCTAAATCTGAAAAATCGTCTGGGTGTTTTCTTGGTGCCATTTGTGTATGTATATTTTTATATCGAATTTAACAGATCATCATAATCAGCAGATGTTCGATGGGTTTGGATTGGTACTGGCATAGCTAGTGCAACATCCATAGGTATTAAATTTTGAGGTAGCGTTGTAGTATTAGTATGAGCAGTTTGATATTGAGTTCTCATTTGATTTTCAAGAGATTGTGTATCATCGTCATCTGAATAAAATTCGCTAGCTGGATCGTATTCCTCTGTTAATTTAGCAAATTCATAACTCATTCTATACATTTTAAAACTTTCAGTATAGCCGCCATCCCTATTTGCAATTAACTTGATCTTCATACGCTTTTCCATAGGTCCACGGATTAATCCAAATAGTGAATCTACTGTATGTACTAGACCAAATGATTCTGCAATATCTGACATGCTTAAGTCTTGATCATCAACTGCATCTCTTTTAATTTGAGTTGCTGTAATAATACACCATTCATTTCGGATTGCAACTGCTCTAAGTTCTTCAGAAATAACCTTAATTTTTTCATAAGTATTACCTTGCTCACGAAGAGGTCGCATTAAGTTAATATAATCAACTACAATTACCGTAAATTTAATTCCAGAATTTTGTTGAACTTTTAAAAAGTAATTTTCTACATCAATTGCTGAGGCAGTTCCAGTAGGAAATTCCTTAACTATTAATTGGCCAAGCTGAGGCATATCTAACTTGAGCTTTTGTATTTTACTAGTAACTTCAGATACTTGATTATTATCTAGCATTGAATCATAGTCCTTAAATGGAATACTTAATATGCTTGAACCAAGTCGCTTCATGTATTTACGATCAGATAATTCAAGAGTTCCGATTCCTACATGACAACCTGCCATAAATGCTCTAGCCGCAATATTTGAAAGAACCATTGATTTACCTACTTTAGGTCTTCCTTGAAAAACAACTAAGGTTTTTGGATTCCAACCGCCGCCTAATGTTTTATCAAAGAATGGAAAGCCGGTTGGATTTCCAATTTTTGAAAGTTGAACGTGATCAATTGAAGTAAAAAAGTTTAGACCAGATTCCGCGCTTGTAAATGAAACATTTAATTTGCTATTAAATTTTTCTCTAACATCATTTGTAATTAATTCAACATTCTCTGGATTAATATCAGTTGTCTTTAAATACGATAACACATCAATTACTGATGCATTTAAGTTTTTATAGAAAATAAAAGCTTTTGTGTATTTAAAAAGAAACTCATAATTATAACTAGATAAGTCAACCTCAAATAGTGCATTAAATTTTTGTTCTGAAATATCTAGATTTGAAAGATTTGCAATTTGGCGTAATTCATTTCTGGTTGGAATTTTAGAATATTCAATAAAGAATTTTTTAGCTTCACGATATAATCTTTGTAGAGTATCATCATTGAAGTAATGAGCTTTAATTAAAGGAATAACTTCTCGTTTGTCTAATGATTCGAAGTTTTTAGGTTTAATGATTATATCATTATCATCTTCGGTTAGAACAAAGTTAAAAATTATTTTTTCGAGAAGCTCAATATTCTCTTTGAAATCTATCATCATATTTTTTAGTTCGAAATTATGTAAAATTTTAAAAATTCAGATTGGTCAATTATTATAAATTCGCCTTTCTTAATTAGAATATTGTCTTCTATTAAGTCTTTCATTAATAGTTTTAATTTTTCTAAAAATTCAGCCGTTAATTTATCTCCAAACACATATTTTAAAGTTTTTGTTGAAAATTTAATATCTTCTGGGTCAAACTCTTTAGACTTGACTTGGGTAACTCTTACAATATACGACACAATATCAAATATAAAGTCTTGCCTAGTTGGATAGCTAGGCAAGACAATATGCGACTCTAGTAAGTATTTAAGCGGAATATTTGGTTGTAATTTAAAGATCATTGTCAGACTCAGTTAAATCTTCTAATTCATCTATTTCCATTTCATCTATTCCATCTTGAGTTTCAGGAAATTTAAACTTGGGTTTAATTGTGGTCTCATCTAGTTGAGTTAGCACTTCATGAGTAAATAATCTATCTGAGAAAAATTCTTTAACTGGAACTGCATCGCCATTGTGTTTGATAATATAGGTTTTACCAAGTTTTTTTGGTAGAAAATAGAAAGTCTCTCCAGCCACTTCAAATTTTGAACATAATTCTGATTCGTCTGGTTTTAGTTTAGAGAATTCCTTTTCAGTTAATTTATTACCTCTACCAACTCCACATGTTTCCCAACTAACATATTGTTCAAGGCCTACGAATTGATTCATACCTTTATGGAATGAAATATGGAATTCAATATCAATTGGTCGAGCTAAACGATTCTTTTTAGTTTTAGAGCGAACAATAATTCCAGTAGTGGTTTTAGCTTCATCTCTAAGAGTTCCTTTACTTAACATCAAGATAATTGATGCAGAGAATTCTGGACCTCCACCGCCTGACATACCCTTTGGAGTATATTGATCCATTGAGGCATATGTGTGGTTTGTAAAAATAAATGGAACTTTATAATTTGAAAGATCCAAAGTTAATGATTTGAATAGTGACCTCATTTCTTTTGCACGAAGTCCCATATCTGCAGCATTTTTACCTGCATCCATATCACGCTGACTTTTATCAGTATCAAGCATTCCTACTGAATCTACAAATAGTGCAATCTTAAGTCCTGGATTCTCCTTGATTGTGTCAATTAGATCGTGGACATAAAATTTAACCTCACTAATAAGACCCATACGTAAATACTTTAATTTACTTAGATCTACTCCAAATTTAACATAGTCACTTGAATCAATTGCACCCTCGGTGTCAATATAAATTACCATGTAATCCATTTTTTGTAATTCACGAACTGCATTTAAACATAGGAAAGTTTTACCTGAGCCAGAGTCTCCAGCAATTCCAATACTTCGAGTATTAGGATAACCTCCAAATAACGAGCCTGACATTTGTGCATTTAGTAAGTAATTTCCAGTTGGAATGTACTCTTCAATATCAGAGAACCCTCTGATTTCAATTTTTGATTTGACTTTTTTCTCGAGCAAGTCGTTAAACTTGGCGAATGCGTCCATTGTTGATTTTGCCATGTGTATAAAATTAATATTTAATATCTTTTACAAAGGATACTAAAATGGGTTTAGTTAAAATATGAAGCTAGTAAAAAAGATCCAGATAGTATTGTTGTATCTGGAAAGTCACCATTAACTACTTGATGAAATCCTATATTAATGATTTTAGAATCATCTTTTGTAAAATTATCTTTAGAAAGATTTCTAGTAAATTCAAATCCGTCTTTTGCTGGTTTTCCCAAATCAATTCCATAACAGTGCATGGTTAGAGTTATTGGTGAATTCATTGCAATATCTCCCAAATAAAATATTTGGTTCTCAGTTAAGCCGAGTTGTTCAATATTTAATCCAGCCTCTTCAACTAGAGCTCTACATACTGAATCATATGGAGTACGGTCTAAATCTGAATTAACTTCGTCTATAATTAAGGTATGAGCAGTTTGGCCATTTGCTTTATTTGGAAACTCAAGAGCATAAATTGACTTAATTGTATCTTCCGCAGTTTTAGTAAATGGTATTAAACAAATATATTCTGAATCAACTGATAAGTATTGAGCTGAGTGTTGATCACGGTTAACTGTTAATAAGTTAAATTTTCCTATCTTGCTAGGAGTTTCATTAGATACTTGATTATGCATTAGCTGTAGATTTTTTAGTAGGTGTTGTACTCAACATTTTCTTCATAGTCCTTTTAATTGAGTCAGCAGTTACGTTATTATTTATATAGTCAGACAATTTTGTTAAAAACTCTTCTTTATTCTTAGAGTTTGAATACATCATCTTTAATAAATTTTTACTAGGTAATTTAATTTTAACAGAAAGAGCTAAATCCGTATCTTCTAGTGAAAACATACCAAATAAATCACCTGGATCAGTAGAAACTTTAAGTTGAGCGGGTTGAGCTGGTGGTGGAGCTATTGTTTTTGGTGCAATAATGTCAGACCTAAATTCGGCTGGAATTTCTTCAGTTACTTTAAAATCTTCATTTAATGAAGGAATATAATTGATTGACTGAATTTCGGCCATTGACATTGGCTGTTGATCTTCAGTGACCATCATTAAGTCAGAAGAAACTCGGTCAGTATCAAGTTGAGTACCGTCTGACAGAACTGCCATAAATCTACCATTTCTAGATGGCATAACGTCCCTAACTTGGACTACTTTTCCTAATTTAGTACGATCAGTAGTTTTGATCCATTGAAAGTCGTTTGATTGGAAGCTGCTTTTTATTGCAACTAGAGTATCAATATCGTAGTTATTCATAATTATGTTTTTTATTTTTTTAAGCCACTTTTTCACTTGACAATTGTTCTTCTAATTTTTTCATTTGATTCTTTGTATCTACTCGACCATTATATAATTTAGTAAGAATTGTTCGAGCAGCTGAATCCATTTTATTTGTGAAGACTGTATCGTTTTTTGTTAATATTTGATCAGGCTGTAGTTCAATACCAGGTTTAATTTTTCCCAAATACGCATCTGGAGAAATATTAAATTGAATCTGAATGTTTGGATACATTGAGGCAAAGTCAAAACATGAAACATACTTGTAATAGCCAGGTTCAGGTTTTGCAACATACGCTCCATCATAAGTTGCATCTTCTTCTAGGTCTCTTCGATCATTTGCCATATAACGGCCTCTATCTAAAAACTCACGACACATTAATGATTCAGTAATGAATACTGCTGAGAATACTTTTGAAACATCAACCTTTGCAAATTTTGAAATTGCAAATGCAACATCAAGTAGTCCAAGTTTATCTTCAATTAGTTTAATAAGAATTGTATCAATAATATTATATTTGATAAAGTTTTCAATATCTTGTTGGGCTTCCATCATAGTTGCATACTCACTATGAAGTTTAGTTGTTCCTAATACTAGGTTAGCAATATAATCTAATTTATAATTTTCAACTACTTTATAGGGTTTAGTATTCATAAATACTTCCATGTAATCTAAAAGACCTAAATGAATTGGCATTTTTGATTTACCGATTAAGGTTTTAGAAGGCATTGTTTTCATTGGATCAATATCCAATTTTTTACAACGATTAATTAGATAAATCCAGTCAAATCCAATAACATTCCAACCGGTTAAGAATGGAATTTTTGGAAGAACTTTATGAAAGAAGGTTTTCATTAACTCTTCTTCAGTTTCAAAGAAAAGATATTTAAGAGTAAACGTTTGACCGTGAGCTTTAAAATATTCATTCACTTCATCTTGCATTTGTAAAATTGGAGACTCTTCCAATTTCTTCATGGTTGACATTACAAAACAAACATTGTCCTCATTAACAAAAGTAATTAAATTAACTGGCATTGCTGCTTTTGCTGGATCAGGAAACTCTTGTGAAGTTAACTGAATCTCAATATCTAAATAATATTTTTTTGGACTGTCATCTGAATAAATTGAGGCAAGCTCAGTTTCATCTAATCTGGTTTGGGTTAATTCCTCAAGTCTAAATTTACTTAACCATTTACCTTGAACTTTTTTTAGGAACTTTCCATCCCAATTTCGGTGTTCAGTTGGAGTTGGAGTTAAGTTCCAATTATAAAGATCATGTGGAAGTATTGGCTTTTTCATAAAGCCGATTGTACCATCCGGTTTATAATAAGAAATAACTAATGTTGAGTCTTCTGTGTGAAATTCTGTGCTTACAATCATATTTGTTCTAATATACCAAAAATTAATGAGTTCCTGTTGAACCAAATCCGCCTTCTCCACGCTCAGTCATCTCAGAATAAAGCTCTTCAAGTGGAACGTCCTCAATTATATCATAAAATACTGGAACAAGTACAAACTGGATTAATTTTTGACCCGGAGTTATGAGTTGGGCCTCGGTTCCAACATTAATCACATGGATATGAATTTCGCCTTGATAATCTTCATCACAGACTTCAGCCCCTTTAATTAATAACTGTTTGGTTGCAACGCCTGACTTGTTAAAGGCAGTTAACATATACCCAGTAGGAATATCGGCTTTAATACCAGTTGGAATTAGGGCAGAGTTCCCAGGAAGTAATGTTAGTTCCAAATAATCGTTTGGAACAAAAAAATCTATACCTGCAGATTTAGAAGTTCCTCTAGTTGGGATCTTAACGTCCCGAATTCTTGAAATTTTCATTAATTATTGGTTTTATATAGTATTACTTGTTCTTTTACCCCCAAAGTAAAAAAAGTTTAACTTTGGATACAATATTGCTGATAAATAACTTTATCAACTCGTAGACCGTTTTTAAATTTATGAATTTGGGACGAATGTGATAAATAAATAACTTCAAAATAATACGCAAAAGCGATGGCAGAAAAATTAAATCTGAACAGATTCAAATCAAGCGGAGTCTATACAGTAGAAATTGATGAGAGCTCTAACCTTTCATTACCTCTTTCAACTGGAAGATTGGTAATTGGCTCAAGTAAAAAAGGACCAATCAATGCAGTAGTACTAGTTAATGACTTACGTACATTATCGGCAGTCTATGGTGATATTGACTCTAAATTAGAAAAAAATGGTAATTATTTTCATAGAACTATTCAGGTAGCACTAAGAAACGGACCAGTTTATGCACTAAATTTATTGCCAATTGCTGATTCGGATGTTGCTTATTTTACAACATTTAATACGGAAGCGGCTTCAAATAACTCAACATGGTCTGCTAGTTCTTATCAAAGCAGCATAGCTGATTTCTATAATACTCAAAAATTATGGTTTGCAGACGTTGATGCGGTTAACAAATATAAAAACTTAGCACTAGGCGATTCATTCCCAGCAACTGGAACAGTTGATAGAGATGCAAACAAATTATTAAGTTTAGTTAATCTATCTAAGAAGAATGTTACCTCATGGGCTAGAATAGCAGATACAACTGGATATGACATTAAAGTTAAAGAATATTATAAATTACTTGGCGATAAGGTTGAAGTTCCTGATTTCTTACACCCTGATGATTATGTTGCTGACTATTTTGTAGAACTATCAGTAGTTGAAGGAGATTGGTCAGATGCTCTTAGATTATCAAAAGACCCAATTTACCAACAATATTTTAATGAAAGCGGTATTATTTTATCAAAAATGAACGATTTTCTATCATTAAAAGAAGTTACAGTAGTTAATCGTACAATTGGAGCAATTATTCCAGAATTTACAGACCTAACTGGAGCACCAGCTTCATTAGACGACTTATTCAATAATAAGTTCTCTCAATCTGGAGTTTATTGTGCTCTTGACTATAAGAAAATTGATATGATTGATTTAGCAAACAATCCAGTATTTGATAGCGGTAGTGCAACTGAATCAATTGAATCACAAAGATTAGATTTAGTAGGTTATGGTTTTGATGAAATAGATTCTAGCGTTTATTCAGTAGATAGCGGTAATCCAGATTTATCAATTGATCCAGTTAAATTAATTGATGTATTAAGTTACAGAAAAACTGCTGGTTACGAATATTATTTTAATATTCCAACAACTTCACCTGATAACTACGATATTTTACCTGGAGCTGCTATTAATCCAGGAGAAATGTATACAGTTAATCCAACTGGAACTAACAATAATTATATTATTGCAACAATAGGTAGTCCACTGTATAATGCATGGGCAAATGGATTTATTAAAACTGGAGATACTTTACTTACAGGATCTACTAGATACTTATCAACTGACGGAGTAGTTAAAACAGTTATGAACGGTTTGGTTAAAGTTAGTTATATTGAGTTTTACGCCTATAGCGATTTGACTTATACTAACCAAGTTGATGCAGCCGCAATAACTAGTGGATCAAACAAATATTTACATATTAAGTCAGTAACGGTTACTGAATTTAACTTTGACTTTGACTTAACTGATACTGATTATTTTATGTCAGGTTTTAGTTATTTTTCGCCTAACCGATTAGTATTTACACTAGCGCCTACTCTTTATGGAAATACCGCAAAGAAAGAAATAGCAAATGGAAATGCGGCATATGATGCAACTAAGAGAAGTAAAATTGAAGCCTTTATTAAAACTGGTCAATATGTTAAAGCTAGTATATTAACTGACTCAGATGGTGACCCAGTTATTCGTGAACGTTTATTAAGGATTAAAACAGTTTATGCAAGAAAAGTAAGTGTTACTTATTTAGGAGATCCTACTAACACTTTAGAATATACAATTACAGTAGACTCTCCATTAGATATAAATGTAACTGGAATCAATCTTACTGATTCAGTGTTAAAGGTATATAAGGGAATTAAAAACTATGTAACTGATCTTAAAGGTTTTTATGTACCAGCAATATCGCTTGATGAAGTTGGTTTATATCCTAATGGAACATCTGCTCGTCAAGATAAGATTCTTGACTATATGTTTGAAAATACTAATATTGCAACAACCATTGCTGATAATGAGACCCTAAACTTCCGATATATTATCGATTCATTTGAAGGTCAAGTTGCACCTGCTTCTAAACAGCAACTTGCACAACTTGCAGCAAATCATGGAAAAGCCTTAGCTATTTGTAATGCTCCATCCTTTGCTCAATATGAAAAATCAATTGACCCAAGTTTTATTGATTTTAATACTAACTTAGTATCAACTGAGTATATTTCAACTGGTGGTAACCTATCATCAAATCCTCAATTTACATTTGGATTTGCAAGTGGAGATAAGAATGGTATTGCAATTGCATCTTATGCTGCATATTTTATGCCTAACTTAGTAATATTTGATAATGGTAGAAGTAAATCTGTTCCACCTGCTGCATATATTGCAAATACATATATGAAAAAATATACAGGTGGAAATACTTTCTCAATTGTTGCAGGTAAACGCGGTATTATTACTGAGCCTGAAGTAACTGGAATAGAATATGATTTAACTAATGACGATAGAGATTATTTAGAACCAGTAGGTTTCAATATGATTGTTAGACGTAGAGGTTTCGGAGTAATGATTTTCTCAAATAACACAGGTTATCAAAGAGTAAGATCTGCACTTAATAATATCCACGTTAGAGAGGCATTAGTAACAATTGAAAGAGATATTGAAAGAATCTTATTGAATTACCTATTTGAATTTAATGACACAACTACTAGACTAAGAGTTAAAACACTAGTTAAAAACTACTTAGAAGCAGTTCAAGATGCTAGAGGTATTGCAACATTTGATGTAATATTTGATGATTCAAATAATGGTTCTGAGGTTCTTGAAAATAACGCTGGTGTAATTGATATTATTGTTGATTTCCCAAGAGGTATTCAAAAGTTCATCAACCGTATTACAATCACAAGAGCTGGAGGTCAATTGGCTTCTGCTTCTACTGGATTTACTCCTTCTTTCTAATTAAAAAGTTTAATACAAATAAAAAGGACCTCAATGAGGTCCTTTTTTGGGCCGACAGGATATGCCAGACATCCACCAATCGGTTTAGAGGTCCGATAACCTTATTTTAAAATAATAACCAAGCCGGCAGGTTAATTTAATCTTTAATTAATTGTTTTTTTGCTTCGCATTTATCAATACGTGAATCAACGTAAGAGTGAAGCTGATCTATTCTTTGACCTGTTTGTTTATGCAAGTCATCGAATAAACGATGTGTATCTTGGAAGTTTTTATCCAATCTATTTTCTGCATGGCGCATGTGATCTTCTATACTTTGTATTTGGTTTTGCTGTTTTAATACCTTCACAATACCCATAACAATAACGGTTAATATAATAACAGCTACTACAGAGAGTACTCCAAAAGTAAACGATAGTGTTTCCATATGTTTATTTTGTTTTTTTAGTTGCCGGCAAGGCTACCATTTAATCTTTAGTTGAGTCATTAGTCCAAGAACTTAGTCTGCGATATCCATAATGTCTTCAAGAACTCTAATTGAGTCAGTTGAGTCATTATGTAAAATACCAGTTCCACCGGCATCAGTCCATTTATTTAGCTTAGTATCAAAGTCATCAATTAAAATGTCAAATTTATCTCTGGCATATTTCCATTTGTCTTGATCTAACACTATTCTGGTTTTACTTGTGAAGTCTTCAGGTTTAGTAACCGGTTCTTCATCAATATGCAGGTGTAATTTAATCCATTTTGCTTTACCAGCTAAACATTCAGCACTTCTGCTTGGAGCAGATAGAATAATTGGATCGTATTGTTTTAAATAGTCCCATAATTCTCTACCATCTGGTGTCCATGGTAAATCTGCCCAAAAATCTTCGCCTAATTTATCTAGGATTGGCCAAATTGAATTTTTGCCGTGCAGCTCCTCATATGCATGCGGAGAAAGTTTTTCAGGATTTTCTGAAATTTCCATAAAGCCTCGGTTAAAGTCTACTAAGACTCCGTCTAGGTCGCAAAAAATTGTATATTTTCCGCCTCTTTTTTCAAAGATGAATTGTTTAAATTTCTTAAGCATTTTCTTTAAGTTCAAATTGAGTATCTTGATCTTTGTTAATTATGGCCAAAAGATCATTTGCCATTACTAAATGGTAACCAATACCGTCCCAGGTTACATCAAGTCCTGAATATCTTTGGTATAGAACTTTATCCCCTGCCTTAACTGGGCATTTTGAATTATTTGCAACAGAATGTCCAACTGAGATTACTTTTCCAGTATTTGGACGCTTGCGTGCATCAACTGATAAAATAATACCAGTTTCAGTTTTTTTCTCTACTGTATCTGGTAAAATTAGAAGCCTTTCAAATAGTGGCATAAAGCCTTTTGTTATATCAACGCTCATTAGTATTTATAATTTTTTTTAAATTTGTAATAATTGAATTTACGACGAGCTGTTAAATCCACATTTGCTTTTATTGCATCTAATACATCAGTTGGAAAAAGCTTTGTACTTAATCTTACTAATGTCTTATTGCGATGGATGTTATTCTCAATCGTCTGCCATTCACCAGGTTCCTTTATCTTTAGAGTATCACATGTTATTTCACGCATTACATCAAGGAACCCAGAATCACCTAAATCGATTAATTCTTTAACGTCAGACCACTCATAGGATTCTCTAACATGCTCTATTATTTTAGATACTTTAGAAGCTGTCATTTTTGGATGAACTCTTGGAATATTATCAGAACTGTCTCCAGCTAAACACTTTGTTAAAATATCTAGGGTTGGATCAATTGTTAAGTGCTGATAGTCTTTTTGAGTTAAGTCATTTATTATATTAATAACAGCTGAGTTATCAATTGACTCAATATCAAAATCAAATAAATTAACTTCTGCAGGAGTTTCATCTTTACCAAAATCAGCAGTTGTATAAATCTTTTTATACTTTGTCATTTGTTTTGGCATAATTAAAATAACTTTGCGTTTATTACTTTCTAATAATTGAGTTAAGTCTTTATCAACTGACCAAATACAAATATCTTCTTTTAGATTTTCGCAAATGTAAGCAATTAGATCATCACCTTCTGCTCCAGGAACACGATTAACCACAACTCCATATTCATCAGAGATTATATTAAGAATCTCAGTCTGGAAGTATTCAAAAAATAGATAAATTTTATCATCGTATTTTCGTTGACCTTTATAATTAAAGTCTCCTTCTCCATGTGTTTCAAAATGTTCCTTAATATATTTTTTTCTCCAACTCTTAGAGTCAAATACAAAAAATACAGATTGGATATTTTCCTTAAATGGAGCAAGGATACTTCCAAAATAATTTGTTGAAAATGATTTAAACGAATCTTTACTACCCTGTTTAAGAATAAAGTTATCGTCGTTTAATAAATCAGCAACGTAATACTTTTCACCAATTCTCTTATCGTTTGCAAGAATGTTTTTAACAATACTTACTGCCACGTTTAAAAAAGCATTTCCGTCTATGATTAGATTCATTTTAATTAGTGGGTTGTTTAGGAACTTGTAGTTTCTTTATTGCTTTTAAAATAAGTTCAGATTCTTCTAGTGTAAATATTCCTTTAGCTTGGCAGTGGTTAGCTGATGCTACTAAAATAAGAACTGCGTGTTCTGGAGTTAAATTTACCAAAAAGTTTTCGTAATCTTCAAGGTTAGTATAACTAATTGAAGAAAGTAGAGTAGCTATTGGAGCGGCCTCAGGTTGATTTGCGTCAACCTGAGGAGCTTCAACTACTGGTGGTGTTTTTGATTTTGCCATTTTGTAGTTTAATTATTTTTTATAAAGATGCAAATAAATCATCTAAGTCATCTGCTTTTGGAGCAGCTGCTTTAGCTGTAGGTTTAACGGCTGGTGCAGACATTTCAAAGTCATCGTCTAAACTAATTGATGAGCTTACATTTTTTACTGCTGGAGCTGGGGTAAATTCAATATCTTCGCCAAGTGGTGCTTGTGTTCTAGCTATTGGAGCAGATAATTTAAAGTGTTTCTTCATTCTTTCATCTTTAGTATTTGCAACTAAATTGTCAATGATTTGTTTGTAAGGAATAATTGCTTTAATATAGTCAGCAACTTTTTCGTATTCAACATCAGTCCAATCCTTTAAGAAATATTGACTCATATCTGGCGAATTCTTTTTAAAGTATTCACTTACAAATTGCATAACCTTAGGTTCAGTAGATACTGGAATTTCTTTACCTTGAGTTGAGATAATTAATGGGCTAACTTCATTCATGAATTTACTAGCACTAAAATCTCTCCATGCTTTAGTCTTACGCTTAATAACCAAAACAAAATCTTTACCAGTAGTAAGTGAAAATGGATTGATTTTTTGAGTAGTAACTAATTCCTGTTCAGGATTAATTTCCTGTTGGATTAAGTTATCAATTGTATATCCGTAAGAATATATTTTAATTTTACCTTCCATTGTAGGAAATTGTGGATCCTTCTTGATATAAACACAAGAATAATAATTGTAATAACGATTAAAATACTTTTGAATCTCTTCAACAATTGAAGGCTCTTCGTTTTTCAATCGCTTTAATTCAAGATCAAGCGTCCAAAGAATTGATGATGCTCCTGTCGTTGATGGACAATCTACATACAACTTTTCGTTGGTTAAAGGGTTTATTAATTTAGCTGCGTATTTTTTATAGCGGCTCTTAGTTGGATCGGTTACCCAAGGGATAAAACGAATAACTGATTTGTAAATACCGTTTTGACCTTGGTCTGGACCGGGATTGTACACGTTGTCGTCGACTTTGCGACCAGCTGATGATGATTTACCTGAGAAATCATCGAGATTAAGATTGAATAGATCTTCCATATTGTTTATAATGTTTAATAATTTAATAGAATTGTACTAAATAAATGTGAAGAGTTTTGAAAAAAAAAGGACGAGTTGTAAAACCCGTCCTTAAATGTGAACTTTTAGTCTAAAAATTAAGCTTTAGTATCAACTTTAGATTCTTGAACGTGAGTTCGGCCTTCTTGACAAAGTGCTTTAATGTCTTGAAGAACTTTACGAGTTCTAGTTCCAGCTGATTTATTTCCTTTTTCGTAGAATTTTCCAGCTTCTGCTTCTAATTGAGAAACTTGTTCCTTTAGCGATGTTAACCATGTAGGTGTTGTCATAATTTCAAATATTTTTTTATCTTATATTTGAGAAATCCACCCGGTTTTAAATATTAGTGATATTTGTTTGAAAATTTAGCTGCTGGGTATACCTTTTTAGCAAAAGCTATCCAAGAAGTCATAACTTTGTCAGCTTCAAGTTGAGAAATTACCTCTGTCTCAATAAATGGCTGTAAATATTCTGTAAACTCCTGATCGAGCGGTACTCGTTTCTTTTTAGCTGATGCATACATACCTGCAACCATTGCTGGAATTTCATCAGATAATAAAAAGTAACGATAATTATTTTGAGCATCAGCTCTTACTGATTTTCTGGTATTAATAATATGCCCACTTTTTTTATTTATGCCTTTTTGCAAAAGGTGTTCAAGTTCATGTCGTATATTATCAATTAATTTATAATTTAATACTGGATAACATTGAGGTTCTGCCTCTGGGCTAATATAAACAACTACTTCAATTTCAGGGTCAACTAACTCAGTTACCTTTGGAATAAATGAATTTGCATCTATTGCAAAACCTTTATTTTCAAAATTAATTACCTCCCAAGGAAGTCCACTAAACTCTTTAGATTTAGCTGGCTCAAATTCTTCAACTCTAACTATTTTAATAGATAGCGTAAATTCAAGTGGATTACTATATTCAAATTCTTTAAATATTTCTTTACCTATCTTAGAACCAGCAGTTTTCTTAACTACACTAAATAAATCTTTAGCAAAAACTGATGCAAGCGAATCGTATTTTGATTCAAATATAAATTGTGAAAACCTTTTTATCATTTTTTAGGTTTAATAAAATTTACTTCTAATTGATTGGTTGATGGTGATAATTTAGCATCAAACTCTATATCAATATCGCCTTTATCAATACCTAATTTTTTAGCAGACATTGAAGATTTTAATTTATCATAAACTTCTTTATCTAAAAATCCTTCACCTCTAAGTGCATCAACAATTTCAGCTTTCTTTGAATCAAATTTATTATCAGTTATCCACTTATCTAAATCAGCCTGTTTAAGTTGGTATTCTTTATATCTTTTAACACCGCCGCCTCCAGTATATTGAGAATGCCATTTTTTATCAGCATCAATTAACACTAGATTAATATCGCCAGTTTGACCGGCGGTTGGAGCTGGTACATTTGGGTCTGGCGGTAATTCAGCAGTTGCAAATGGATCAGTTTGAGTTGTATCGGTTGAAGGTGGAACCGTGGTGTCAGTTGTAACCGTGGTGTCAGTTGTAACTGGAGTTTCAGTTGCTGCCGGTGGCTCAACTGGTGGCGGAGTAGAAACAAGTTCATCTGCTTCTAGTAATAACTTAAATTGGCTAAAGTCTAGGATTTGCATAAATATAGTAATTGTTATGGTTATTTATACAAAAAAAGGGAGACAACTGCCTCCCCTTTCATATTCAATAGTTAATATTGGTTAGCCGCACTTAGAATCACCACAGTTCTTACAAGATAGGCAACCTTCTGTATAAACAAGTGCATCTGAACCACACGATTTACAGGCTTTACCGGAAACGGTTGTTCCATCCTTTACGAATTTTTTAAGCATTCGTTTAACTCCGGCTTTCCAGGTAGTAATTAGGTCACCATCTAGGTTTAAAGAATCTAATAATTCAATAACATATGGTAATGGCATACCGTGTCGTAATACAGCAGAGATAGTTTTTGCCATATCATGATACTTTTCATCAAATGCATGATTTAAGTTAGGGATCTTAATTGTTTCTCCAAGTTTATCAATATAGACAACATCATATGAAGATTTTCCTTCTTTTTTAGTTCTAACAATTTTAACTGATTCAACATAAGTTGGAATTGGAAAATTTTCATGTTGTCCAGTAAATACTTCATATGGTTTTCCATTTAGTAGTCCAATAAGACCGACCCAACGCTCTCCACTATTCATAAAGGTAGTAACTGAACCGTCCAAGGATAGTGGTCTTTTTGGAGCTTGCGAATCGCTAAATAATTCCTGTTTTTTCTTATCGTCTTTTGAAATTAATACGCCAGATCTAGAACCGTCTCGGTAAATGGTACAGCCTTTACAACCTTCTTCCCAAGCAGTCATATAAACTTGATTAACTAATTCTTCAGTAACGTGTTCTGGTAGATTTACAGTAACTGAAATTGAATGGTCAACCCATTGTTGGATTTTTCCTTGCATTCTAACTTTTTCTACCCAATCAACGTCATTTGCCATTGCTTTATAGTATGGGGACTTTTCAGTTAGTAACTGTATGGTGTCATCTGAGAGCTTCTCGATAATGTCTGATTCACCATTTGGAATGTATTTGTATCCTTCAATCTCAATCCATTTTTTAAAGCCGTGATGAAATACGTGATATTCTTCCCAATGATCCCCAACTGAATCAATAAAATCAGATTTGGAATTTTTATCATTTGGATTAATTTTCTTTCTGCGTTTATATGATACCATAAAAGCAGGCTCAATACCTGAAGTAGTTTGAGACATTAATGAAACTGTGCCAGTTGGTGCAATTGTCAATAGTGCAATATTACGTCTACCGTATTTCATAAGATCTGCATATAGAGCAGCATCGTATTCTTTAATTCTTTCTAAGAATGGATGGCCTTCTTCTCGAGCTGCGTCCCATATCTTAAATGCTCCACGCTCTTTTGCTAGGGTATTAGATGAACGAAAAACTTCAAGTGCATAAGTTCTAGCAACTTCAACTGCAAAGTCAGTTGCTTTTTTAGTTCCATAACGTAAGCCTAATGCAGCTAACATATCGCCTTCAGCGGTAATACCTACACCAGTACGGCGACCTTCCATACATTTGGTTCGAATACGGTGCCATAGTTCAAGTTCAGTACGCTTAACATCAGTAGATTCAGGATCACTTTCAATTTTAGAAATAATAGTATCAATTTTTTCAATTTCAAGATCAATAATATCATCCATCATACGTAATGCAATTTGAGCGTGTTCTTTAAATAAGTCAAAATCAAATTTTGCATTTTTAGTAAATGGATTAACTACATATGAGTATAAGTTAATTGCTAATAATCTACATGAATCATCTGGGCATAATGGAATTTCTCCACATGGATTAGTTGAAACTGTTTTATATCCTAAATCCGCATAACGGTCAGCAAATGATTCTCTAATTATTTGATCCCAATAAAGAATTCCAGGTTCTGCTGATTTCCAAGCATTATGAATAACTTTATTCCAAAGAAGTTTTGGATCAATTATTTTAGTTACTCTTGGCGTTTCAGAAAAAATTGGATATTGTTGAGTATATGATTTACCAGCCTTAACTGCTTTCATAAAATCATCGTGCATTTTAAGAGAGATATTTGCACCAGTAACTTTAGTACTATCAAGTTTAGCATCAACAAATGCTTCTGCTTCTGGGTGTCTAACTGAACATGATAACATTAATGCTCCACGACGACCGCCTTGAGCAACTTCGCGAGTTGAGTTTGAATATCTTTCCATAAATGGAATAATACCAGTAGAAGTTAGGGCTGAATTTTTAACAGGTAAACCCGCAGGTCGAATATCAGATAAATCATGACCTACGCCTCCACGACGTTTCATTAATTGAACCTGCTCTTGATCTACTTTTAAGATTGCACCATATGAATCGGATGCTCCATTAACTCCAATAACAAAACAGTTAGACAATGAAACTGTTTGATTATTATTTCCAATACCACTCATTGGTGAACCTTGCGGAATAATATATTTAAACTTATCTAATAATGAAAAGATATATTCTTCACTTAATGGATTTTTATATTTCTTTTCAACTCTAGCAAGTTCTGATGCAATTCGACGATGCATCATTTCTGGATTCTTTTCATAAAGATTGCCATCTGAATCTTTTAATGCGTATTTGTTAATCCATACACTGGCAGCCAAATCATCTCCATTAAAATATTCTAAAGATGATGCATTTGCTTCTTCTTGGGTATATGTCAAGGTAACCACTTTTTCTGTTTCTAATACTAAATTGTCTATCATTTTTATTTTTATTTTTTGAGTTATTCTATTGAAAAAAGACAACTCTACCCCAGCTGTTTACTGAGGTAGGGTTAATTATTGGATAAAATCGTATCTTAATTGTTTACGAATTGCATCAACTTTATGAACTTTTATTTGACCAGAGTCTGAAATTTTAGTTCTGCCTTTTAGGTGATTTACATCGCTATTAAAAGTATTTTCTCCGTCTGGCATTATGATGGTAATTGAGAAATTAGACTTATCTAAGGAATATGTTAAAGTTTGACCTTCAATTTTATTTTTAAGATCTTGCCATTGAAGTTGTTCTTGACCGATTTTATCATATGAATCTGTTAAGATTATACGAGGTTCGCCTTTCTTAAGAATAACGTCCTTAACATAAAATTCAATAGTATCTCCCGAACGGTATTGTTTACTAACCTCTTCATAATTTTCAAATTCAGTTTTATGAAGTAATCCTGTAAAGTAGTTTTGGAATTCAACAAACATTCCAAAGTCATATGGTTTATTAGTTAAAATACCTGTATATTTTTCTCCAATCTTAAGCTCATGTACTTTTTGAGGTAGTGTCTGTTTAATATATTTCTTGTAGGAAACAATGAATAGATCATTAGTTGAATCGTAATTCTCAATCATTACTGGAATTTCCTTATTCAAATATTCGTTAAAGTCTCTAATTACGTTAGCTGCCGCATGCGAACCTGGTAAAAAGCATTTAACGGTTCCTTTATAAAGTGCAAGGTATCCGCCTTTAACAAGATTAGTAACTTTAACATAGAACCATTTTTCTGTTTTTAAATAGTCTTCCAAATCTTCGCGATGAGTAAGAGCAGCACAGCGCTTTTCTGAACCTAAGAAATCTCCATTATCGTTTTTATAAACAATAACTTTAAAACTATGGTTAACTTCATTGTGAACTAATAATGAAGGCTCTGAACTAAATTCTCTAAATGGAACAAAGATTGTAGATAAAGATGCATTATCTTGAACTTCAATCATTTTCTCATCAAAGTCAATTTTCTTAGCAGTAACTGTACAAATTGTACCAAGTTCAAAATCTTTATTTGATGGTACAAAAGAAGTTTTTGAATTTGATGAAAAGTACATATCGTACAATTCTTGAGCATAGGGCTCTTTACAGAAAATTTTAAGACCAGAACGTTGATCTTCTGGAGTTAATTTAATTGTTTGATTAAATTTAGAATTACCTTGACCGAATAGTAAGTCAAAGTCAATTAATTCTCGGGTGTTGTCTTTTTGCATATGTTATTGTTTAAACGTTGCTATTTAATTATACACCAAAATTAACAGTAGTTTTATGAAGTATGCATTCCTGGGTCAATAATAATAGTAGGCGGTACGGTTGGATAAAAGCCTGGCATTTTTGTTTTAAATAGTAATGTACCAGTTGAATTTATACTTCCTCTCCATGCAAGTTCATCTAAAAATATTATAAATAATGGATTTTTATAAGTTAATCTTTCCCATGGTGGAATATCATCTTGGTTAAAAAATGGGCTTGATGCAATTCTAGCAACTTGAACTCCTGGTATACCACCAAATGCACAAGCAAGTAGTGAAACCAAATATGCTACTTCTTTAACTACTGGCTCAGCAAAAGTAATAACTGGAATATAGGCGGCCTTTAATAAATTAATTGCCTCTAAATTTGCTAATTTAAGCTTAGATGAATTTGGAATTTCTAGCTGAATTAGCATCAAAGCTAGTTTAATTGGAAGAATATATGGATTAGCTGAATCAACTACTGTAAAACTTAAATCTTTTAAACTTTTAGTTAGTGATAAAATTGGGCCAACTATTGTTTTTAATGGTTCTAAAATTCCATCAATTGCAGTATTTAGTAGCCCTTTAATTAATTCAACTAGATCAGTTGCGGTAAGTAGTGCAAAATAACTAACAATATCAAGTGGTAATAATGGAATTTTTGGAAGTTTTATATTAAAGCCATTAGGCAATTTTATTGAAACATAGTTTGAAGATTTAGTGGTAGACACGGTTGCAAATTCAGAATTTCCACATGGAATTTGTTTAAGAATTTGTTTTAGTGAATCTTCATTCGGTCCTTGATTAGCAGTTAACATATCGCCAGCGTCAGATAACATTCTAAGTATTAATTCAAGTAAATATGCAATTGCTAATTTAAGTAATGGTTTAATTACAATATCTAATGGTATTACTATTTGAATTGGAAATGGTACGCCAGTTGGATTTGGAGATTGTGGAACACTTAATGCTGATAATATTGGTAATATTACGGCTTGTGAGATTGAAACAATATCGGCTTTTGCAGGTAAAATAATTGGTGGGAGTAATCCAAGTAGTGAATTAAATAAAGTGGTCAACACTGAAATTCCAATTTCCTCAAGAGCCTCTCCTAATAAACTTTTTAATACATCAATTGTTAGCCCTGATAAAAGAGCATCAAGCAATGCATTAAAAACGCCAATTGCTGCAAGGATTTGTGGTGAAACTACTTCTGGTGGAGGTTGAGCCGCCGCACAGCATGGAGCAGCTGGATCAAATAGTTTTAAATTAGGAGCAGCAACCGATAGTGTAGTAAAGGTTAAGGCTTGTTTAAGACGTTCTTTTCTTAATTTTGCAGCTTCTTTAATTTTACCTTTCTCAGCCTCACTTAAGTTTGGATCAATATCTTCCTCAGCTGGATTCGCATTTCCTTGTAAATAATCTAAAGCTTTATTTGCATATTCTTTAATTGCGTCTTTAAATTCGCTAACGTCTTCATCTTTATTTAAGTTAAATGTTTTTTTACTAAGTAATTTAGCTGGATTAACTTGAGCAGCCATTCTTTTTATTTTTGCAATAAGGTCAGTAGATTCAAGATCAAAATCTATTAGCCCCTTTGCGGCTTTTTCAATTGTTGGTTGCAATCCGCTAATTGCTGATGGTAATTTTGGATTAAGCTTGGTTGGACTATCTGGAAATGAAATTGTGCCTAAGTTTATTTTATCAATATATTCATTAAAATCGTCTAATACACCTGATATTTTAGAAGATAGAGTAATTGGGTCTAATGATCGTGCGGCTTTTTTGGTCTCTCGTTTCTTTTTTAAGTTGGATTCACCCTCAGCGCCCTTTACTTGAGAGTCACGGTCCTTTCTGGTTTTATCTTTTAATTTAGCAACGGCAGTTAATTGAATTTCTCCTAATTTATTAAATTGGATATTCATACTTCTTTTAAAATCTGCAATTTGTTTATTAAAATCATTTGATAAATCTAAATCTAGAAAGTTCATCATTTTTTCCAAATCGCCAGCATACGAGGCAATATATGTAATAGGGTCAACTTCGCCAATTGGTGTTCCATCCCTTGTTGTAATATTAGGATTTTTACCAAGTGCTAAAGTTGCAGCAAGTGCGGTAAGTCTAATTGCCTTTGATGCATTGCCGGAAATAGCTAAAGGACTGACTAGTGAACCTTTAATTAATTGCCCCTTAAATGGATTAGCTGGGTCAAGGCCTAGCGGATTTTCAGATGCTTCAGTTTGATCAATTTCAAATCCATATTTTATAGAAGTAGGCGTCATGTATACCAATGGAATATTTGGAGCAAGCAGCATATACTTATTACCATCAGGCGCAAAATATAACATATAAATGCTAGGTAATGGTATTCCAAATATTGCAATTGGCATGGTTAGAAAAGTAACAAGTGTTCCAACTGGTGTAGACAGAGTAAATAGGGTTCTCCATTTTTGAGGTGTTGGTATTAATGCAATACCTAATGGACCAGCTGGTATAATAATATTAACCGGGTAATATCTAAATAGTGGAGCAGTTAAGTCAGGAATTGGTAAAAGGCTTACTTTATTTAATGATTTTGTAAATTCTCTCCAATAGCAATTATTTGTCATATCCGGTAAACTTGCGTCATTTCCGCCTAGCGTTCTAATGAATAGTGGATCGCTGCCGAGTTTTTTCATTACTTCCGCTTCGCAATCTTTAGTTGGAATAACCGTTGCTGCTGGCCCCTTAAAACAGGCAACATTAGAAATTTTTTGGGCTAGAACATCTGGGTCCATTGAATTTTCCTTTATCTTTACCTCTAACAATTCAATTTCAGTATTACACTCAGCTATTTTTGCAAGTAGTTCAGAATAAGCTTTAGTATAATATGCTAATTTTTCAGGTAAAACTAAATCAACTGGGTTATACTCAAATGATCCAGTTGAATAAATATTTGAAGTTTGCGCCTTATATGAAGTTGGCCTAGCTAATTTAAGTTGTGCATTAGCAAGTCCTCTAAAAAAATCCGCAACTTCCCTTTTTGCAATAACGGCTAATTCATCAACTGCTGGTTTTATTTGATTTGGAAAAACGGTTTCCAATTCGGCCTTCTTTTTTATTTCAAGGGTTGAGTTTAGTTTTTCATAAAATTTTTCGTAAGCCGCTTGGCTTTTAATATAAAATTGGGTATCGCCTTCGGTTATTGAAACTGGTGCATTTTCAATTCCTTTAAACTTTGGATCAATTTTATTTGGATCAACCGAAAGGCCTCTTTCTTCTAGTGTATATAAATATTGAATTGGATTTGCAAATTTACGATATAATCCAGGATAACCATTTGATACTTGATTGTATAGTGCTCCAGGAACATAGTCATAATTTGATAAAGGGTTAGAATTTACAGAATCAGCTGGGATACTTAAACAAAAGGTGGCAATAGTATTAGCAAATGGAGTATTGGTTAAATAGGTATTTTCTTTAATTGGAATATATTTAGTTATTGAGTCAGAGGTACCGTCTTGGTTTATTTGAGGTACAGTTATTGTGGTTATATTTAAGTCAATTGATCTAACTCCAAATGTTGCACTTCTAGCTGGAATCACAATTCCTGAGACTACGTCAGCTGTGTCATTAAAGTTAGGAATTAATTGTCCACTTATTTTATTACATAAAGAGCTTAGAGTTAAAGAAGTTGTTGGTGCAGTGCCAAGTGAAGGCAATGAGCTAATTTGGTTGGATAGTGCATTGGTTGCGCCTTGTTTAGCAACACTTTGATTTTCTTCTGCAAGGATTCTATTTTTCCGAGCTTCATAATAATTTTGATATACTCCGCCGTTTATTAGAATACCATAGGCAACGTCTGAAACAAGATATGTTGATATATTTTGTGAATTGTATGTCGTAAATGTTTTAAAGATTGCGTCACTTAAATCGTGAATTGTGGTAAGTGCATAATAGTAAATCTCGTAAGTGGTATTGGTATTAATATAATTACTCCAAATTCCATTTTCAATAGCTAGAGTTCGGTCATATTCATCAGTCCAATATAAGTATTCAGAAGTTAATGGTTCAAGTGTAGTTATGGTAGAATTAAAAAAGTCAAGCCGTTCTTTATAATATTTGGAAATAATATTATAATGGTCACGGGTTTCTTCTACTTTACCTTTAACTACGGCAATTTCAATTGTAGTTGACTGCTTTGCCATTTGATTAATTAGGATAGCCTTTACCTCTTCAACTCCTTGGTTAATACAGTTGCCAGCCTCTTCCGGCATTGGAATTTTAAAATCCTTTGAAATTGGGGCAACCGGTTCAGGCAAACAGGCTTTTATATTAGCTAAATCTGCCTCAGTAAAAACTGGTGATGCAAGTTTGCCGCACTTAATATCATTAATTAGGTTTTTAAATGTGATGTTCAATGAATTAGGTTCTTTATTTTATCTATCATTCTCTTTAAATAGACCAGCGCTTGCGAGGGTTACTCAACAAGCGCCGGTCTGTAATTGTAATTTAAAATTATTAGATAGGCTGTTTGTCTTGTGGAATTTGTACCATTAGGCAATCAGTTGTGATTAGTAAGCCAGCAATTGAAACTGCATTTTCTAGAGCAGTACGGGTAACTTTAACTGGGTCAATAATGCCAGCCTCAAACATATCTACGTATTCTTCAGTTTTTGCATTGTACCCAGGGGCGCCGTTTTTAATTTTGTCCCAAACAATATCAGGATTAACTCCTGCATTTTCTAGGATTGTTTTAAATGGTTGAGCACAGGCTTTTTTAATTATTTCAATTCCCAATTCAATATCTCTATTTGTTGAATGAATTGTAATTTGGTCAATTGCTTTAAGTAGAGCAAGTCCACCACCTGCAACAATACCTTCAGCTCTAGCAGACCGTGTTGCTCCAAGAGCATCATCAATTCGGTCAGATTTTTCGCGAGCTTCAATTTCAGAAGTAGCTCCAATTTTAATAATTGCAACGCCTCCTTCAAATTTAGAAAGACGTTCTTTTAAGATAATTTTATGGGACTCATTTTCACAAGCCTCAATTTGTTGTTTAAGATCGTCAGTTAATACCTTAATTGAATCAGCTAAACCATGTCCACCAATAATAGTAGTTGTATCAGAGGTTATTGTTACTTTATCACAACTTCCAACATAGTTAGCTGCAATACTTTCTTTAAGAGTAACTCCATCCATTTCTGAAACAAGAGTTCCTCCGGTTAAGATGGCAATATCCTGTAATTTAGCACGACGATTTTCTCCAAAACCTGGAGCTCTAACTGCGGCTACTCGTAGAGTACCTTGTAGCTTATTAACCAACATTGTATTTAGGGCTTCTCCATCAACACTATCACTAATAATAAGCAGTGGACGGCGTTGTTTATTTGAGAATTCTAAATATTGAATTAAGTCTGCTAAGTTTGAAATTTTACCATCATATAATAAAATAATAGGTTTTTCAAATTCAACTGTATTTTTCTCTTGGTTAGTTATAAAATATGGAGATAGGTAGCCATTTCCAAATAACATACCTTCTACAATTTCAACAAAAGTTTCGCCTGTTTTACTTTCGCCCGCGGTAATAATTCCGTCAAATCCAACCGCTTTCATTGCGTCTGCAATAATTTCGCCAATCTCTTCATCATTATTTGCTGAGATGGTTGCAACTTGTTTGATTTTTTCAAAATCTTCAACTGGTGTACTTTGGGCTTTTAGATTTTCAATAATAGCTTTCATTCCAATTTCAATTCCTTTTTTAAGGTCCATTGGATGAGCTCCTATTTCTACAAGACGATTGCCTTCAGTAAAGATTGCATGAGCTAATACCGTGGCAGTTGTTGTACCGTCGCCTGCTTCTAGAGCAACTTTGTTTGCAACCTGCTTTACCATTTGGGCTCCAACGTCTTCCATATAATTTTCAAGTTGAACTTCACGAGCAACAGTTACGCCATCCTTTGTTATTGCAACGCCATTGTCACGAGCAATAACTACATTACGACCACGTGGGCCTAACGTAACTTTTACTGCATCGGCTAATGCATTGATTCCTGCTGCTAAATGTTGTCTAGCTTCTGCTTTAAATTTAGTATTCTTCACTTATCATTTGGTTATTTTACTTTATTATTATATCAGATTTTTCAATTTGGTTTAGGTTAGAAAGCTTTAATGCCACTTGAATTAGCGTAATTACGTCTTTTTGGCAATATTCTTTAATTCCATCAACATTTCCGGCCCAATAATTTTCATGTACCTGGTCGCCTTTCATTGCATCCTTAGGGGAATCTATTCCAAGAACCGTTGCTAAAAGATCTAATGAGGTAAACCCTTCTTGCCATGCGCCAAATGACCAAAGTTCTGAAGTATCAATAATTGAAGTTTCCCAAGGTTTTTTATCCCATACTTGAAGTGGTGTTGCGGGCTCAATATTAAGAATAAATGCTCTTTTACATAAGAACGGAACATCAAACCTTTTTACATTGTGACCGGCTATTTTTATACCAGTTTTAGAAAGAGCTGACATTAGTTTAAATGATTGGCGTAAAATTTCAGCTTCATCATCTCCAGCATAGGAAACAATTTGAGCAGTTGGCACTCCATCTACAAATTTCATTTTGCCAAATGAGACACAAACTACTCTGCCAAATTCAGCATGCAGAGCTGATTTCATTTGATAAAGCTCTTCATCTGACTTGTCTTTATTATCTGGGTATTTAGCCCCTAGCTGATTTTTAAGGATTTCTGCTTTAGCTGACCATAATTCTTGCATTTTAGGTGAAAGAGAATCAGCATGATTTGTAGTACCAGCTGTTTCTATATCAAAAAACAGCATTTTTTCTAATTGGTGTGGATCGAACATGACTTTAGTATTATAAGTTAGGATAATTATACTAATAAAGATAAAAAATAGCCATTAATTAGGATCTAATTGCTAAAGTTTACTTAATTCTTTATATTAATAAAATAAGTAGACTAAGTATTTGCTAACTAAGTTTCTGACGCTATACCCTCCCAACACCCTTATTCTACAGTACATTTTACAAAGGTTTTAAACAAAACTAAAAAATATTTGGTAGTAGAATATTCAAAATCATTAAAATGAACCTTGGTAGTAATAGGTATCGACTTTTCAATACAGTTTCCAGCTGTATGCATCTGCAAAGACTTTAAAAGTTTTCATTGGATTGCGTGCGTTAATACCAATACAACTAAAGCCCATCGAAAATTACTTGAAGATACTCAACTTCAATTTCCTGGTCTGGAATTCATATTTTTACCCCCAAAGAACTTTAAGTACGATACTTACTCTGGTGTAGAACGTGCTAAACTAGCAAACTATTCACTACTAGTTGATACCCTAATAAACCGAGTAAAAGAAATAATTAAACCTGAACCAGACAGAATCATTTCAATTGAAGGTATTGCATATGGGGCTCAAGGTAATGCCCTATTAGATATAGCCCAGTCAACTGGTATGCTTAGAAAAAAGGTGCTAGATGACTTATTAAATAATAAACAAGAAAGCCTTTTCATATTTTCACCTGGCGAACTTAAAAATGCAATTGGTGCAAAGGGTAATGCTGGTAAAATTGATGTTTACAAGCAGTTTATGGAAACCCCACTTCTTGCAAAAGACAGTAGTTTACATAAAGTTTTAATTGAATATAATGCTCAAATTATTAAAAAAGATGTAGTAGGTTCGCCATTTATGGACATGATTGATTCGTATTTAGCCGTCCTTAAGATCTACACATCGCTAAAAGAATCCTAATCAAATGGCAAAGGCTAAAGAAAGTAAGTACTACATTAACAACCGAGATTTCACTAATGAAATTATCCGGTGCAAGCATGGAATGCTTAATGAAGTAACCGGTTATCAGCACACAGCTGGAGAATTATCCCCTATTGCAATTAACTATTTTATAATTCTGGCAAATAGAGCAATCCTAAAATTAAGGTTTAGTAATCCACTAGACAAAGAAGATTGTATTCAATCCGCTCTATTGGATCTACTTAGATATTGGAGAAACTTTAACGAAGAAAAATCAAACAATGCATTTGCCTATTTTACGCAGATTGCAAAGAACGGATACGCAAAAGAATACAAAAAGATTTACAAACACATAGGTAAAGGCGAAAAAGTTGAATTTGTATCATTAAGCCATTCTGGCGAAAGTGAAATTTATACAATATAACGCAATATGTTACCAGCAATTTATAAATCCACTAGTACTAACCTCCTTAATAAATAAAGGTAAAGAGCTAGGTAATAACTCATGGACATTAATAATTTAGTATTTTTTGATAAAAACGGTGAATCTTATAACTTTTCACAAAACGCCAATACTGGTGCTTGGGAAGGTTCTGACTATTTTTTACCAATATCAACTGCTCTATATGATGTTTCAAACCTGTTTATTCTTGAAAAAGTCGGAGATAATTACCGATTTCCAGTTTTAGAACCAGGCTCTAAATTAACAGTTACTTGGCAAACTGCTGAGTCTGCTGATAATTTTTTCTTATTTACAATTGCAAAAGAGGATACTCACACTGACTCAACTACCTACTTATCACGACAAACTCGGCTTGATATAGATTATGAGGACCTTTCACCTGGTGGATTAGTTGATTTGGATTTAACTTATCCATTACAACTAAACGTAGGCTTTTCTCCATCTGAGGAGGTTAGTTACAACCGAATCTTAAATATTAACTATGAAATTGGTTCAAGTAAGACGCTAATTGCCTCTATCTACTTTTATGGTGAAGGCGAAGATGAAGATGAGAGGTTCCGAATTTGGCTAGCTAACTTTGGAATCAAGTTTAATCGAGAAGATGCTCTTTTACTAAAAGATTATGACCTAAAAGAAGGTTTACCTGATTGGAAGCAAATTAATCAAGCAAGAAAGCAAATATTAGTAAACCGTGATCAAATTTACCCATATGTTGGTACATATAAAGGACTTATTAATATAATTAATATTTTAGGCTACCGCGATGTACTTAGAGTAAAGGAATATTGGCAAGATCAGGACACAAAGTCTGGATACTATGGAAAATACGCAATGGTTGATGTTACCGACCTACTTACAGTTGGTGCAATTGATGAATTAGACCTAGTTGACCTAAATGGCCAACTTAAAAAAGGCGGAAAATTCAAAAAGACTGAATTTCTTGCACTAGTTTATGAATTTTCAATTGCCAGTGATGTTTATGATGATGATGGAATTCCAGAAGTTGAGTTTACCACTGATTTTACAGTAGATGAAATATTTTATAAACTAAATCGGCTTTCAACTAAATTAAAAACTGAAATTTTACCAATAAATGTTGTAATTAAAGACGTTATTGGAGAATTCATATATTTTAGTAAATTTAATATTAGAAGTTGGTCAGATTCTGCAATAATTACTGAATTACAACTAAACGATAATTATAATACAATAATTAACCATCCTTCCCCAAAATCTCAACTGTTATTGATTAGAGATATTAAACCGCTATACCCTAAAACTAATGGAACCTCACAATTTCCTGAAATTACGTTTAACCAAACCACAATTTTACCATATCGAAATGGCCAGCAATATACAATATCAGAAATGCCAAATTTTATTACGGCTATTGCTGATTACTATGATGATATAAACAAATACGATTTTGAATTACATGGTCAAACTAACCCAACCGTAACTGGCGATGATATTGATGGAAAAGTAGGTTGCCCAATTACCCTTGAAGCCTATATTCCAGATTTTATGCTATCTGATTTAGATGGATCAAAATTTGGCGATTTTACCGATGGCCATTTTACAATAGGAAATATTAGATACCGTAACGGTTATGAAATTGAATGGAATATTACAGGACCTCAGGGTTATGTATTTAATTGGAGGAGTGCTCTTGCTGATCTAGTTAAACTACCTCATATTTTGCCTCACGTTGGAGACTATTTAATTAAATCAACCGTTTATGATTTACAGGGAGGCCAAAATGTTAGCTATTTACACACAACCGTACTTAATGAAGAGCCTATAGTTGAAGTATTCATGAAAGTTCAAGATAAACCTAAATACCAAATTAAGGACCTACGCAATATAACACTTGCCGACCTTGGAGACAGTCCGCTCTATTTACCATTTGCAAATGTAGTGCAAGGAAATACATTTAATTCAGGACTATCTCAACACTATTTAGATTGGAATACTTATTCAAATAATTTTGGAGTAGGTAATCCACAGACTGAATCTGAAATATTTACAACCGGTACTGGCTTTGAATTAATTACAAATTCTGCAAATTCTGCTAAATTACAATGGGGTACCGGTTCAAGCCAAGAAGGCCAACCTACTCTTAGAGATTATCGAAATGCAACACTTCAAGATCTAATTCTAAATAGACTATCTGATTTTTCGTATACAGCTGACCGCTTAAATGGATTTATTATTAAATTAACCGAATACCCAAGTCATACGTTAACCCATATTAATTTCTATTCAGATGATAATTTAGCAGCATATACTCTTGGTTCATATATTGATGTTGATGATTTAGCAGATCAATTAAATACAGAGACATCCGACTTAAATATTCAAGAATATAGGTATGTTGTAGTAAATGAAAATATTCATGCGCATGCAAAAAGACAAGACAGAACTCTACACCGAGTTTTAGCCTTAACTTATCAAGGCTCTCCTCTTTTTACTGAACACGTATATACATTTAGTTATCCTAGATTAGTATATTCACCTACTTTAGTTAGTACTTTAAATTCACAACTTTCTCAAATTGCCAAAGAAATAGATGAAGATTTATTATTTTTAAGTGTACCATTTGAAGACTGTTTGAGAAAAACTGGAGAAACCACTTATTCTAATACGTCACATACCATTCCAAGTTCCTTTCCTAGCGCCAAAACATTTATTCTAACTAGGCCTCAGGAATTTATAGTAGGCCAAACAATTAAAGCCTCAAGTATTTCAAGCCCTACTGATTGGGTTAAAGGTATTGTTACTCAACCATCTGACTCAGCATCAATCCTTATAACCATTACTAGCAGTTCATTAACTGGTAATACTATCGCTGATTGGAAATTTGAATATGTTGAAAGTATTGCTAATTTAACCCCAACTGAAGCAGTTGCTGGTACTCCAGACTATTGGATCAATAATCAATTTGGAAACTATATTAGTTTTTCATCAACTTCTGATCCAACCGCAACCGTTACAGGTTTCTTACCGTCTAACCTAGACCAAAATACGTTTAGCCTTTCCAACTTAAAAACTGGACCAGATGGGCTGGTTATTCCATTACATCAACCAGTATTTGCAGCAATTGCCAATATTGAATCTAAAAAGGAGTGCATTTGGACACTAAGACTATTTGGAAAGGAAGTTGTAACCATTAAAAACACGTCTACTTTTATTTGGAGATTTTCAGAGCCCGGAGAATATGCGCTAACTGTAAAAGTAACAGATGTTAATAACAACGAGTATGCTCTAGTCACTAATTTTAATGCAATTCATGCAAATGGAATAAAGGACTACACTAAATATATTGAAGACACGCTTAATCGCCGCAACCTATTACACGGTTCACGTCGATTTGCTTAATAAATAAAAAAGACAAAAAAAGACTTAAAAAATGGCATTTACTAATCTAAATCTAAACACAACACCTTTATTAGAAACAACCTTTATTTCTGATATGCGACTAATCGTTAACGCTAACGTTGCGGTAGTTAAGGGTAAAGTTGAAGACTTAATCAATACTTTTGAATTTGATTTAACAAACAAATACATTGGAGTTGATAATTACTTTAACCAAGTTAAAACAAATAATGTAATTCTGGGAAATAGTATTTCCTTTATGGATTCAACCAATGTAATTGGAAGTTTAACTAAATCTTCAGGAAAATCAATATTTTCAGTTGATAAACTAGTTATTCAAGCTGGAGGCTCAATTGATATGACTGGTACTGGCAATGCAATGGCAGTAAAGAAATTAGGAGTAGGCATGTCGCTAGTTAATTTACAAAACACTGCACTATTTGCAACAGACGGATTCTATGTAGGTTCTCCAGGAACTTCAACTCCTGCCAAAACTCAACTTTATGGAGAGACTTTATTGTTAGGCCAAGCGGTTACCCAAAGTACGGATACGGAAGCAGTACCCAATTTAATTACATTAATTTCGGAGTCTACCTATTATTATAGTACGTTAGTGCTGAGTAAATCAAGCAATCAATTTATTTACCTTACGCTTAAAGCACCAAATGGTAGTTACTCAGGAACTGACATTTACTTATTCTTAATGGAAGATGCAACAAACCGTCCAAATCCAGGCCAAAGCTTTACAATTATAATTAAAGATTATAAAGATTCAGGTGGTTTAAGTACAATTGCAGTAGGAGATTGGGGAGCTATTAATATTGCCCCAGGTTATATTGATGGAACTAATACTCAAGTTTTAATAAATGGCGGAGCTCACTCAACTGCTGCCACCTCAGCAAATGCAAAAACATTTGCCGTTGCAAATCAACATATTGAAATGTATAACACATCAATTCAATCAGATATTACTACTAAACCATTAAAGTTTGGATCATCGGTTACTTTAACTAAATTTGAGAATTTACCAGCAATTGGAACAGTTACCGATGCACGATTTGTTATTACTGGATCACATAATATTAATATCATAAACTAATTTAACTAAATACCTATGGCAGTTGCACCACTAATAAAACCAATACAGACTCAAAAAGGAATGTTTTATACATTCCAGAGCTCTATTGAAGATTTAAGTTTAACCTTTAACAATAATACAAATAAGTTTAAATTTTCTAAATTTGCTCTGTTGCGTATTCCAGAAATTGGAATCCCAACCACTATGACAACTGATAATAAAACCCAGTTTTTTGCACAAGGTGAAACTCCAGTATTTTCAAATTTATCAAATAATGAAAATTTAAACTTAGCAAATAGTTTTCAAAACTATGCACTTAACCTTGAAAGTTTACTAATTTCACAAACTTCATATAAGAGAGAAAAGAAATTAAATGTATCTGAAAGAGTATTTTGGAAATGGCTAAAAGAAACTGGCGCAATTCGTTGGAGAGATTCAAATACTACTGAAGTTATTACGCTATCAGTTGGTGAAAAACGGTTTAGTGAAGATTGGTATAATTCAACATCTGCTACCTATGACCGGGTTGTTAAGTATATTGGACAAATTGATGTAGTAAATTCAGTTCGTAGTAAAGATAATTCATATAGCGAATTATATATTCATGTACCAACAAACGTTGGTGCAACTCCAACCGTTCTATTTGAGTCAAAACCTGATGAGAATTACGGACCAGATATGATCATTGTAAATACACCAGGTGATCCATTAGATCTTGAATATCTTAATGGCAGGCACTATAATGATACTCATCCATTTACTGGAATGAGCTTACAGGCATTTTATGACCTGGATGCAAATATTGTTGATCATTATATTTCTAATACCTTATCAACCCAACCGGCATCTACTGGATTTTGGTGGGGATCCCATTCTGTTCAAAATGCATATTATACAGACAAAGCCGAATATTTTGGAAAGCCATATGGAGGAGTATTAACTTCTGCTCCTAAAAGCCAACGAATTTTTAAAGACTATCCAGCGTCCTCTAGATCAGTTGAATATATCCGATCTACCCATGACGGTATGACCGTTGATTTTAATTTATCAAATTACTTATTATCTCAACAAAATACAAATATTAAATCATTTGCTCAATTAAATGATAGTTATGCAAATAGTGATTTTGAATTTAATGCAATTCTTGTTTATTATGATGTATATGATCCATCGCCAAATGCAGTTGCTGGTACTGAACCGGTTACCGTAACTAATTTATATGGAGTTTATTTCTTAAATAAAGTAGTTCAAAACGGCAGTGAATACATCATACCGATGATAACCAAGAATAAACCGGACACCATTAACAAAACAAACGGAAATGCTTTTGCCTTTAAAGTAAATTTAAAATTTGATACTTCAATTGAGGATGTTTCTGTTGAAAAGTCAGTTAATGATTATAGTACAGTTGCTCTAGAATTATTTTACGATGTATTAACTGAAATGCGATCATTACAAACTAAATTTAATGATAAATTGCTTGAACTTGAATCTTTAAAAACCGATGTTGATTTAGCAAAAGACGCACTACTAAATACTACTTCGTTAACCAGTATTTCTACTAGACTTAGTGATCTTGAAACTACAGTTGCTGCCTCAACTTCTGCTTTTGCTGAAGCTACTTCAATAATGATGTTAATCGACAGTGTAAATAGTAGAATTGATGAATTATTAAGCGGCACAGTTTCATTACAGATAAAATATAATACTGATTCATTTAAGCCTGGATATGGTATGGTTCTAGATAAAACTATTCCTGGTCAAATTGTATTTGCGTCAGGCGTTCAAAACTATTCAGTAATTAATGAAGTTGACTTTAGTTCTAATATCCAAGGAGAAAAATATGTAAAATTAGGAATTGGTGGAACCCAAATTCGTCACCTTAGATTAAACGGCTCAGGTAATCCAATCCCATTTACTCTTACTAGAGACTTAACTCTCTATATTGATGATTCAATCAATGCATGGCGTCTTGGCCAAACCTTAAGAATTGTTTGTGATTCGCAAATCATTCCAAGCTCTTACACAATTACCGTAAAAACAGATTCACAAAATATAACAAATTCGCTCACGTCTTATAATACAATAATTGCACAATTAACGGCAGCCGATTTTCCTACTACATATGGAAGAACTGGTACAACCATTATTGATATTATATGCACAAATGCTAAAACTTTAACGTTCAGCGTTGATAAAATAATAAGATAACTAAATGGCAGCAGACAAATCATCATTAAGCGATTACTTAGCTGAGCTCGGTGTCGATATTAATAATCTTCAAGAATTTTTACTTAAACTTTCTTTAATATTATCAACCAAATCAGACTCGGTAGAAATTAACCAAACCTTACAAAATGGAACAAAGGCAAAGTATTTAGTACCATCATTTGGTTACTTAAGCGGCCGTGTTAATAACATAGAGCAAAAATTTAACAATCTATTAAGCGGCAATGCCAATCAATTTGGTGTTAAAGATGCAGCAGGTAATTTAAAAACATTTGAATTAAAAGACATATCAGCCGTTATTTCTGATTTAGAAAAGGTTAGTAATTCTGGAGTTACTTTACCTGCAAACTTTAATTATAAAACAAACTGGTTTTTTGAATCATTTTTAAATCCACTACTTTATATTAACGTAGATACCTCTACTATTACTACCGATACTGATATTAATAAATTTGAGGTTAAACGGTTAATTATTACAAGTAATACTCAAGCTCAATTAGATTATTTTGATGCAACCTATAAAGGTAAAAATGATTTAGTATACGCAGATGTAATTAAAGATCTAGGCACTCGAATAATTAACTATTTTGAAGATGAATCTGAGGTTGAATTACCTCCAGCTAAAAATACAGTTAGAGGAACATTTGATATATTAACTATTTTAGAAGATTCTTCAACTGAGCTAATTGGTGGTCAAACCTTAAGTAATGCAACTCGTAGATATAGATTAAATACTCTAAGATACTCAACAATTTCAGGATCAACTACTGTGGACAAATTGTTGGCTGAAGGAGACATCCTGCTTGCATCAGATAATTCAGAATTTAAAGTTAAAACAATTGATCCCAATTCAAAAACCGTAATTTTATCATTAATTTTTGGAACAGCAGGTTTAAAGAAAGGAGCTGGTGCTCTAAGAATAAAACCTCAATTAACTAAAGAATCAATTATTCAAGTAAATTTAGGATATAATGAAAGAAATCTTATTTTCTTACGTCCAATTAGTAATAGACTTTCATTAACAACCGACCAATATTCTAAAGGTTTTGGCCTATTTACTAATGAATTAACTATTACTATGAATAATGGTAATAAATTATCATTAACTGATTTTTATACAACATATGTTTCAGATTTTGGAATGCTTTTTTTAAGTTATGCAAAAGAAAAGAAACTACCGGCTTCACTTGGAGAAATACCAAATAGGGTAACATTATCGTCTGATAATTTTAAAGTTATTCAAACTGACCAACATATTCAAGATTCTGATAATACCCTGGCGATTAGACAAAAAATTGCAGCAAAGGAACAGGCTGTTGCCCAAATTAGAGAAATTGATACTCAAATTTCAGCAGCAAGAGCTAACTTAAATACTAATTCTTCCTTAAATGAAGCACAGAAATTAAAGTTACAAAAAGATTTATCAACATTTGCTGATACCCGTGCAACACTAACAAATACTCAACAAAGTTTAATTAGCGATATTACTTCATCAATTAAATCAACTTCAAGTTTTATAACTAATTCAAACTATAGTGTTAGAGGTTTTTGGGCAATACCCGCTCCACTTACTAGTGCTTATGGAATTCAACAAGTTGCTCAATTTAAAATTGCATATCGTGCACTAAGTAAAACCGGTATTTCAAAAACTGCTGATCAATTAGAATTTTCAGATACCGTTGGTAATATGATAACTGGAGCATTTTCTCCATGGACCGAATTTTTATCAAAAGCTAGAGTTAAGACCTTAAATACCCTAACTGGATTTTATGAATGGTCAGATGAAAATATTTCTGATCCAAATGTAGTTAACTCAAATCAATTAGATATCCCAATTAAAAAAGGCGAAGTTATTGAAATCAGAATAAAAAGTTTATCTGAAGCTGGTTGGCCAGATTCTCCAGTTGAGTCAGCCTGGTCTGAATCAATTTTAGTAGAATTTCCAGCCGCTATTGAAACAGCTGAGGACGCAACTATTGTTTCTCAACAAGCATTTGCCGATGAAACTCGAATAAATTTTCAATCTGAATTAAATGCAAAAGGTTTAGACATTCACTTAAGCTCTTCATTTACTACTCGTGATAAGTATTTTGCTCATAAATCTGATGATATTGCTAGTGGCTTTTTTTCTAGTGATGGCAGTGTAGTTGATCTTTATACAAAAGTTAAAAGTATTTCAGATTCAATTAGTGCAGTACAAACTGCGTTATCTACTGGAGCCGGTTTACTAACCGTATCAATTATTGATCAACTTGGAAATTCGCAAACTATTACAAATGGCCAATCTTTAGAATTATTTGCTGGCTATTATAAAGACTTAATTAAAGATACTAGTGTTGTACCAGTATTATATAATCACGGTAAAATACTAGCCACTCAATATTTAATCCAATTAAAAAATAAATCACAAACTGCACTACAATTAATTTCTACCCTAAATGGCGGATTAGCTGAAATTGCACCAATTACCAATTCGTATACTAATCCAACGGTTAATTACCATGCTAATTTAAGATATGACCGATCTCCATTAGTTATTAATAATGCAGTTAGCTCAAGTATTGGTGGATTTGTACAAAAAGATGGTTATCAATCATCTCAAGTTAAAAGTCAATATATTTACTCAAGATATAAAAGTGTAACTTTAGCAGATACTTTGTATGCTGGAGATAATCAAAATGGAGATGGTGATTCATCTGGTACTGTATATTCAGCATCAACTACTAACTATACATATGCCGGTATAACCATTGGTTCTACCAAAGTTCCATATTCATCTGGTCATTATTTACCATTTAATCCAACTACCGCAACTCCATTATACTCAGTTGCCGCAGTTACAAATACAAATATTTGGAATGGTGTAGTTACATCAAATGTTCCACAAGGCGGAGGTCAAGTTAGCGAATTCTGTATTCATAAGTCCCATCCTAGTATTATTGCAGGTGGGTCAGCTAATATTACTTGGAATAACTCAACATATAATGTTGCTAGACCAGCGTATTCAATTGGAGAAACAATCCAAAGATATTTACCATTTAGCCATGCAATTCATTTTGAAACAACTGAAGCTGAATCTCAAAATATATTTAGTGCTAACTATTATCAACAGGCAATTTATGTAAAACCGGCTTCGGTAACATTAGGAACTACTGCCGTTAATATGAGAGAAAATCAATATCCTATTAAAATGGGATTTGTAAACAGCGATGAATTTTTAGTTGGAAAATACACATGTGGAGCATACTTATATATTGCACCACAGTCTCATACAACTATTTCAGTAGATGGACTTAGCCCAGCAGGTTCTCAAAAAATGTTAGAATTTGGTGATGATGCAGCTATTAACATTCCATTAATTTTTCAATTTAGAGCATCTGATAAATTAGGATTTGTTGGAGGGTGGAGATCAGCAGTTCCAGCTGGATTAAAAAATGTACGATATGCTAAAAAAATAGGTATTGATATTTACTCATTAAATTCAGTATTTTCATTTGATATTTTAGTTAGAACCCAATACGAAAAAGAAACAGCTGTTGTTACACCAGTTAGTGGTCTATCAGTTTCATCAATTGGTACAATTGCTTCTGCTTAAAATAAAAACTAAATAGTGATAAATCAAAATTTAACATATGCCCAGATTGCTGAACGAAATGTTAGTTTTCAATTACTTAGGACTAATCCAAAATTAACAACTAATATAAAATTAACAGTTGATTCAGGTGGTGGTTTATGGCTTAATTCAATTAATGCAAATTCTCAATTATCTAGTCAAAAATATAAAAGATTTGCAATTTCTGAAACATCTAACCATGAAATTAATTTATACCGATTTTATGATAATGGAAGAACGCCAACTGCAATTTCATATCAATTAGGCTCAACTATTGGATTAACTGCAGTAGCTAAAGATTTAAAAGATCAATATGATTTTGATCTATATACAAGTGGAGCTAAATATTTAACGGATAAACAATACCCTGAGAAGTTTACCTATTTTGCACCAATTTATTTAGATAAAGTACTCCCTAAGAAATTTGTAATTTTTAAAATACCCGGAGCTTCTAATTATACAGCAGGTGCCGGCCGTGAATTGCAAAGAAATTTGCAACTAACAACTCAAAAATTTGCAACTGATTTATTTACAAATGCTGAAATTGTAAAAGTATTTGATTTGAGCGAATCTTCTAAACTTGGAAAATACATACACAATATTTCAAAAAACCCAATGTTTACTCAAAATCCACTTTATGTTAATTATAAAGATGGAGGATATTCGATTTATCGAGGAGCTTCAATTTCTTCAGGCACGTATGTTGAACTTCCTGAATTAATTAGTAGTGTGTTAAGTAGGTCATTACCTTTATTAAAAGTTGAACAATTTGTAACATTAGGATTTGAAAGAAATAATATTGTGCATCCAAAGATTTTAAATTTGGAATTTTTATTTGATGATACTACTGCAAATCCATATGAATTTAATAGATATTTTGGAGTTTATTGTAATGATATTGATCTTGAAACTTTTGAATTTGACCTATCGACCATGTACGAATTAAGTTTATCTGAAAATACTGCAGATAATGATCAAACTTTTTCAACCAATTTTATACAATCTGATGACATTTCATTTACTCTAACTAATTCAACTGGTGTTAAATTACGTGGCCATGGATTATCGCAAAATCTATCTGACATTTATCTTAATCGTACAAGTACAGATACTCTATTTTTTCCATATTTAAAAACTAAAAATGACCAACTTCATTTAATTAAACCTTTATCTTGGAATCAATCAGATACAATTGTTGATTTTCAATTAGACGATAATGAATTTAACTTAGGATCAGCATTTGGCCCAACTGACTTAATTACTCAAGAAACTGCCGATTTATCAAAATTAGATACTAAATCTACTGTTCTTATAGAAGTTTCAAATACTCCACAGCACCTAGATAAACTAAGAATTTATCATCCAAGCGGATCAGTATTTAGTATAGCTGATGAAGGCGGAAAATATGATGAACTTGTTTTTGTATCTAGCTATTTTATAGATAATGAAAGCTATTCATTATCCTATTTACCAACTGGTGAATCTTTAATATATGTTAATGCCGATAAAGATTTAGAACAAATTGCTCAAGCAATTACCGATATTGCAAGTGAACTTAAGGATTCATCAATTACTGGAATACGCATGAATACTCATGCTTTTATTCAAACTCAGAGTTATGGAAATACCTTTGGCGCATTAAAAGTTAGGTCGCTAGAGGCAGTCTCAACTCTTCCTAAATTTAAAGTAAACAATACGGTTACAAATGATTTAGTTTTTGCAAACGGTGGATTTCTAAATAGACCTCACCCAATTATTGCATTAGGTAATGCTGCTAAGTTTGATGGACAATTAGACAATATTGTGGTAAAGACAAATCAAAATTGGTCAAAAATTAGCAGAATTTGTAACTTAACCGATTCAATTAAACCTGGACTTTCATTAACTGACCAAGCACAAGCAATTACCGATTTTAAAACAAAAGCATCAATTGAATTAGTTGATAATGAGACAGTTCAAATTAATTATGGCAAAATTGAAATAAGAAAAAATTTCAAACCAGCAATTGGCGTACTGTCGCTATTTGAAACAATGGATTTTAATTTTTCAACTTATACTAGCGACTATTCTAGAAATTTATTATTGGATCTTTATAAAGATTTCTATATTCCAGAAAATATATTGTTATTGGATTTTACTAAATATACCTATCAATTAATTGGAGATGGTACTATTAGTATAAATGGAATAAACTATTCTGACCCAAATACTTTAATTTGGCAAAATACTTCAACTTTATCTAAATATAATGTTAGGTCAAATGGGCCTAGCGGAAAACCTATTTTGATATATGGTTTAAAATTACCAGCAACAACAGTTGATCCAAACAGTTTAACTTACTTAAATAGACTAGATATTCCGTCTTTTGATAACTCTGATCCTGCAAGTAATTTTATTGGCGCATTTTCAATAAAGGCTGATCACGTACCAATTGACCCAACTTCACCAACTTATAAATATAGAGATAAATTTGTACAAAGTAATTTGTCCAGCGAATATCATGCATATTTAGAAAATTATACAAAGGATTTTGCAATAGACGGTAGAGTAATTCCATATATTACCAAATGGGGAATTACTGACTCAACCGATGCTAGAGATAATCCATATAGACTAAATTCCGATATTGTTTTTGGAAAAGATAATTTCGGTCCTTCTCATAGAGAAACTTCTACTTCTCCTGAAAAATTAACGCATGAATGGTTTTATATTGAGTCTAATTTTGGATATACCAAAGATACTACATTAGCTCGAAGTAATTTTTATTATTTTGATCAGCCTATGTTAATTAATCAATTAACCAGTTCTGCTAATTATTTTGATGAATATTTTACCTATATCCCAACAGTAGATGGAGTTCAAGTAGGTAGACCTCAGTACCGATATTCGTTATTATCTAAAAATCAATTTACTAAACAGTATGAAACTGTATTTAAAGGTTCTCTATTTAGATTTTATGAATTAACTACAAGCCAAACACCAGTTTCAAATTCAACTAGATTTGAAGATTACAAATTTACTGCACTATTAAAACCAATTAAAGAAGATCCAAATACAGTTAAGCAACCGGTTAAATATCGAGTAATTGAAAATACAAATTCAAAATCAATTACCCTATTGATTGAACTTGCTCTTGGATATAAAGCCCAATTAGATAATTCTATCTTTTTAACAAATTGGAATACTAATCTTGAAATAGGAATTGATCCTGATTTAAGTATAATTAGTCAAGCTAGTTTATTTAATGGAACTTTTAAATCGCAGCCAATTTCATATCAAATTGATCATAGTGAGATATATGGGTATCCAGCACCAATTTCATTAATTGACTATCAAAATCAAATCTCCGGAGTATCAATAATTCCAGGATTAGAGTTAGGCCAAGTAGCTCATATTAAATACGGTATTTTATCTACAATTATTGCAACTCCTGGATCAGATGTGTATAATGCAATTCAGCTTGATAAAATAGCAACCGGCGATAAATTAGGTACCCGAGTATATGCAAATGTGCAAAAGAGTGTAACTATACTCTTATCATCTGGCACATATCAAGCTGCAACAATTACTGCCTATTTTGAAGATACTTGGCAAAATGCTGATCCTGGTGCTGGAGGAATAACCCTTGGTCAAATTCATGAGCTTACTAATTATGGTATTCCAGGTCCAGCTCAAATTAATCTAAATACAACCAATATACTAGTTCATAATACCTCATACGCGGATACATCAAACCGCTATTTTAATGATAGCTCAAACATTGATCAATCTCCTAAACTTGATATTTTATTTAATACAGCGGCTCAAACACCTAGATTTAGCCTATCTTCATTAGCTGGTGGAAACTATACTGAAATTATCTTTGATAAAGTTTCAACAAATATCTATACTTCTGGAGTTTATGATATTAATATAAGTTATGTTTCTGGAGATTTGGGTTCACCTTATAGTATGCCAAATGTTGAGCCTTTACTATTTAAAACTCAATGGTTTATTCCTGAATATACTAATTCAAATATTCCTGCTGTATATAGTTTTACAGTTGAGAATTCAACTGCCTATTTTGATTCAATGTTTGGAGATTACCGAATAGAATTTGACCAAAATGAAGTTTCAAATTTAACTCACTCATTCCTATATTATGCAAAAAGTAAAAAATATAATAATCGGTCAGATGCATATTCTACAATTAAACTATCTAGAGGAATTGACTTATCTTCAAGTGGAATTCATTTAGACTCATCATTATTTCCAGATTATGCACAAACTGAAAAATTAACAGGTCTTGAAAATTATGATGTATCCGCTGACTCTGAAATTAATCAATTTAGTACAAATTTTGCACCTCTTTATATTATTAGACCTGGAGAAAAAAGTATCCTTGTTCAAAAAGATCCTAACCCATCTTTCAATCTATTTGACTTACTCGATCCGACTGTAACAAAAGATGGAGTAGATGGAGCATTTCAAAATATTGTTAATTTTACTCCAAGTCTAAATCCAGTAACACTAATCCGCCCAATTCCAAATAGTGTAGGCGATACTCCTAATTTTTCATATACTGAGTATGGCCTTCCAACTGGAGTTACCTTTAATTGGATAAATGAGGCAAACCATTTTCAAATATTTGGAGGTAATAACTATTTTCAAAAAGTATTTGAAAACTTATCATTTGCAAAATTATTTCAATTACTTGATAAAAACCAAACTGTAATAAGTTGGGAATCATATACTAATGGTATTCTAAGTAATTATAAAACTTTATCAATTGAAATAGTTGATGCCGATACCGTAAGTAAATCAACAATTATTAGTATTACACCAGATCAAGTAACTGAAGGTAGTCTTAACACTGTTGCTGGCTATGACTTAGCTGAAGTTCCATCTAAGTCATATGAAGTTAACCGATATTCCGCTGAATATGAAATAATTACAAAACCAATTGCTGGGTTTAAATATAATTTTTCAATAAATGCAAATAGCTTACCTGGAGCAAATATTTGCCTTAATCCAGAAGTTGATAATTTCTTTATTATTCCAGATTTTGAATATGTTAAATATTCAAGCCAAACTATTTTAGCTCTTGAAAATAGTAAAAATTACTCAGCTGTATACTCATTAATTAATGAGACGCCAATCAGTCGTACTAATTTTAATAGCCTATCCTCAAGTTGGGATTATAACTATCATTTTGAATCACTAAATAAAAGTGAGTCAATTGGAGTTGCTGGTAGTAAGCGAGTGGTTGAAGATTATTCATTTATTTCAAAACTATTAAATCTGCCAAATGAATTTATAATTGAAGATTTTACATCCATTGAACTTACTCAATCATTATTTAATGCATCTCAAGCAACTGAAGCGGATATTGTATATGCAAATTATCGAGAACAGGTTAAATTTAAAATTAATAAGTCTGCGTTAATTACAAAACACTTATCAAATAATGGACTAAGGTCAGAATTCCAAAAGTTTTTTAAATATGATGACGGCTCCCAAATTACATCAGACTCTGACTTTTTAGGAGAATTAACATTTGAAGAGTTTCTTTCTCAATATTGCCTACTTAACCTAATTAAATTATATCGAGTAGAGTCATTTGAATTTTATGAATTGGATGATAGAACCATTCAGGGTAACTTAGTTGAATTTAATCAGGTCAGTTATAATTCTCTTAATAACTTAGGTTATGACCTAATCAAAAATATCCGAATAAATAATACCAAATCAAGCATAGTAGAGGGTTCTATCCTATTAAAACCCAATACTGGAGTTAAATTGGTTCCAAAAATAAAAATTAAATTCATTTAATGTCAGTAGTCATAAACCTTAAGGAAATATTCTCAACAGATAGTCAAATTGACGTCTCTAGTAAAGTAAATTTTAACTTTAATCAACTCATTGCACTTGGGTTTGGACAAATTGGTCTAACTGGCGATGCCGGTTCACAAGGTCCTGCTGGTCCAATTGGGCCAGACGGAATTCAAGGTCCAATCGGTACTGTTATTTTTGGATTAACTCCAAGCTCAACAACTGCGCCAACCGGTCCTCCAACTGGAATGGTTACCGGCGATCTATTAATTACAGCTGACTCAATTATCAGAAAAATCGGGTCAGGTACAGGTTGGGAAATCTTAACTGATTTTAATTCACTAGTATTAGGTGCGCTTGGTTCAAATGCTTCACCGTTTGTTAAATTAACCGGAACTTCTAGAATAATTAAACCTCGAATTACATCAGGTTTGGATTTAACTAATGCAAGTAGCCCTGCGCCAAATTATCAAACACCTGGATTAGGTACAAATAATCAAACTGTTCTCTATAATTTTAATGAGCTTAATACAAGTTCAGTAATTATAAACGGTTCAGGCAATATTGTAATTAGCTCAAATGGTTCAAGTACAGTTCCATTTGACTCAACTAGTGGAGGTGTTAATCTTACAACTAACGTAATTACAGGGTTAACCGTATCAGGCCATGGATTAGTTAATAAGCAATACGTAACTTATTCTGCTGGAACCGGAACAGTTATTGGAGGTTTATCTAATTATTCAGGTTACTATGTTCTTTACATTGATGCCTATACTTTTAAATTATGTGATACTGAATTAGACGTTGATAATACTAACCCAATTGATCTTACTGGTTATGGTACTGGAACTCAAACTATCATAACGTATCCGTCAACTGCTGAAAAAATATTTCCAGCAACTGCAAACTTATCATTGTATTCAGTATTCGGCAGTGATGCTTCTCAAGCAAAAGAATTTGCAAGTACAAGTAAGGGATATAGACATCAACTTGAATTAGGATCGGTTGATGCATTACCTACTGCATATAGCGGAATCTCTGGTGTAAATTATGTAATTAGTCCAAGTTTTGAAAATTTAAAAGTTAAGAAATATCGAGTAGGAAGTTATAGCGGAGACTCTGCTTATCCTGGCACCTATTACCTAAGAGCTGAATACGATCTTTCTTCGGCTGGCGCCACCGCTGCTGAATCATTTTCTCCAAGAAGAAATAGCGAGCAAATTTGGAAAATCAATAAAATTGCAGGCACTCAAGCCTCAGGCCAAACCTTTGAACTTAAATTAACCAATTCAAATTTATTAGCGGTTAATGAAATCAGCAGTGGAGTTAGTGTTGATGGTTTATTATTAAAACGCGGAGCCCTAGATGGAGGTGGAGGTTCTGGTTATATTGGATTTGGATTTGATCCAAGTGATGCAACTAAAGCCAAACTTGATGCATCTAGCGGAATTACTAAATTTTCGTTTGATGGAGTTAAGCTTGAATTAAAAAAAGGAGCAGACTTTGCAACATTTGAAATAGATACAGTTATTTTTGATGGCGATCCATGTTTACTAATTACGTCGCCCTTTAATAAAGTTGAGTCAGTTAACGGAAGCTCATATGAAATTGCTGATAATAAAACTGAAACAATTAGCGGTACTAAAACAGTAGTAATCAATGGAGTTTCAGTAACTCTAGCTAAATCATCTACTACACTAGTTGAAACAATTGCAACTGGTTACAATTATACAATAAATACAGTTAATGGAAATATTCAATTAACATCAACTAATTCTGGTAAATTTATTGCACTAAACGATGCAATTAAAGTTAGTGGAGACAGGTTAGTGCACGGTATTCCTTTTCCAACAACACAAGTTTCATCAATTGATGTAAATACTCTTGATGATTATGAAGAAGGAACTTGGGGAGGAGCTGGTAATTCGGATTTATTATGCGTTAGACGAACCTGGGACATTTCTTCTGGAGGTTTCTTTAGCCAAAACTCCGGCTGGCTTGATGTAACTAGTGCAAATGTTTCAGGAACATCCGCTGCTATTGACACTGCGTATAACCGGTATACTAAAATTGGGAATCTAGTAACATTTACTGTAAATTATATTGTAAATATTGAGTATATTTATTTAGCAACTGGCGATGCTCCTGGTGCTGGAGAAGTCGGAGGTACCACTGTTACCTATGTTGGATATCCATTTGACGCTCGATTAGGTATTAAATTGCCATTTGCGCCTAAAGCAGATTCCCCAATCAGTGCACGAGGGATTGCCTTTGGATCAGCAGCCGCTATTTCAAATATTGAAATAGCCCAAGTTGGCGATGCTGACAGCGGTGCGTCAATTGCTGCATTATCATATCTATTAACCGCGTATACTTTTAGTGAGGTAGGGCAAACCTTTATTGAACTTAATTCAAGCTTAGCTCCATATACTCCAGCCTCAGCACTTTCAAATGGCCTAAGTGGGTCCCCAAGTACTTCGACTAAACTTCAGATTGCAATTACAATTAGCTATTTTGCAGCAGACTAAACTTTAAGTTTAAATGGAATTGGCTTCTTTTTTTCAAGCAGCCGATTACAGTCTAGTAAGACATTGGCATCAAAGCCATGGCTAGGATTCATTATCTTATTTAGTAGGATAATATCCTTGGTTAGGGAAATTCCGTCAGATAACACAACATGATCTGTACCTGAAACTACGATAACATTTTTTTCAGGTTGAAAATCATTAAGCCCAGGTTTTTCAGTAAGTAGCCGGTCCCTAAATTCGCTATTTTTAAGTCCAGGTAAAGTCAATACGGCCTTTCGGCTAATTGAATAGCCTAAGCTGCGATTACTTTTTGTATTTAGAGTATAAATTTCATAGCGATCTAATTTAGTAGACTTACAAACAATATAGATTTTTTCCTGTTTATGAATATTCGTATTATTAAAATGAAAGTGCAAATTTTCAAGAACTGGAATCTGTTTCTCTAAGTATTTTTGCATTACCTCAGATAGGATTTTGGATCCCATTTTCATGATTGCCTTACCATTAGAGTCATCCGATTGTGCAAGTTGAGTTACCACATCCATTAAATGAGAGTGAGCCCTAACTGCATTCAAATGTGAATCGTAGACTTTTTTATCTGCAATTATTGTATTAATATTTAGATAATGAAAAACAATTTCGTAAAAGTTTAGAAAGTCATCCTGTAAATTAGTGAGATACTTTTTTTGTGCGTCTAGTAAGACATACGTATAGTATTCAAGATCAACAAAGTTAGCTTTGCACAGCCACATTGGGTCGAGTACAAGCTTGGGGTTTAGAGGTTTCATTGGTACCCCGATTTTATTATTATTTATTTTGGGTAAAGACGTAATACTCTGCGATAAATAACAAAAAGATCAAATTAATGCAAGTAATCGCTTACAAGATCATTCCGGAGCCAGATAAGAACTCGGTCACCTACAGTAAGAATTATAGAATTTTTTCTGCTGCTGAACCTGTTCCTGGGGCTGTGAAAATTGTAGGTTTTAGTGAATCAGTTGACCTGGGTTCGGCTTTACCTCAATATGTGATTCGTAAGTTTAGATATTCATTTGATATGGGAAATTGGTCACTATGGTATTCGCTTGATCCAGAGGATTTAAGTAATATTGAAGACTTGTTATTTAATGACGCTGATGTATTTTTTGAAGTCAAATATGAATATGATGATACTACGTATAATCCATTAACTACTGAATTAAAGGTCAATTTTGTAAAATTTAATATTCAAAGCACTAAAGTTTCAGAATCATTATATACACCAACTGTGTATTGCTCGTCTGAACGCTGCCCAGCAATTGTTGCTGAAAGGGAAGCCTCATTTAAACCATATGAAGTTGGAACTGCAATTGGAATTGCCAAAGAATTAAGTTATCAAACCAATAAAATCTTTGGTCATGAAGTTGTTTATTTTAAAACTGAACCAGACCGCACAGGTGGAGATTTTATATTTAAGGAATGGACGCTATTTGAAACAGTTGATCGTAAATGTGTAAAAGTGGTTGTACCCAATAATACGTTTCCAGATAATAAGCCCCAATTTACCGAATTTGGAATTGATTTTGAAGTTCCATTTGAAATTCATATTGACCATGTTTATTTTCAGTCAATATTTGGACCAGGTACTCAACCTCGAAAAAGAGATTATATGTACTTTCCATTAACTAATCGAATGTACGAAATTCAAGGTTCTTATCTGTATCGTGGCTTTATGATGGAGCCCTTGTATTGGAAAATACAGTTAACTAAATTTCATCCAAACATTGATATGCTAATGAAAGCTGGCGATCGTATATTCCTAGACAATATTATTATTTCTAGTGATCAACTTTTTGGTAAACAAGCAGAGGTTCAGAAAAAAGATGCTCTTAATAAACAGCAATATAAAACAATTTCCAATCGATTTGATGAAACTCGTAGATCATTGCACCCTGACCTAATTAACCGAATTTTAGATCATACGTTTAACTATGCTCCATTAATTGAATATTACTATGATATGAGTGGTGTAAAACAGCTTATTGCAAATTATGCAATTGCAACAAACGGAGATTTGGAAGATCAATATTTAACACCAAGCGCGCCATACTCAGTTTATGCATATGAAGGCGGTACAATATATAGTGCATGGCAACGTCGCCAACTAAATACTGGCGATACAAATATTGGAGCTTCAAGCCAAGCCACAATTAAAATGGATGGGCCTAAAGATTCATATACCGCTCTTGGTAAATATGTAGTAGTTGAAGGTTATAAAAATCTTGCACTAAATCCAGCCAAGCGACAATCAATTACAGTTAGTGCAAGTGGAGCTCTTCAATTTAAACAGTCAGCCCATGCAGTTATATATAAAGCGGTTGCCTCAACTGATAATACTCCAAATATGACATTTAGTGCCTTAATTAAATTTAATAAGGGCACCCAGGATATTCGAATATTAGATGGATATGATAATTTATTAAGTAAAGGATTAAGAGTAACATGTTCACTTGTAGATAATAGCGGAATACCATATTCAACCTTCTATGTAAAAATTAATGACAGCACGTATACTTTTGTAATTGGTGATTTAGCTTATGATACATGGTATTCATTAATTGTGCCAGTATCATCACAATATGGACAATTACAACTTAATCTATATTCATTTGGTCAGGATCCAGCAAATATCAAGAATTTTAATAGTATTATTAGCCTGTATACTGGTTCAGCTAACCCTGGAAACTTTACATTTGTGACTGACCAAAATTGGGCACTACCATCTGCCAATTATTCAATTGCAAATATCCGATTGTTTAATACAATGGTTCAACCAGAAGATCATGAATTTATAGTAAGTCAATTATTCATAAGAGATGAGTCTTTACTTGAACTAATTGATAATGCCCGACCTAAATTAAACGTACCATTCATTTCAATAAATAGCTAACACACATATGTATAAAGATTTAACAAAAAGCTCACTATTTGATAACGTAAAATTAGGATTTGAATTTGAATTCTTTTCTCCAATTTTGCGTGCGGAATTAGCTGAGAAATTAACAACCATTTTAGGTAAAAAAGTAATTAGCACCAATGAATATGGTTCGGATATTCCAGTAAGCTATGATACTTTTAAAATTGAACCTGATTTTTCAGGTGGATTTAAAATGAATGAGCTAATTACTGGTGTAATGCCATATAATGAAGCTATTCATGTATTATATAAAGTTCTAAATTTCATTGACGAAAATGGATTTACTACTGAGAGAACTGGATTACACATAAACATGTCATTAAATGAATTTGATCTTGGGCTAAATGAGCGTCTGCAAAATCTAAATGTATTTAAGTATATTCTAGGCCTTAATGAAGAGAAAATATTTGGATTATGGCCATCTGCTAAATCAAGAATTCAAAAAATTTACAAAAATTCAGTTAGCAATATTTACCCTAAAACTAAATTCTTAGCTGAGACCTCAATTGACTATGCCAGACCAAATAGTCCACTTGATTTTTCATATCCTCAATCAAAGTATTTTGGTTTAAATTTTGAAAAGTTAACTGAAGGCTATTTAGAAATTAGATATGCTGGTGGAATTGACTATCAACTAAAGCGAGCAAGTGCAACTGAATTAATTAATTACATTGCAGAATCTCTATACAATACACTTCAAGTAAATCACACGTATTCAATTGATGAACAAAAGAAAGTTTATGAAGTGATGAAGCAGCAGAGAGAAAATACTTTAGCTATTAAAACATATGAAAATTTCAAAAAGAATTTTCCAGAAATAGAATTATTTATTGACTTAAGAGACGATCCACGAATTATTGAATCAAATTATCTAAATCTTCGTGAAAAACTATTTGACTTAATTACGTTTGGTAAAATCAAAAAAGGCCAAGTAAATTATGATACTCAAAATAAACGAGTTCAATTAAAAGAGTCCAAATTAGAAGAAGGCTTTGGAATTAATGGAATTGATATTATAAATTGTAAAATTGAAGCTGAAATTTCTAACTGTACGCTGTATGGTTGCAAAGTTAGATCATCACATATCACCGAATGTAGAATCCTAACCAGCAATGATATTAGATATTGTCACTTAGAGGATTGTTTATTTGAGAGAGGTTGCTATAACCGAATTGACTTAAGTTATATTAGGAGTTCTCCAGAAGCAATTATTTATGCAGACCTAAACGAGTGTATTGTTAGATCAGGAATTATTGCACTAGATTCAAAAGTTGATAATAAAACCGAAATTCTGTCAGGTAGTGCAAAAGGCAGTAAAAATCAAATAAAATAATGAATGGATCAGCGAGTTAATAAATAACTAAAATCCTTTAACCAACAATGGCAGTACAACTAAAAATCTCAAGTATTAAATCAATCAATGGTTCAAGTTTAAATACCATCATTGATTTGTCTAATTTCAACTTTAGCACAATTAAATCAGCAATTGATGAATTTTTAACCTCAATTAATTATTCTCAAGTAGATGGTGAGATTGCAGTTGATATTCAAGGAATCTCAACCAATTCAATTATTATCAGAAATGGTTTAACTGTATATGGTACTCAACAGCAAAATGGTAGCTATCCTGAAGTAATAAACATGTATCCAACTGGTGCAATCACTGCAAAGAATGTTGTAGTTGAAGATGTACTTGAAGGAAAACGACTTAGACTTAAAGTATACGGAGTACTTCCACCAACTGCTGTTCCTGGAGAAATTGTTTATATTACTGCACAGAATGAAAGAGTTGAAGGTTTTTATGGATATTTACAATCAACCGGTTGGTGTTTACTTAGCTGTGGCGGAACTGGTGGTGGTATTTGTACTGCCTCAGTTACTAGATCGGTTACCCCAAATACCATATCAGGAGATGGAGAATTACTATCACCTGGCTTATTACCAATACCTGCACCAATTCCAACAACTACGTACTTATTATTTGTTAATGGTGCTCAAATAACTATTGGAGATGGCGATACTGGTGCAAGTGCATATTTTAGTAAAGACGGTGGAACTACTGCAACTATCTATGCTCAAGTTGATGTGACTGACGAATTATATTGGAATACAACGGTTTCTGGTTATGGACTAGACAGCGAAGATTTTGTTACCTTAATGTATTCAACAATTGATGTAAATTGTGCTGGAGCAAACGGTACTATTTGTATAACGAATATTTTAACGGCTGGAAATACTGAATCAGTATTTCCACAACTTGGAGTTGATGTTATTATGGAGGATCCGGCTGCCACTAATTGCCCAATTACTGTTTGTACTTTACCAATTCCAACAATTGAACCAGAGGGAATTGATTTGCCATATGGCTATTTTTTAACTAATTCAGTTTTGGCTTTTGATATTACTACTGGCTGTTCAGGTTGTGCAATTATAGGATTTGGATTACCTCAAACAATGACTGAAACCGAATTTGATTCAATTCTAATTTTTCAAGAAATTAGTGGAGTTTATACAGATGTTACTATTTTAACTGGCCTATATGCACCAAATTATTCTACTCGTACAATTTATGCAGAGATTTGCAATTTTGGAGCATTTTATTTGATACCAGTAGACACAGCAATACCAACTACAACTACCACAACTGCTGCGCCTACCACAACTACCACAACTGCTGCGCCTACCACAACTACCACAACTGCTGCGCCTACCACAACTACCACAACTGCTGCGCCTACCACAACTACCACAA
>Ga0114978_10000009_pt1 | contig 153737 bp, 152 predicted proteins | sample S_140212_EF_Meta_FD_87027 | JGI IMG/M metagenome (GOLD analysis project Ga0114978, IMG submission 87027) | Freshwater microbial communities from Lake Simoncouche, Canada to study carbon cycling - S_140212_EF_MetaG | ecosystem: Environmental > Aquatic > Freshwater > Lake | place: Lake...
GCGATGATTTTTGCAACCACGCCGGCGCCAACCGTGCGACCACCTTCGCGGATGGCGAAGCGCAAGCCTTCTTCCATTGCAATCGGGTTGATCAGCTTGACCGTGATTGACACGTTGTCACCCGGCATCACCATCTCTTTGCCTTCTGGCAACTCGATCGCACCGGTCACGTCCGTTGTACGGAAGTAAAACTGCGGGCGGTAGTTGTTGAAGAACGGCGTGTGGCGACCGCCTTCGTCTTTGGACAAAACATAGATCTCGCCGGTGAAGTGGGTGTGCGGCTTAATCGACCCGGGCTTGCACAGCACTTGGCCGCGCTGCACGTCTTCACGCTTGGTGCCGCGCAGCAAGATGCCAACGTTGTCACCCGCTTGGCCTTGGTCCAGCAGTTTGCGGAACATTTCCACACCGGTGCAGGTAGTTTTTTGGGTGTCAGAGATACCGACGATTTCGATTTCTTCGCCGACTTTGACAATGCCACGCTCAATACGGCCGGTCACCACGGTGCCGCGGCCAGAGATGGAGAACACGTCTTCCACGGGCATCAGGAATGCGCCGTCGACTGCGCGCTCGGGCAGGGGGATGTAGGTGTCAAGAGCGTCTGCGAGCTTCATGATCGCTTCTTCGCCCAAGGGACCTTTGTCGCCTTCCATGGCGAGCTTGGCGCTGCCGTGGATGATGGGGGTGTCGTCGCCTGGGAAGTCATACTTGTCCAGGAGTTCGCGCACTTCCATTTCAACGAGTTCGAGCAGTTCGGCGTCGTCGACCATGTCGCATTTGTTCAGGAACACGATGATGTAAGGCACGCCGACCTGGCGGGCCAACAGGATGTGTTCGCGGGTTTGGGGCATGGGGCCGTCAGCAGCGGAGCACACCAAAATAGCGCCGTCCATTTGGGCCGCACCGGTGATCATGTTTTTCACATAGTCAGCGTGGCCTGGGCAGTCCACGTGGGCGTAGTGGCGGTTGGCCGTCTCATACTCCACGTGGGCGGTATTGATGGTGATGCCGCGGGCTTTTTCTTCAGGCGCTGCGTCGATCTGGTCATAGGCTTTGGCCTGGCCGCCAAATTTGGCTGCCAGCACCGTGGTGATGGCCGCTGTCAGCGTGGTTTTGCCGTGGTCAACGTGGCCAATGGTGCCCACATTGACGTGGGGCTTGGTACGTGTAAATTTTTCTTTTCCCATACATTTTCTCCAAAAGAGCTAAGTCCCGTGTGTGATTTAACGTCTGCACGGTATTGCTGATTCACCTCGCACGGGCACGAGGTGGCATACCGTCGCAGACAACTTCTACCTTTGCGCTGAGGACAGAGCTAAAGATCTGTCCCGCAAACCTATTTAATCAGTTGGGGACAGAGCTAAAGATCTGTCCCGCAAAGATGTTACTTAGCCCTTGCTGCCATGATGGCTTCAGAGACATTGCGCGGCGCTTCCGAGTAATGTTTAAATTCCATCGTGTACGTGGCGCGGCCTTGGGACATCGAGCGCAGGGTTGTGGAGTAGCCGAACATTTCGGACAAGGGGACTTCGGCCTTGATGGCTTTGCCGCCACCGACCATGTCTTCCATGCCCTGGACCATGCCGCGGCGTGAGGCCAGATCGCCCATCACGTTTCCGGCGTAGTCTTCTGGGGTCTCCACTTCCACAGCCATCATTGGCTCCAGAATCACGGGGCCGGCCTTGCGGCAGCCTTCTTTGAAACCAAAGATTGCGGCCATCTTGAACGCCAACTCGTTAGAGTCAACGTCGTGGTACGAGCCAAAATGCAGCGTGACCTTGACGTCGACCACGGGGTATCCGGCGAGCACACCTTGGGTCACGGCTTCGTGAACACCTTTTTCCACGGCGGGGATGTATTCACGAGGAACCACACCGCCCTTGATGGCGTCGATGAACTCGATACCCTTGCCAGGTTCGTTGGGTTCAATCTTCAACACCACGTGGCCGTATTGGCCCTTGCCACCGGACTGACGTACAAATTTGCCTTCGGCGTCTTCCACAGTCTTGCGGATGGTTTCGCGGTAGGACACCTGGGGCTTGCCCACGTTGGCCTCAACACCAAACTCGCGCTTCATGCGGTCGACAATAATTTCCAAGTGCAGCTCGCCCATACCGGCGATCAGGGTTTGACCAGACTCCTCGTCGGTTTTGACGCGGAAAGACGGATCTTCCTGGGCCAGGCGTTGCAAAGCAATGCCCATTTTTTCCTGGTCAGCCTTAGTCTTTGGTTCCACTGCCTGGGTAATCACAGGTTCCGGGAACACCATGCGCTCGAGCATGACGATGGCGTTGGGATCACACAGCGTTTCGCCAGTGGTCACGTCTTTCAAACCGATACAGGCAGCGATGTCGCCGGCAACGATTTCGCTCACTTCTTCGCGGTTGTTGGCGTGCATTTGCACAATACGGCCAATGCGCTCTTTCTTGCCGCGGATCGGATTAAAGACGGTGTCGCCTTTGGTCAGAACGCCGGAATAAACGCGCACAAAGGTCAACTGGCCCACAAACGGGTCGGTCATCAGCTTGAATGCGAGGGCCGAGAATTTTTCGGTGTCGCTGGCCTGGCGTACGACGGGGTTCTCGTCGTCGTCCATGCCGCTCACGGGTGGAATGTCCACAGGCGAAGGCATGAACTCAATGACCGCGTCCAACATCCGCTGTACGCCTTTGTTCTTGAAAGCCGAGCCGCAGTACATGGGCTGGATCTCGCTTGCAATGGTGCGCTTGCGGATACCGAACTTGATTTCTTCTTCAGTTAAATCACCTTCTTCAAGGTATTTGTTCATCAGTTCTTCGGTGGCCTCAGCAGCAGCTTCGACCATTTTCTCGCGCCACTCTTTGGCCAAGCCCACCAATTCGGCAGGGATATCACGGTAGTCGAACAACATGCCTTGCGAGGCCTCATCCCAAATGATGGCTTTCATCTTGAGCAAGTCAACCACGCCGGTGAAGTTTTCTTCAGCGCCAATGGGGATCACCATGGGAACCGGGCTGGCCTTGAGCCGCAGTTTCATCTGGTCCACGACCTTAAAGAAGTTCGCACCGGTACGGTCCATCTTGTTCACAAAGGCCAGACGGGGCACTTTGTACTTGTTGGCCTGGCGCCACACGGTTTCGGACTGGGGCTGCACGCCGCCGACCGCACAGTAGACCATGCAGGCGCCGTCAAGTACGCGCATGGAACGCTCGACTTCAATCGTGAAGTCCACGTGTCCGGGGGTGTCAATAATGTTGATGCGGTGCTCGGGCAAGGACTTGTCCATGCCTTTCCAAAAACAGGTGGTGGCCGCAGAGGTGATCGTGATACCACGCTCTTGCTCTTGCTCCATCCAGTCCATGGTGGCCGCGCCGTCGTGCACTTCACCAATTTTGTGGTTCACGCCGGTATAAAAAAGTACGCGCTCGGTCGTGGTGGTTTTACCTGCGTCAATATGTGCCGAGATACCGATGTTGCGGTAGCGCTCAATGGGGGTATGGCGAGCCATGGTGGATCCTTCGTTGATCTGTATCTTGAAATGCGGCCCGCACAACGCGGCGCCGCAGGCAGCCTTTGAAGTTAGCGTGATGTGGCGACGGTGTCATGACACTGTCGCCACATTGGCCGCCCAAGGGCTGCAAAGTCCGCTTTTTAGAAGCGGAAGTGCGAGAACGCCTTGTTGGCTTCTGCCATGCGGTGAACCTCGTCACGCTTTTTCATGGCGCCGCCACGGCCTTCGGTGGCTTCGAGCAACTCATTGGCCAGGCGCAGGGCCATGGATTTTTCACCACGCTTTCGGGCAGCTTCCTTGATCCAGCGCATGCTGAGCGCCAAGCGGCGCACGGGACGCACTTCGACGGGCACTTGGTAGTTGGCACCACCGACGCGGCGGGACTTCACTTCAACCATGGGCTTGACGTTATTGATGGCAACCGTAAAGGCTTCCAGCGGGTCTTTGCCAGGGTGCTTCTTTTCGATCTGCTCCAAGGCACCATAAATAATACGCTCAGCGACCGCTTTTTTGCCGCCTTCCATGATCACGTTCATGAATTTGGACAACTCGACATTACCGAACTTTGGATCCGGCAGGATTTCACGTTTAGGGACTTCGCGACGACGTGGCATTTTTTCACCTCTTTGCTTCAGTTGGCGTCTTGGCAGACACCGCGAGAGTCATCAGACCCCCACTTACTCGACCCACACAAACAATTTTGCGCTTCGGGTCACTTCGCTGCATCACCGCGCCACGCGGGAAACAGCACCTTGTTTTTGAACAACCAGGGAAACCCCGATTTATTTGGCTTTTGGCCGTTTTGCACCGTATTTGGAGCGCGACTGCTTGCGGTCTTTCACGCCTTGCAAGTCGAGCGAACCGCGCACGATGTGGTAACGCACACCGGGCAAGTCCTTGACGCGACCACCACGAACCAGCACCACGCTGTGTTCCTGCAGGTTGTGGCCTTCACCGCCGATGTAGGAAATCACCTCAAAGCCGTTGGTCAAGCGCACTTTGGCAACTTTACGCAGAGCGGAATTGGGCTTCTTAGGCGTAGTGGTATACACACGGGTGCACACGCCACGACGTTGGGGAGAGTTCTGCATCGCAGGACTCTTAGATTTGATCGTTTCGACCTCGCGCCCCTGACGCACTAGCTGGTTGATGGTTGGCACTAAAGCCTCCTAAAGAAAAACGTCCCTAAACGTTTGGTAACAAAATTCAATAACTTCGAAAACGTGAACCCCTTCGGAAGTTTCCGAAAAGCCTTCTAATATACCAGACTAGGCTGGCGCGCAGCCCTCCGCTACGCCAGGCCCCAAAGAATCATCGAATCCAAAGACGCAAAGCATCCCAGGCGCGGCCCAAAACACCGGCCTGTGCGACGCCCTCAAGCGCCTGTAGGGGCACCTCGGTAAACACGGCACCCGCCACCAGCACGCGCAGGGTCGCCACGGTTTGGCCCTTTGCAATGGGTGCGAGCAGCGGCTCAGTACGGACAATTTCCGTGGTCAGCTTGGCGCTGCTGCCTGCGGGCAAGGCCACAACTACCGCAGCCGTGCGTCCGGCCTTGACGACACCAGCGTCGCCCTTCCAGACTTTTGCGGTCAATACCGCCTGTCCGGCGTCAAACAATTTGACCGGTTCAAAGGCGGTGTAACCCCAGTTGAGCAGTTTTTGGGATTCGTTGGCGCGCGCGTTCTCATTGGCCGTACCCAAGACGATCGACAAAAGGCGCCGGCTGCCACCCGGGGCGCCGGCTGCGGCCAGGCCGGGATAGTCGCGCTTGGCCGTGGCCACCATGCAATAGCCGGCGGCTTCGGTGTAGCCGGTTTTGAGGCCGTCCACCGAAGGGTCGCGCAGCAGCAGCAAATTGCGGTTGTTGTCGTTGGCCGCCGGGGTACCGGCGTAGCGGTATTTCTTGATCGCGTAGTAGCCCAAATACTCAGGGAAATCGGCCATCAGGCGGGTAGCCAGAGTAGCCAGGTCGCGCGCGGTGGTGCTGTGACCTGGCTCGGTCAGTCCTTCGGGGTTTTTGTAGCTGGTGGACTTCATGCCCAGCAGCTGGGCCTGGCTGTTCATCATTTGCACGAAATGGCCGACATCGCCGCCCACGCCTTCGGCCAACGCCATGGTGGCGTCGTTGCCCGATTGCACGACCATGCCTTTAATCAGTTCTTCCACCGGCACCTGCATCTTGGGGTCAATAAACATGCGCGAACCCGGCATTTTCCAGGCCCGCTCGCTCACGCCAAAGGTCTGGGTGAGGTTGATTTTTTTCGATTTCAGGGCTTCAAACACCAGATAGGCGGACATCAGCTTGGTCAGGGACGCAGGTTCCATGGCCGAATCGATGTCTTTGGACGCCAGAATTTGGTTCGCCGTGACATCAAGCAGCAGATAGGAGCGCGCTGCAATTTCGGGCGGCTGCGGGGTTTGGGCAGACGCGGCAAAACAGCAGGCAGCCAGGACAAGGGCAATCAAAGAGCGCATAGAGGGAGCTTGAAAATAAGAAGAGAGAAAACAAGGGGAATTGGTGTGGCTCAGGCCACATAGTGCTGCCTCAGAGCGCCGCGCCGAGGGCAAATGCAGCGCATCAGGCCATCAGGGTGAGCCCAGATGGCGCGCCACCAGGCCACGCAAAAGCGGCAATTGTCCGTGAAAGAAGTGCTCGACCCCGGGAATCACCGTCACCGGCAGCTTTTGGGGCCGCGCCCAGGCCAGCACGTCGGCCAGCGCTACCGTATCGTCCTGCTCGCCATGGACGACCAGCGTGCACAGGTGCAGGTCGGCCGGCACGGGTGCTACCGCAAATCGGCTGGCAGCGGTACCCACCAACACCAGCTTGGCAATGGGGCGCTCGGCGGCGAGTTGCACGGCCGCATGGCTGGTGACAAAAGCGCCAAAGGAAAAACCCGCCAGCGCCAGCGTGCCCGGCCCGCCAGTGCCGTCAGGGCCATGCACAGACGCGCAGTGCGCTACCACCGCCAGCAAATCCTGCAGCTCGCCTCGGCCTTCGTCATAGCTACCGTGGCTGGCGCCCACGCCCCGAAAATTAAAGCGCACCGCCTGCCAGCCGGACTGCACAAAGGCGCGCGCCAGCGTTTGCACCACCTTGTTGTCCATCGTGCCCCCAAACAGGGGGTGCGGATGCGCGATCACCGCCACGCCGTGTGGCGCCTGGCCTGGGGGCAAGTCTGGTGCGTCGATCAAGAGCTCTAGCGCCCCAGCGGGGCCGTGCATCACGGTTTTTGCGGTGCGCGGGTTCATGCCTGCTTAGTGCCCCAGGTGGGGTGGCACTACGAGGCGCTCCACCACCTGGCCACCGATCAGGTGCGCGTTGACAATTTCGTCAATGTCCGACGCGTCCACATAGGTGTACCAAACGCCTTCCGGGTACACCACGGCCACCGGGCCGGCGGCGCAGCGATCCAAACAACCGGCCTTGTTAACGCGCACCTGGCCGGGGCCAGAGATACCGGCCTGGCGTACCAGTAACTTGCAGCGGTCAAAACCGGCCTGGGCCTGGTGTTGGGCACAGCAGTCTTCGCCGTTTTTGCGCTCATTGAGGCAGAAAAAAATATGCCGCTCGAAATAGGGTTTTTCGGCGGCGCTTAAGGGCAGGGCATCGGTCATGTGAACAATTTTAGTTGGGCAGGCCGGGTCGGGCGATGTGGGCCAGCGCCACACCCATGGCGGCATAAGGCCAAGCCCAACCCAGCCATTGGGCAAATCCGTGAAAGCGGATAAATCGGCCCTGCTCCCAGGCATGCAGCGTTTGGGCGAAATACGGGCTGTCTGGCGCTTGGTTGAGCAGGCCTACGCTCAACCCTAAAGCCAACAGCGCCAGGGAAGCATTCACCCGGGCCGAAACCGGCGCCAAGGTTAGGGCCAGCACCAAGGCCAAGGCAGCGCCCGCACCGGTGGTCGGATTGAGCCAGGCCCAGGTTTGCCCGGGTCCCCAACTCAGCGCCGCCGACAAGCCGGTAGCGGCGAAACCGACCACCAGCAAGAGCAGCACCAGCGCCACCCGGTGCCGCACCGACTGCACCACGCAAAATCCCAAAAGACACGGCACCAAGAGACCCATCGCCACGCACGCGAGCTCCGAACTGGGCGCCAGTACCGCGCTCACAGCCACATGTGCGTGTCCAGGCGCGAGCGCACCCCAGGCAAGCAGCGCATCTACGGAATCGGCCACACGGTTCCAGACCTGGCCCATGCCGAACGGCACCGCCGCAGGAAACAGCAGGGCAGCTGGCCAGGCCAGCAACAGCGCCAGCACGCCGCGGGATTGGGGCGCCAGCCAGCGGCGCTGCCACGCGTCCCACCAGGCCAGCCAGCCCGCGCGCGCCAGCGCCAGCGCCAGCAGTGCGCCCAAAGCGGCTCCAGCGGTGTTGAGCAGCCAATCCTCCCGTGAGGCCACGCGCTGGGGCAAGTAACTTTGCAGACCTTCCATCAGCAGCGAGAGCGCAGCTGCCCACAGAGTGGCCCCCAGCCACGGTGCGCTGCGCCGGGTGCCGCGCAGAATCAGCAAGACCAGCAAGGCGCCCAGCGGCATATAGCCGACCAGATTAAGCGCGACATCAAAGCCCAGCCAGTAACGCGGCAGCGGCGCCCACAAAAAAGACCACGGGGCAATGCCCTGGTCGCGCCAGTTGACGAAAGGATAGAGGCTGGCGTACACCACCAAGGCGACGTACATCCAGGTTACGGGCCAGGCAGCAGACTTGCGCATGGCCGGTCGGTGGCTAGAAAGGTTTGAGCACCACCAGCAGCACGCTGGCCACCAGCATCAGCACCGGCGCTTCATTAAACCAGCGGAACCAGACGTGGCTGCGGTGTATGGCATCGGCCTCGAATTTGCGCAGGATGCGGGCGCAGGAATGGTGGTAGCCCAGCGCCAGCAGCACCACACCCAACTTGGCGTGCATCCAGCCGTTGCCCGGCCCCAAGCCAATGCCGTACCAAAGCCACAGCGTCAAACCCAGGCAGACAGCGGGCACTGCCAACAGGTTGCTAAAGCGCAGCAGCTTGCGCGCCATGAGCAAGAGGCGCGCGCGCTCGGCCAAGGAACCGGGCTCCACCATCGCCAGGTTGACAAAAATGCGCGGCAGGTAAAACAAACCGGCAAACCAACTGGCAACAAAAACGATGTGAAAAGATTTAACCCAGAGCATGGACAAAGTGTAGTCGCAGGCTGCACTGCACTGCGTGGGCCACAGGGCGCGGGCAAAAAAAACCCCAGCACGTGGGCTGGGGCATTAAGCCTATTTGCTGTCACACATCAAGGCCCCGCTCAGGGAGGAAAAGCGGGGGATGCCTACGCATCCAAACTTGAGAATATCAGATTTTCAACAAATGTGATTAAAGAATTCTATTGCTTGCGAAAATAATTCTTTTTTAATTGAATCGGTAAATTCATTAATTCTTTTCCGGTGGTGTGCGACCGGGCGTTTCGCCGAAACATCGCCGCAAGCGGCCAAAAGTCAGGCACAATTTTGGCCATGATCGCTCCCGCACCCTTCCCCTTTGGCCGCCCGCGTCGCCTGCGCCGTGACACCTTCACCCGCAACCTGGTGCGCGAAAACGCGCTTACGGCGCACGACCTGATCTACCCAGTCTTCGTAGTCGAAGGCCAGGGCCAGCGTGTGCCCATTCATTCCATGCCGGGCGTCGAACGCTTGAGCCTGGACCTGCTGCTACCCGTGGCTGAAGCCTGCGCCAAGCTCGAAATTCCGGTGATGGCGCTGTTTCCGGTGATTGACCCCTCGCTCAAAACCTACGATGGCTCCGAGGCGCTGAACCCCGAAGGCTTGATTCCACGCATAGTGCGGGCACTGAAAAAAGAGTTTCCTGGGCTGGGTTTGATGACCGATGTGGCGCTGGACCCGTTCACCACCCACGGCCAGGACGGTCTGCCCGACACCCGACCCGGCGCCGAGGGCTACATCCTCAACGATGAGACCACGGCGGTGCTGGTGCAGCAGGCGCTGACCCAGGCGCGCGCCGGGGTGGACATCGTGGCGCCCAGTGACATGATGGACGGGCGCATTGGCGCCATCCGCCAGGCGCTGGAGGAGCAAGGGCTGGTGCACACCCGCATCATGGCTTACAGCGCCAAGTACGCTAGCGCGTTTTACGGCCCTTTTCGCGACGCGGTCGGTTCGGCGGGCAATTTGGGCAAGGGCAACAAAAAGGTCTACCAGATGGACCCTGCCAACACCGACGAAGCGCTGCGTGAAGTCGCCATGGACATTGCCGAAGGCGCCGACATGGTGATGGTCAAACCCGGCATGCCTTACCTGGACGTAGTGCGCCGCGTCAAGGACGCGTTCAAGGTGCCGACCTTTGCCTACCAAGTGTCGGGTGAATACGCGATGCTCAAGGCCGCAGCGCAAAACGGCTGGCTGGACCATGACGCGGTGATGCTCGAGAGCCTGCTGGCCTTCAAACGCGCCGGTGCCGACGGCGTACTCACCTACTTTGCGCTGGACGCAGCGCGCGCGCTCAAGGCCTGATTACCCCCGGACCGGCACCGCGCCGGGCCAAGGAGTTTGTCGATGCGAATTTTTTCCATCCAAGGCGATGCCGTACAGGAGAGCAGCTCGCTGCAAAGCCTGGAAGAGGGCGGTCTGCCGTCCCAGGGCTTTGTCTGGATCGCCTGCGAACGCAGAGAATTTGAGACCCAGTTAGCGCCACTGCAATCCACCTTGCAAGCCCTGTGCGGCCTTCAAGTGCTGGACTTGCATGTGGTGGATCTGCTCAACACGCAGCTGCCTTCGCATTACGACTACACCTCGCAATACGACCTTCTGGTGTTTCGCCGCCTGGCGGCGAGCCAAGCTGGCGCAAACTCTGAAGCGCTCGATCTGCCCAGTCCGCACAACGCCAAGCGCAGCGGGCCACCGATCCTGCGTCATATCGACACCAGCCCGGTGGGATTTGCCGTGATGGACCGGGTGCTGCTGACGGTTCATCCCGCCGACTGCGCGGTGCGCGACGGCTACGCGGCCAAGTTGTTGCAAAAAGCCAGTGCCACGTCGCACGCAGCAGGTGCCCATACGCCCACCGGTTCGGCCGACCTGATGCTGCGCATCGTCAACCACATGGTCGATGGCTACCTGGCATTGCGCCGCGAACTCACGCGCCAACTCGACCACTGGCAGGCACAGCTGCTTAACCCCAAGACCCGATTCAACAACTGGGCGTCGCTGCTGGACGCGCGACTGGCGCTGCACCAGCTTGACGGGGTGTGCGAAGACCAGCGCGCCAGCATCCAAGACTGGATTGAAGCGCTCAAGACTTGGCCCGACCCGCAGGGCGATGCGGCCCAGCGTGAGCGCGAGCTGCTGCAGGTGCGCAGCCGCGACGTGCTCGAGCACATTGAGCGGGTGGTGCGCCACGTGCGCCGCCTGGAACAAAATGCGCAAACAGCGGTGCAAATGCACTTCAGCGCGCAAAGCCACCGCACCAACGACATCATGCGCACCCTCACGGCGCTCACCGCCGTGTTTTTGCCGCTGAACTTGTTGGCTGGTATTTTTGGGATGAATTTTGAGTTCATGCCGGTGCTGCACTTGGCCTACGGGTTCTGGTGGGCCATGGGCACTATGGCGCTGATCGCGGCCACGCTCATGGGCTTTTTTTGGCGCAAACATTACCTCAACATTTAGGAGCCAAGCGCATGGATTGCCCTGTCGTCCTTATTACCGGTGGTTCGCGCGGCATTGGCGCGGCCGCCGCGCTGGCTGCGGCGCGCGCAGGCTATGCCGTGGCGCTGAGCTTTCGGCAAGATGGCCACGCAGCACAGTCAGTGGTGCGGGCAATTGAGGCCTTGGGCGGGCAGGCGCTGGCAATACAGGCCGACGTAGCGCAAGAAGACAGTGTGCTGGCCTTGTTTGCAGCGGCAGACGCCGCTTGGGGCCGGCTTGACGCGCTGGTCAACAACGCCGGGGTGGTTGACGTTGCTTGCCGGGTCGACGCCATGAGCGTGGGGCGCCTGCGCCGCATGTTTGACACCAACGTGCTGGGCAGCTTTTTGTGTGCTCGCGAGGCGGTGCTGCGCATGAGCACGCGCCACGGCGGGCGCGGGGGCGGCATTGTCAACGTCTCAAGCGCCGCCGCGCGCCTGGGCAGCCCCGGCCAGTATGTGGACTACGCCGCCAGCAAGGGCGCCATTGACAGCTTCACTTTGGGTCTATCCAAGGAGGTGGCGGCCGAGGGCATCCGCGTCAATGCGGTGCGCCCGGGCATTATTGACACCGAAATCCACGCCTCGGGGGGCGAACCGAACCGCGCGCAGTTGCTGGGCGCCCAGGTTCCCATGCAACGCCCGGGCAGTGCCGACGAAGTAGCCCAAGCCATTGTGTGGTTGCTAGGCCCGCATTCGAGCTACACCACAGGCACTTTGCTCGAGGTAAGCGGAGGGCGCTGAGGTACCATGTTGAGCCCAGGGCCGCAGGCCTGATTTGGAAGCTCCATGGACCTTAAACCGCTGGTGACCCTGCTGGCCATCGTCAACCCGCTGGCTATCGTGCCTTTTTTCATCCACTACACGCAGAATTTTTCAGCGGCGCAGCGGCGCAGCACCATCCAGGTGTCATCCTTCAGCGCCTTTGTGGTGATTGCCATCAGCGCTCTGGCGGGCCTTCAAATTTTGGAGTTTTTCGGGATTTCGCTGGCGAGCTTTCAGGTCGGCGGCGGCATGCTGCTTCTCACCAGTGCACTCAACATGCTCAACGCCCAGCCGGCCGAGGCCAAGACCAGCACCCATGAGCTTGAAGACGGAGTGGAAAAAGCCGCCATGGGCGCCAGCATTGCGGTAGTTCCCCTGACCATTCCACTGCTCACCGGCCCGGCCACCATGTCCACTGTGGTGATTTACGCCGACAAGGCAAAGACCCTGCTGCAAATGGGCACGCTGGTGGGCTACGGCGTGGTGGTGGCGCTGGCCACGGCTCTGTGTTTTTCGCTGGCCCAACCCATTGCCCGCGTGCTGGGTAAAACCGGCATCAACGTGATGACCCGGCTGATGGGCTTGATTTTGGCGGCACTGGCCGTCGAGGTGATGTCCGACGGGCTGACCAAGCTGTTTCCGGTGCTGGGGCACTAAGACTGCCACCTCGATTTTTCAATCCATTTTTTGCTGAAAGCCCGCCATGTCTGAACCCCTAGCCTTTGCCTCCAGCCCCGAGCTGGCGGTGGAACTGCGCGGCCCGGTGCTGTGGCTGACCATCACCCGCGAAGAGCGGCGCAACGCAATGAGCCACGGCGTGCTCGCGGGTATGGCGCAGGCCATTAGCCAGGCGCAGCACAAGCGCAGCGTGCGCGCCATCGTCGTCACCGGCGCGGGCAGCAAGGCCTTTTGCGCTGGGGCCGACTTGCAAAGCGCCCACGCCTTTACCACCGACTATTCCGAGCCGCACGGCCACCTGGCGCAGTTGCTGCGCGTGGCCAAGGCCAGCTACGTGCCGCTGATTGCGCGCGTCAACGGCGCCTGCATGGCCGGGGGCATGGGTTTGCTGGCCATGTGCGACCTGGCCGTGGCCAGCAGCCACGCGGTGTTTGGCCTGCCCGAAGTGAAAGTGGGCGTATTTCCAGCCCAGGTGCTCAGCGTCTTGCAGCACCTGATTCCGCGGCGCACGCTGGTGGAAATGTGCATCACCGGCGAACCGATCACCAGCGCACAGGCGCTGGAATACAGCTTGGTCAATTACGTGGACCAGGACGTGGACGCCAAGCTGGATTGGTTGCTGGCGCGCATGCTCGACAAGTCCCCCGCTGCCGTGCGTAGGGGCTTGTACACCATGAAAAAAGTGGAGACCATGGCCTTTGAAGAATCCATGGCGTTTACTGAGAGCCAAATTGCGCTGTTCACCCTGACCGACGACGCGCGTGAAGGCCAAAAAGCATTCCAGGAAAAGCGCAAACCGGTCTGGGCCGGACAATAAAACATATGAGCGACACCACTTTTGACTACATCATCGTAGGCGCCGGCACCGCCGGTTGTCTGCTGGCCAACCGCCTGAGCGCCGACGCGTCCAAACGCGTGCTGCTGATTGAGGCCGGGCGGCGCGACGACTACCACTGGATCCATATTCCGGTGGGCTACCTGTATTGCATTGGCAACCCGCGCACCGACTGGCTGTTCAAGACCGAGGCGGAAGCGGGGCTCAACGGCCGCAGCCTGATGTATCCGCGTGGCAAGACGCTGGGCGGCTGCAGCAGCATCAACGGCATGATTTACATGCGCGGGCAGGCGCGCGACTACGACGGTTGGGCGCAGCTACTGGGCGACGAGAGCTGGAGCTGGAAGAACAGCCTGCCCTATTTCAAGCTGCACGAAGACCACCACTTGGGCGCAAACGCCTTGCACGGCGCACGCGGCACAGCGCCCGAGCTGATGCAAGACGCCAGCACCCCTTACCGCGAAGTTCTGCGCCACCGCAATGCCGGGGGCGAATGGCGGGTGGACAAACAGCGCTTGCGCTGGGACGTGCTTGAAGCCTTCGCCAAGGCCGCCGAACAGGCCGGCATTCCGGCCACTGACGACTTCAACACCGGCGACAACGAAGGCGTGGGCTATTTCGAGGTGAACCAGAAAAACGGCTGGCGCTGGAACACCGCCAAGGCCTTTTTGCGCCCCACTTGCTACGGCCGACCCAATTTTGAACTGTGGACCAGCGCGCAGGCGTCCAAGCTGGTGCTGGCAGGCGGCACGGGCACCGAGCCGCTGCGCTGCACCGGCGTGCAGGTGTGGAACGGCAACGAGATGGTGACGGTGACCGCGCGCCGGGAAGTGATTTTGAGCGCCGGCGCTGTGGCCACGCCGCAGCTGCTGCAGCTCTCGGGCCTGGGTCCCGCCGAACTGTTGCACGCCAAGGGCGTGGCCGTTGTCAAAGACCTGCCCGGCGTAGGCAACAACCTGCAAGACCACCTGCAAATCCGCGCCGTGTTCAAGGTTCAAAACACGCCCACGCTCAACACCCTGGCCAGCAGCCTGTGGGGCAAGGCGCGCATCGGGCTGCAATACGCCTTCAAGCGCAGCGGGCCGATGAGCATGTCGCCCAGCCAATTGGGCGCCTTTACCCGCAGCGACCCGGCCCAGCCCTACCCCAACTTGGAATACCACGTGCAGCCGCTCAGCCTGGACGCATTTGGCTCACCGCTGCATAGCTTTGACGCTATCACGGCCAGCGTGTGCAATCTCAACCCCACCAGCCGGGGCACGGTGCACATCAAGACGGCCAACTTCCAGGACGCTCCGGCAATTGCGCCGAACTATCTCAGCACCGACGCCGACCGCAAGGTGGCGGCCGATTCATTACGTGTAACCCGCCGCATCCTGGCGCAAAGCGCACTCCAGGCTTATGTTCCGCAGGAATACAAGCCCGGCGTGCAGTTCCAAAGCGACGAAGAACTCGCCAAGCTCGCCGGCGACATTGCCAGCACCATCTTCCACCCCGTAGGCACCACCCAAATGGGCACGGCCGACAATCCGATGGCGGTCGTGGACACGCGCTTGCGCGTATTTGGTGTAGCCGGCCTGCGCGTGGTCGATGCCGGTGTGATGCCGCTCATCACCAGCGGCAACACCAACTCGCCCACGCTGATGATTGCCGAGAAAGCAGCGCAATGGATTGTTGAGGACGCAGCAGCGTAAGCCAGCGTACAGTTTCGGTGCGGGTAAGCACCAATACTGGGCACCAGAGCTTTAACTTACATTTACACGTCTGTCCTTAGGGCATGCAACTGCGAAAAGCGAAGGGACCGCCCGGAGCGAAAGACGATGCCGAGGAGATAAAAAGCATTGCACCGCAATGACCCACACCTTTGAAAAAAAAGGGTAAAAAGCACTGGAAACTCCGGTGCTTTTTTATTTTGGAAACGGCCGCTCTCCCATGGACCTTTTTGTTGTTGCCCTGGCCTCACTGCTGGCCGGATTTGTCGACTCCATCGTCGGCGGCGGTGGGTTAATTTTGATGCCCGCGCTGTTTGCCACCTTTCCCGGCGCCGCACCCGCCACCCTGTTTGGCACCAACAAAGGCGCCTCCATCTGGGGCACCGGACTGGCGACCTGGCAGTACAGCCGCAAGGTGAAGCTGCCCTGGCGCGCGCTGGCGAGAGCCGCCGTGGCGGCGCTGCTAGCCTCGTTGGCGGGCGCTTGGTTGGTCACCCAGATCAGCCCGCATTACCTTCGAAAGGCGCTGCCAGTATTGCTAGTGCTCTTGCTGGCCTACACGGTGGCAAAAAAAGACCTGGGCCGTACCCACGCGCCGCGCTTTAAGGGGCGCGCCGAGACCTGGGTCTTGTGCGCTATTGGCGCGGGCATTGGCTTTTACGACGGATTTTTTGGCCCAGGCACCGGCAGTTTTTTCGTGTTTTTGCTGGTGCGCGTGGCGGGCTACGATTTTCTCAACGCCTCGGCCAGTGCCAAGCTGCTCAATACGGCCAGCAACCTGGCCGCACTCACGCTGTTTTCGCTCACCGGCCACGTCTGGTGGCACTTTGTGTTGGCCATGGCGTTGGCCAATATGGCAGGCAGCCTGGCCGGCACGCACCTGGCGCTCAAGCACGGCACCGGCTTTGTGCGCATCGGCTTTTTGGCGGTGGTCAGCGCATTGATTCTGAAAACGGGGTGGGACGCGTTTTTGCGCTGACACCAGGCCATCACCCCCTGACTCTCAAGGCCTGGTCAGCTCCGGCGGCGGCCACACCACGTCAGCTACCTTGCGGGGCGTGCCGATGGGCGCGGCGGCCTGGCCCTTGCGGACGGCGGCCAGGTCTTCTGCGCTGGGGTATTGCTGTAGCAGCCAGTAGTCGAACACGCGCCGGGCAATGGGTGCGGCTGATGCGGCGCCAAACCCGGCGTTCTCCACAATCACCGCCAGCGCCACTTGCGGGTCTTGCGCGGGCGCAAAGGCGATGTAGAGCGAATGGTCGCGCTGGCGTTCTTCTAGGCGGGCTGCATTGTATTTTTCGTTCTTGCCCAGGCTCACCGCCTGGGCGGTGCCGGTCTTGCCGCCACTCAGGTAGGGCGCCCCGGCAAACACGCGGGTCGATGTGCCTTCTTGCGTCACACCCACCATGGCCTGCACGATGACAGCGATGTTTTCGGACTTCAGGCGCAGGTCTTGCCCAGGCTGGGCCGCCAGCGACGCGCGGGCGTGGGTGTTGGCGTCCTGCGTGGACGTCACCAGGCGCGGTTGGTGTTTGATGCCTTGGTTGGCCACCGTGGCGGTGGCTTGGGCGAGTTGCAGCATGGTGAAGCTGTTATAGCCCTGGCCAATTCCCAGTGAAATGGTCTCACCGGCGTACCATTTTTTCTGTTCCGGGCGTTTGTAGTAATTGCGCTTCCATTCGTGGCTGGGCAACACGCCGCGTACCTCGCCCAGCACGTCAATGCCAGTGATCTGGCCAAAGCCCAAGGGCTTCATGAAATCGTGCATGACATCCACGCCCAACTCGTTGGCCAGCGAATAGAAATAGGCATTGCTGGACTCCACAATGGCGCGGCGCATGTCCATCACGCCGCCGCGCTCGTTCTCAGGGCTGCCAAAACGGTGGCCGCCAAACATATAAAACCCCGGGTCATTGATCTGCGTAGACGCATTGCGCGTGCCGGTCTCCAGCGCCGCCAGCGCCAAAAAGGGCTTATAAGTCGAGCCCGGCGGGTAGGTGCCTCGCAGCGCTCGGTTGAGCAGCGGGCGATCCGGCGACTCATTGAGCATTTGCCAGTTTTCTTGGTCAATGCCTTCGACAAACAGGTTCGAATCAAACGTGGGCTTGCTGACAAAGGCCAGCACTTCGCCGGTCTTGGGGTCGAGCGCTACCAAGGCGCCACGGCGCTGGCCGAACATTTGCTCCACCAAATATTGCAGCTTGATGTCAATCGACAGCGCCACCGTGTCGCCCGGCGTGGCCGGGCTGCTGGAGAGCCGGCGCATGGCACGCCCACCGGCCGAGGTCTCAATATGCTCCACGCCGGTAATGCCGTGGAGCTTGCGCTCAAAGCTTTGCTCTACGCCGAGTTTGCCGATGTACTCGGTTCCCCGGTAGTTGGCTTGGTCGTCGTCGCTCTCAATGGTTTCTTTTTCGCTGGTGTTGATGCGGCCGATGTAGCCAATGACATGGCTGGCAACTTCGCCATAGGGGTAGTTGCGAAACAGGCGCGCCTTGATCTCCACGCCCGGAAACCGAAAGCGCTGCGCCGAAAAACGCGCGACCTCGGCGTCGGTCAGGCGGTTGCGGATGGGCAGGGAATCAAAGCTCTTAGACTCGTCCATGAGTTTTTTAAAACGTCGCCGGTCGCGCGCGCTGATATCGACCAGCTCGGCCAGGGCGTCGATAGTGGGCTCCAGCGGCCCGGATTTGGATGGGGTGATCTCCAGCGTATAGGCCGAATAGTTGCTCGCCAGCACAATGCCGTTGCGATCTTCGATCAGCCCCCGGTTGGGCACGATGGGCACGATGGCGGTGCGGTTGCTCTCAGCCTGGGCCCGTAAATCGTCGTGGCGCCATACCTGCAGATACACCAAACGGCACAGCAGAAGAAAAAAGCAGACCAGCACCAGCACCGTAAACACGAAGATACGGGTCCGAAATCGGGACAAGTCCGCTTCTACATTGCGCAGTTCCATGGGATTCTTCGGGCTAGAGCGGACGGTTTTCGTCCGGGTCCGGCGCGCGGCGCTGCGGCGCGAGCAGCAACAGACTCACCGGTGGCCACAGCAGCGCCTCGGCCACGGGTGCGAGCAACACCCACCAGCCCGGAAAGCCGCCGCCCACCACCAGGCTCAGCAACACTTCCACCGCGTGCGCCAGCGCAAACAGCGGAAAAACCTGCAGCGCCTGGTCCATCTCGCTAAACCAGCGCAGGCGCCGGTGCACCATGATCGCCGAGTAACTCAGCACAACATAGGCGAGCGCATGCTGGCCCAACAAGCTCGCTTGGTGTACATCCACCAACAAACCCGCTGCGAAAGCCACCGTCATACCCACCCGGCGGGTTTGGTGCACGGTCCAAAACACCAGCACAACGGACAAGAGGTCTGGCGCCCACGCGGCGCGACCCCACAGCAGCATGTTCGCCAGCATGTGCACCAGCAAGGCCAACAGGAGGGTGAGCCAGACAAAACCTGGGTTGACCGGCATCAGCAGGCGTTGGCCAGGGCGCATGATCATCGGCGGCCTCCGTTTCTGGCGGGCTTGATCTCGGGCGCTGGCTCCGGACGCGCTGGCGCGTCAGCGCCCACAGGTTCGAGGACCAACACCTGCAACGCCCCCGCCACCAGCGCCACAGGCACACAATAAATGCGGGCAAACACCGCATCGGTGCGGCGTTCCACTTTTTCAACCCGCGCCACCGGCAAACCCGGTGGGTACACGCCATCCACACCGCTGGTGGTCAGCAAGTCGCCCACAGCCACATCCGCATTGGCCGCCATAAAACGCAATTCCAGCGCGTCGGCGTGGCTCGATGTGTTGCCATAGGCCACGCCGCGCGCACCGGTGCGCGCGTTTTGCACCGGGATGGCGTGATCGCGGTCGGTCACCAAGGTGACTTCGCTGACCCTGGGAAACAGGCGCGTGACTTGGCCCAGCACGCCGAACTCGTCCACCACGGGCGCGCCCAGACGCAGGCCCTGAACTTCGCCCTTGTCCAAAATTACCTTGTGGCTAGAGGGGTCGGCGGCGTCATACAGCACCTGCGCCGCAAGCGCGGGGCGCTCCAGACGCTGCTGCAAGTGCAGTAATTCACGCAGACGGCGGTTTTCCAGCAACAGTTGCTCAGCAAGATTGGCGCGATGGGACTGGGTGGCGAGTTGCTGGCGCAGGGACTTGAGGTCCCCTTCATTGCCCGTGATCGCGCCCAAGGTCGACTTGGCGCTTTCTAACAAGAGCACAGGCCGCAGGGCCAGCCACTGCACCGGATAAAGGAGCACGGACAGCGCGGCGCGCAAGGGCTCCATCATCTGAAAGCGCACGTCGGCTACCAAAACCAGCAGCGCCAGCGCGGTAAACACCAGCAATCGGGAAAAGGCCGATGGGCCTTGCCGGAAAAATGCCGGTGGTTCCCGGCCCAGCGTAGCGCGTGCCATCGCTGCTTGGGACGCTTATTCGCTGGTGAAGATCGAACCCAGACGTTCCATCTGTTCGAGCGCAATGCCACAACCACGCACCACGCAAGTCAGCGGGTCCTCGGCCACCAGCACCGGCAAGCCGGTTTCTTCGGCCAGCAGGCGGTCTAAGTCTCGCAGGAGGGCGCCGCCACCGGTGAGCATCATGCCGCGGTCGGCAATGTCGGCGCCGAGCTCGGGCGGGGTTTGTTCCAGCGCATTTTTGACGGCGGAGACGATGTTGTTGAGCGGATCGGTGAGCGCCTCTAAGATCTCGTTGCTCGAAATCGTAAAGCTGCGGGGCACGCCTTCGGACAGGTTGCGTCCGCGCACTTCCATTTCTTTCACTTCAGAGCCTGGGAAGGCCGAACCGATTTTTTTCTTGATGGCCTCAGCCGTGGGCTCACCAATCAGCATGCCGTAGTTGCGGCGGATGTAATTGATGATGGCTTCGTCAAACTTGTCGCCACCCACGCGTACGCTGCCTTTGTAGACCATGCCACCCAGCGAAATCACACCCACTTCGGTGGTGCCCCCGCCGATGTCCACCACCATGGAGCCGCAGGCCTCCGACACGGGTAAACCTGCACCAATGGCCGCAGCCATGGGCTCTTCGATCAAAAACACGTCGCTCGCTCCTGCGCCCAAAGCGGACTCGCGAATGGCGCGGCGCTCCACCTGGGTCGAGCCGCAAGGCACGCAAATGATGATGCGCGGGCTGGGGCGAAAGACGCTGCGCGGGTGCACCATTTTGATGAACTGCTTGAGCATCTGCTCGGTGACCGTGAAGTCGGCGATCACGCCGTCTTTCATGGGGCGAATGGCTTCGATATTGCCGGGCACCTTGCCCAACATCGCTTTGGCTTCCTTGCCCACGGCTTGGATAGACTTTTTGCCTTGCGGACCGCCCTCGTGGCGGATGGCAACCACCGAAGGCTCGTCAAGCACAATGCCCTTGTCGCGCACAAAAATCAGGGTGTTGGCCGTGCCCAGGTCAATGGCCAGATCGGTGGAAAAATATCGGGTGAAAGCGCCAAACATTGCAGATCCTCTGGGGGACGCGGAGCGATTGCGCTCTGCGTCGCCTTGGTGTGATGGGTGAAAAACGGTGATGGGTGCGGTGCGCAATGTGCACAAATGCGGTGCCAGCCAAAGGCGGGATAATACTCCATACCCTGTGAATTGGCCCTGGGCAGCGCTTGCGCTTCCTCCGGCTTTATCTGCAAATTACCGGCGATTTACCGGAAAAACCCGACGCACCATGTCCCTCACACCCACCGACATCGCACGCATCGCCAACCTGGCGCGGCTGGAACTTCAGCCTAAGGAAAGCGCGCGCATGCTTGACCAGATCAACGCGTTTTTTGACATCGTCACGCAAATCAGCCAGGTCAACACCGACGGCGTGCTGCCCATGGCCCACCCGCTGGACGCGATGCCCACCATGCCGCCCATCCATCTGCGCCTGCGCCCCGACCTAGCGAGTGAGCGCAACGACCGCGAAGCCAGCCAGCGCAGCGCCCCGGCCGTGGAGCGCGGCCTGTTTTTGGTTCCGAAAGTGATTGAATAAGCCATGACCGAACTGCACCACCTGGGCGTGGCCGAACTTACCGCCCTGCTCCAAAGCAAACAAGTTAGCGCGGTCGAAGTCGCCACCCGCTTTTTGGCCCGCCTGGGCGGCAACCCGCACAACGCGTTTTTGGACATCGACAGCGAAGTCACCCTGGCGCAAGCGCGCGCCTCAGACGCCAAATTGGCAGCGGGAACCGCCGGGCCGCTCGAAGGCGTGCCCATCGCCCACAAAGACGTGTTTGTCACCAAAGACCTGGTCACCACCGCAGGCTCGCGCATGTTGAACGGTTACCGCTCGCCCTTTGACGCCACCGTGGTGGCGCGTTTGCGCCAAGCCGGCATGGTGACTTTGGGCAAGCTCAACTGCGACGAGTTTGCTATGGGGTCTGCCAACGAGAACTCAGCCTTTGGCCCGGTCACCAACCCCTGGAACACCGCGCATGTGCCCGGCGGCTCCTCGGGCGGCAGCGCGGCGGCCGTGGCAGCGCGCCTCACGCCTGCGGCCACGGGCACCGACACCGGCGGCTCCATCCGCCAGCCGGCCGCGTTTTGCGGCATCACCGGCATCAAACCGACCTATGGCCGCGCCAGCCGATACGGCATGGTCGCCTACGCCTCCAGCTTAGACCAGGCCGGGCCTATGGCGCGCAGCGCCGAAGATTGCGCGCTCTTGCTCAGCGCGATGTGCGCGCCGGATTTGGACCGGGACTCGACGTCGCTGGATGTAGCGCAAGAGGACTTTTCTGCCACCCTGGGCCACAGCCTTCAAGGCCTGCGCGTGGGTCTGCCCAAAGAGTTTTTTGGTGAGGGCCTAGCCGCTGACGTGCGTCGCGCCATTGATGCTGCGCTGGCGCAGTTACAAGCGCTGGGCGCCACGCTGGTGCCCATTGGCCTGCCGCGCACCGAGCTGTCGATTCCGGTCTACTACATCATCGCCCCGGCCGAAGCCAGCTCCAACCTGAGCCGCTTTGACGGCGTCAAGTTCGGCCACCGCGCCGCTGACTTTGCCGACCTGACCGATATGTACAAAAAGACCCGCGCCCAGGGCTTTGGCCAGGAGGTCAAACGCCGCATCATGACCGGCGCCTATGTGCTCTCGCACGGCTATTACGACGCCTACTACCTGCAAGCGCAAAAGATCCGCCGCATGATTGCCGACGACTTTCAAAACGCATTTGCGAGCTGCGACGTGATTGCCGGCCCGGTGGCACCCACCACCGCCTGGAAGCTGGGCGACAAGGCCAACGACCCGGTGGCCAGCTACCTGGCCGACATCTTTACCCTGCCCGCATCGCTGGCCGGTTTGCCTTGCATGAGTCTGCCTGTCGGCTTGGGCGAAAGCGGCATGCCGGTGGGGCTGCAGTTGATTGGCAACTACCTGCAAGAGGCTAAATTGCTGAACGTGGCGCACCAGTTCCAATTGGCCACCCCGCACCACAAACAACAACCGGGAGCCGCAGCATGAGCGCCAAACTGGTTCAGGGCTACGAGGTCGTGATCGGCTTCGAGACCCACGCCCAACTCTCCACGCAAAGCAAGATTTTCAGCCGCGCGCCCACCGCCTTTGGCGCGGAACCCAACACCCAGGCCTGCGCGGTGGACCTGGCGCTGCCCGGCACGCTGCCGGTGATGAACCTGGGCGCGGTCGAGCGCGCCATCGAACTCGGCTTGGCGCTGGGCTCGCACATTGCCGAGCGCAGCGTGTTTGCGCGCAAAAACTACTTCTACCCCGACCTGCCCAAGGGCTACCAGATCAGCCAGTTTGAGATTCCTGTGGTGCAAGGTGGCGAGGTGAGCTTTATGCTGGGCGACGAGAAGAAGACCGTGCGCCTGGTGCGCGCGCACCTGGAAGAAGACGCGGGCAAGTCGCTGCACGAAGACTTTATTGGTCAAAGCGGCATTGACCTGAACCGCGCGGGCACGCCGCTCTTGGAGATCGTGACCGAGCCCGATATGCGCTCTAGCGACGAGGCCGTGGCCTATGCCAAAAAGCTGCACGAAATCGTTACCTGGATTGGCATTTGCGACGGCAATATGCAAGAGGGCAGCTTCCGCTGCGACGCCAATGTGTCGGTGCGTAAGCCCGGCGCGGCCCTGGGCACGCGGCGCGAGATCAAAAACCTCAACAGCTTCAAGTTCATGCAGCAAGCCATTGACTATGAAGTGCGCTGGCAGATTGAAGAGATTGAAGACGGGCGCGCAATCCAGCAAGCCACCGTGCTGTTCAACCCCGACACCGGCGAGACCCGCGCCATGCGCACCAAGGAAGACGCCGCCGACTACCGCTACTTTCCCGACCCCGACCTGCCCCCGCTGGTAATTGGCCGCGACTGGGTGGAGCGCGTGCGTTCGGAGATGGTGGAGCTGCCTTGGGTGATGGCTGCGCGGTTTTGTGCAGACTATGGGCTGCCGGAATACGACGCAGCCACGCTGACACAAAGCATGGCGATGGCGGCCTATTTTGAAGCCACGGCCAAGGCCTGCGGGCAGCCCAAGCTGGCAAGTAACTGGATCATGGGCGAAGTGTTGCGGCGCCTGAACAGCGGGGAATTGGCGTTTGAACATTTGCCTGTGGGCAGCACGCGACTCGCAGCCCTGATTGGCCGGATCGCCGACGGCACGATTTCCAACAACGCGGCCAAACAGGTGTTTGACGCGCTGTGGACCGACGGTGGCGAAGTCGACGCCATCATCGACGCCAAAGGCCTGCGCCAAATGAACGACAGCAGCGCGCTAGAAGCCATCATCGACGAGGTGCTGGCCGCCAACGCCAAGAACGTCGAAGAGTTCAAGGCCGGTAACGCCAAGGCCTTTAACGCCCTGGTCGGCCAGGCCATGAAGGCCAGCAAAGGCAAGGCCAACCCGGCGCAGGTCAACGACATGCTTAAGCAAAAGCTGGGTTGAGGCCCAGCACAGGGGGACGCTTACGCAAAACTGCAATACAGATCCACTACTGACCCGCCGGAGTCACCATGGAACAAGCACCGCGTGACGCCCCAGACCAAGGTGGGCTGCAGCCAGCCTTGACGCTGGAACAACATCTTTTTGAGAGGGCAGAATCTTTTTTGCAGCAGGGGCAACTGCAGCACGCGCAGACGATGTATTCGGAGCTGCTGCAAAGCCATCCAGCCCACTTTGATTGTCTGCAGCGCCTGGGCTGGATAGCCGCACAATCCAAAGACTACGCCTTAGCCGTGGACTATGGTTGCCGCGCGATTGAGGCCAAGCCACAAAGCGCGCTGGCCTATCTGGACGTGGGCTCGGCCATGTTTGGACTAGGGCAATACCAGGCCAGTCTTGAATGCCTGGACGCGGCCATTTCGCTAGATGCAAAGTGTGCGCAGGCCTACAACAACCGCGGGCTGGCGCTCAAGGCGCTTAAGCAGCCGCAAGCGGCAGAGGCGAATTTTCACAAGGCCATAGCGCTTGACCCCACTCTGGCCCAAGCGTGGCTGAACCTGGGCACCCTTGAGCGCCAGTTGGACCGACACGAGGAGGCCTTGGCCAGTTACGACCAGGCCATCGCACTGCAACCCGGCTATGCCCAAGCCTATTTCAACCGGGGCAATGTGCTGCAGGACCTGGGGCGACTGGACGAAGCCATTGCGCATTTTGACCAGGCCTTGGTGCTTGAGCCCAGCATGGCTGATGTGCATTGGAACAAGGCCGTTTGCTTGTTGATGGGTGGCCATTACGCCCTGGCCTGGCCGCTCTACGAATGGCGCTGGGTGAACCATCAGGCCACGGCTGCAAGCCCCGTTGACAGTTTGCCTGTGTGGGATGGCAGCCAATCTTTGGCGGGGAAAATCCTTTTACTGCAAAGCGAGCAGGGGCTGGGTGACACGATACAGTTTTGCCGCTACATCCCCTTCTTAGCGGCCCAGGGTGCCAAGGTGGTGTTTGAAGTGGATCCGCCTCTGGCGGTGCTGATGAAAACGGTCGAGGGCGTGGGAGCTATCGTGCTCAAAGGCGCGCCCAGCGACGCTACCAAGGCCGCAGCGGACTACCGGGTGCTGCTGATGAGCCTGCCGCTGCACTTTGGCACCACCCTGAACACCATTCCGAGCCCAGAAAAATACCTAGGTGCGCCACCCGCCCAGTTGCACCGCTGGAGTAAGCGACTGGAGGCCATGCGCAACAAACGCATCGGTCTGGTTTGGAGGGGCAGCCCCAACCACCAGAACGATGAAAAAAGAAGCATTCCGATCGAAACCTTGTTGGCGGCTTTACCAACGGGTTTTGACTACGTCAGCCTGCAATACCAGCCCAGCGCCCAAGAGCAGCACGTGCTCGCGGCGCACGGCATCCTGCAGGTGGCCGACGACTTGAGCGACTTTGCCGACACTGCGGCCCTTTGCACTCAGCTTGACCTGGTAATCAGCGTAGACACCAGCGTTGCACATCTGAGTGGCGCGCTCGGCGTCCCCTGCTGGGTGCTAGTGGCGCACAGCCCGGACTGGCGCTGGCTTCTGGGTCGCAAAGACTGCGTTTGGTACCGAAAAACCCAAATTTATCGCCAGCCGCAAGCCGGCCGCTGGGATTTAGCACTGCAGGAGGTAGCACATGATCTGCAGTTCCCCAGCGCGCTGGCCGCAACTGCATGACAGCCACAGCCCCGCTTTCCCATTCCGCAATTGAGGACACCCAAGGCCTGTTAATCGGCTGCCTGTTTGTGGGTCTGGCCGTGTGCCTGTTTCGCGAGGCTGGTTTGTTCACCGGTGGCACCACGGGTCTTGCGTTCTTGGTGCATTACCTGGCCGGCTATCCGCTGGGCGCGGTGCTGTTTGTCATCAACCTGCCGTTTTATGTCTTTGGCTGGCGCAGGCTTGGGCGGGTGTTCACCCTCAAGACCTTTGCGGCCGTGGCCTTGCTGTCGGTCTATGTGGAAGTGCTGCCACACTGGATCGGCTTTAGCCACCTGAACGCCGCATTTGCCGCCGTCATGGCGGGGCTGCTGGCAGGCACCGGCATTCTGATTTTGATCCGCCATGGCGCCAGCCTGGGCGGTGTCACGATCACGGCGATTTACTTGCAAAAGACGCGCGGCTGGCGCGCAGGCAATGTGCAAATGGCGGTGGACTTGGTCATCTTGCTGGCCGCCTGTGCCGCCACCGATCCGCGCAAGGCGCTGCTCTCACTGTTAGGCGCAGTGGCCGTGAACTTGGTGATTGGCGTCAACCACCGCACGGATCGGTATTACGGGGTTTAAGTCTACCCAGCGGGCTACTGCCGCTCAAGCGGGGTGCGGCTAACGCAACTCGCCGAGCAAAAAGATGCCTTCCGTCCTTTTGTGCCTGGGATAGGAAGCGCAAAAGTTTTTTTCGCTTCAAAACCAGAGTCAGACCCCGTAGCGCTCCCGGTAGGCCTGCACCCGCGCCAGATGCTCGCCCACCGCGTTGTCGGTTTGGGCGCCCAAGTAGCCCAACAAATCGGAGAGTTCGGCAATGGCGCAGACCTGCAGGCCTTCATGGTTTCGCACGTATTGCACGGCGCTGTAGGGCACGTCCCGGGTCGAGCCGTCGGCCTGCTTTTCGGTGGCCATTTCCTGGCGGTCCAAGGCGATGGCCACGGCGTAGGGCGTGGCGCCTGCGGCCTTGATCAGCGCAATCGACTCGCGCGCGGCAGTACCTGCGCTCATCACGTCGTCGATGATCAGCACCCGGCCTTTGAGTGGCGCGCCCACCAGGCTGCCGCCTTCGCCGTGGTCTTTGGCTTCCTTGCGGTTGTAGGCAAAAGGCACGTTGCGGCCCAGGCGCGCGAGCTCAATGGCCACGGCCGCACCCAGCGGAATGCCTTTGTAAGCGGGGCCAAAAATCATGTCGAACTCAATGCCGCTCATCTGCAGGCGCTGGGCATAAAATTGCGCCAGCCGCCCGAGCTTGGCGCCGTCGTCAAACAGGCCGGCGTTGAAAAAATACGGGCTTTGGCGGCCGGCCTTGGTGGTGAATTCGCCAAAGCGCAACACGCCACACTCCACTGCAAACGCTACAAATTCTTGCGCCAGACCTGGGGCTGCGCTCGCAGCCTCAGCAGGGGTGTTTTTGGGGGAGTTTGGGCCACTGTCAACCATGGGGAATTCCTTGTTCAAATTAAGCAGCCTTAACCTCAACGGCATCCGTTCGGCCACCAGCAAGGGCCTTGAGCCCTGGCTGGCCCAACTGCAGCCGGATTGTATTTGCGTGCAAGAAGTCAAAGCCCAGGCCCAGGACGTGGCGGGCAAGTTCGAAACCCTGGCCGACCTCAAGGGCTACTTTCACTTTGCCGAGAAGAAAGGCTACTCGGGCGTGGGCGTCTACACCCGGCACACGCCCAGCGACGTGGTGGTGGGCTATGGCTCGGGCGAGTTTGACGCCGAGGGCCGTTACGTAGAACTGCGCTTTGACACGCCCGCGCGCAAGCGCTCCATCATCAGCGCCTATTTTCCGAGTGGTTCGTCGGGCGAAGAGCGGCAACTGGCCAAATACCGCTTTCTCGCCGAGATGTACCCGCACCTCACAGCGCTCAAAGGGCAGCGCGAATTTGTGCTGTGCGGCGACATCAACATCGCCCACCAGGAAATCGACTTGAAAAACTTCAAAGGCAACAAAAAGAACTCCGGCTTCTTGCCAGAAGAGCGGGCCTGGATGACGCAGCTTTTTGCCCAGGCCGGATTGGTGGACGTCTACCGCCAACTAGAGCCCACCGCCACCGACGCCGCCTACACCTGGTGGAGCAACCGTGGCCAGGCTTATGCCAAAAACGTGGGCTGGCGCCTGGACTACCACCTGGCCACACCCACCTTGGCGGCAGGCGCACGCACGCACTCCATCTACAAGGGAGTGAAGTTTTCGGACCACGCGCCCATCACCATCGACTACGACTGGGAAAGCTGATTTGGGTTTAAACTGTACAGACAGTACGGAAAAAGGAGCTTCCCATGTCTATCCTTAGCAGCTATGGCCTGGAACAAGCGCGCATCCAGTTGCCCCACATCGTGGCTGAGGCCCATGCCGGCATGCGCAGCGTGATTACCAAACACGGCAAGCCTTATGCAGCCATCGTTCCGCTGCACGACCTTGTGCTTGCGCCCACCCCAACCCCTGCGGGCGAGGGCCTTTTGGCCTTGCGCGGCACGGGTCGCGGGCTGTGGGGCGCCGATGCGGGCCAAACCGTGGCCGATTTGCGCAACGAGTGGGACGGCGCCTGAATGGCCTCAGCGCCCCCGCGCCTGTGGGCGGGTCTGCCTCAAGGCGCCACGGTGCTGGTAGACACGGCGCCGTTTATCTATTTGCTCGAATCACACCCGCAGTTTGCCGACCGCTTTGTCGGACTGTTTGAAGCGTCAGCCGGGGGGCATTTGCTGATTGCCTTATCGACGATTACCCTGGCCGAGGTATTGGCCGGCCCCTTCAAAGCGGGGCAAACCGCGCTGGCCAAGCGCTACGAGAAGGCGCTGTTGCGATACCGTGTGGTCGACGTATCCGCGCCCATCGCGGCACTCGCGGCACAACTGCGCGCGCAGTACCGCCTGAGACTACCCGACGCCCTGCAACTGGCCACCGCGCTGGACATTGGCGCTGCGGCCTTGGTCACACATGACCGCGACTTTTCGCAGGTCAGCGGGCTCGGTATCCTGACTGGCGACGCCGCCGCGCCGCAGTGAGGCGCCCTTGCCCATGAAGGCATCCATTTCCACCGCCAGCGACGCAATCGCATGGCTCACGGACCAAGGCATCCAACGCGTGGAAGTGGTGTTTGCCGACCTGACCAGTGTGGCGCGCGGCAAGGTGATGGACACGGCGAGTTTCGGTGAAGCGTTGGGCGCCAAAATGCCCACGCTGCTGCTGGGCCTGACGGTGACTGGGGGCGAACCGCCCGAAGTGTTCAAACGTATTTTCCCGCCTAGCTTTCCCGACATGGCGCTGCAGCCCGACTGGGGCACCCTGGTGCGTTGTCCGCTCTCGCACGTGCCCACGGCTACCGTCATTTGCGATTTGGACGCGCGCTTTAGCGCCGCCGACGGCCACGCCGACTATGACGTGGCCGATCTCTCGCCCCGACAGCTGCTCCAGCGCACACTGGCGCGCTTGCTAGCGGCGGGTTATCAGGCACGGGTGGCGCCCGAGCTGGAGTTTTTTCTGGTGCACCCCGAGCCCGACGCCCAGGGCGGCTTGCAGGTGGCGCACGGCATGTCGGGCAAAGTGCCGCACATCGAGAGCTCGCACGACCTGGCCTCGGCCGAGACGGCGCAGACTTTTTCGCCCTTTTTTGACGACCTGTGGGCGGCCTGTGAAATCCAGGCCATTCCCATCTCTGGCTACGGCCACGAATCGGCCACCGGGCAGTACGAAGTCAACTTTCGACCGGGCGAGCCGCTGGCGCAGGCTGACGCGGTGTTTCGCTTCAAGCGCCTGGCGCGAGAAATGGCCCGCCGCCACGGCTGCCAGGCCACCTTTATGGCCAAACCCTATCCGAACGAGCCAGGCACTGGTATGCACTGGCATGTGAGCCTGAGCGACGCGCACGGCCACAACATCTTTAGCGCAGCAGACAACAGCGCGCACCCGCGACTGGCGCACTTCATTGGCGGCTGGCAGGCGTCTGCCCCCGGCGCCATGGCGATGCTGGCGCACTACGCGCATTCCTACTTGCGCATTGCCCGCCCCGACGCGTCCCCGGCCAGCGCCGACTGGGGTCATGACGACCGCAGGGTGGCCTTTCGCATTCCCCAGTCCAACCCCGCCAACCGGCGCCTGGAACACCGCCTGCCCGGCGGCGACGCCAACCCCTATCTGGCGCTGGCTCTCATGCTGGGTACCGGCCTGATCGGCATGCAGCAGCAACGGGAGCCTAGCCCTGCGCGTGGCTGCTCAGAGGCAAATTCAGCTGCCGCACTCTTGCCCCAGAACTTGGACGATGCGCTGGCGGCCTTAGAAGCCTGCCCGCTGTTGGGTGAGGTGTTTGGCGCCGGCTTTATCGGGCTGTACACCATGGTCAAGCGCCACGAGTTGAGCGAGCAGGCGGCCAACGCAGACTTTGCGCTGCGGCACTTGCTGACGCGCAGTTAAGGCTAAGCAGCCAAGCGGCTTTGGGCCTGCAAGAGCGCCGCCTCAATCTCCGCAAACAGGGGCCGATCGGCCGGCAAGTTACCCAGGCAACGGGCCTGCAGCGTTTTCAGTTCTGTCAGCAGCGGCGCCGCCCACGCGTCAACACGCTCCAGCAGTTCTTCTAGCAAACAGCCAAAGGCGCGCGCTTCGAGCCGCTGCAGCTTTTCCCCCAAGCCCACGTCGTCGGGCAGGTACAAGGACGCCGCGCCAAAGTCGCCCAGCTTGGCCTGGCCTTGGGCGGTGGTTAGCGTGTTGTGCGCATACAGGTCGCCGTGCAAGACGCCTTGGCGGTGCAGGTGGCGCGCCGCAGAAGCCACGCCTGCGGCAATGCGCAGGGCGGTGGCCAGCTCAAAGCGGCGCTCTGCGGCATAGATGTCGCGAGTGCAGCTGTCCAGGCTGGGTGGGGCGGCCAGATTCTGAAACGCGCCGTCCATCAAGTCCATCACCAGACCGTCGTTCCCCTGCGGGTGGGCGCTGACCCGCCCGCGCAAGGCAATGAGGTGCGCGTGGCGTCCGGCGCGCAGGCAGGCCGCTATTTCTGAGCGCGGCAGGCCGTCGCTGGTCATCGCGCCCTTGAACAGCTTGACCGCGGTGTCGTGCGCAGCCCCGTCGGCCAAATGCGAGGCGCGGTGAATCACGCCCGAGGCGCCTTCGCCCAGCAGTTCGTGCAATTGCAGCGACGACCAGGCAATATTGGGCAGCGCCGCGCCCCCCAGCGCCAGGGCCTGGGCCTCCAGGTCGGCACCCAAAGGATTGCCGCCAAACGCCAGCCAGGACAGGCGGGGCATGTCCAGGAGCCACTGCGGCAAGGCCCTCAAATCATTGGCGGCAATGCGCAGCAACTCCAGCCGCTGGCACGCGGCCAAGGATGGCGGCAAGGCGCGCAAGCGGTTGCCAGCGAGCATGAGCTTTTGCAAGTGCGTACATTGACCGATGGCGCCAGGCAGCTCCGTAATTTGGTTGTCGGTCAACGTGAGCCAGCGTAAGTGCGGCGGCAGCGACGCCGCACTTACGCTGCGGATTTGGTTGGCCTTGAAGCCCACCATGCGCAAGCTCTGGCACTGGCCCAGCACGGGCGGCAAATCGGTGAACTGGTTGTCCGAACAAAACAGGACGCGCAGCTTGTGCAGGCGTGGCAAATCATCGGGCAGCGCACTCAGGGCGTTGCCTGACAGATCAAGAATCTCGAGCTGGTCGGCGAACTGGTAAATCTCGGTGGGAAATTCGGTCAGTCCGGCCCTGACCGTGACCCGCGGGTGGTCGGTCAGTGCGCCGGCGCGCAGTTGTTCAAGCGTATGCATAAGCGAGCTTAACCCGCTCGCATGGCGCCGCCTGCCAGCGTCTTTTCAGGTGATCTTGAATACGGTGCGTACCGTGGCCGCGCCGCGCTTTTCTTCAAACACCGTCCACTGCTTGATACCCTTGACTAGCACCTGGTTGCTGATGTCTTTGACGGCGGCCTTGGTTTTGCGCTTTTCAGTCAGCCAGTCTTGCACATGCGCATAGGTGTGGCCGGGCGTGCCCGTAGGCACGAGCAAGGTTTTGCCGGCAACGGTGCCTAGCAACTGCACGGTGATTTCGGTGGCAGGCATCAGCGCAGCGATGCACGCAGGCGGCAGATTTGGGGGTTGGCGGGCAAGGACTTATCCTCAAAGCGCGGCCAAGCCAGCCGCCCCCTATTGTGATGCGCTACGGGACTGTGCCTCATCCTGCACCCGCACCGGCACCTGCACCTGCACCTGCGGCGCGTCACGCCACTCCTGGTACCAAAAAGCGGCCACTGCCAGCAGCAGCAGCAGCGCCACTGGCCACCAGGCCCGCGCAATGCCCTCAGAAGGCTTGCCTTGCTTGACGCCGGTGACCATGGCGCGCGGCAGGTTTTCGCGATGCAAATAGCTTGCCACGGCCACGCCAGCAATATGCACGCCCACCAGCAGCAGCATGGCGTTACCTGCCACTTCATGCACCTCGCCCAGCCAGTCACCACCGATCTCGTTGTACACGGCGTAGCCGCTGGCCACAATAGCCACGCCCACGAGCAGCATCAACACAATGGCTACGGCGCCTGCAGGGTTGTGGCCGATGTAGTGGCTTGGGCGCCCCGCCACCAGCCCTTTGACATAGCCGCGCACCGCAGATGGTCCGCGCACAAAGCTGCCAAAGCGCGCATAGCGCGTGCCCAGCATGCCCCACATCAGCCGAAAAGCGATCAGCCCACCCATGGTGTAGCCCAAGGTGACATGCAGCAAGCGAAAGCGCTCGCTCTCGGCGCTGATAGAGGCGCCGGCAAAACACAGTGCCAGGAGCCAGTGGAAGGTGCGCACGGGGGCGTCCCAGACGAGAATTTTGGAGTCAGAAGGAGTCATGGAGTTCCTGATGGGGCTGCTGGTTTGGCTTCTTTGGCGGTAAGCGGCCTATTTAGGAATGCGCACGTCGTGCTCGTTGAAGTTACCCTCGGCGGCATTGCCGTGGCAGGCGCCGCAGTTGGCCGCGCCGCCCACCGAGGCGCGCTTGAATACGCTGACGCTCACCTCATCGTGCTGGCGCACGAACCATGCAGACTTGCTGATGCGGTCCTCAGGCGGCGCGGCGCTAAACCGGTGCCCGGTGCCCGCGTTGGCCGGCAGCCAGGTGCTGATTTGCCTGGCCGTGGCGGCGTCGAGCGACGCGTCGGTGCCAAAGTGCTTGGGCAAATTGGACATGAGCCGCTGCCACGACTGCGCCGGCAGCATACCCGCCGGGTAGGCGATGTGGCAGGCGGCGCACTCGGTTTTGTACAAGGGCAAGGGCGCCGGGTTGGAGCGGCCAAAGTCGGCCTGGGCGGCGCTGGCAAAGCCCAAGGCGGCCAAAGCGCCCAGCAAGGCGGCCCGCAGGTGCACCAGGGTGGGGTGGTTTGTCATGGGTATCTTTCTCGAACTTAGGGTTTGAGCGTGAGTAACCAGGCGATCACATCGGCCTTCTCGCCCGCGCTGCATTCGCGGCCGACCACGTCGTTGCAGTTGCGGCGGAACCATTTTTCGGTTTTGGCGGCGTCAGTAAAGCGCTCAGGGTTGGCGGCGGGAGCCAGGGGCCGAATGGATTTGCCGGTGCTGGCGTGCTTGCCGTCCACGGTAGGTTTGGCCGTGTGGCAAGAGGCGCAAGACCACTCATGCCCGTGCTTGCCCGTAAAAAATTCTTGCCCGCGCGTGGGTTGCGGCGATTGGCCGGACTGCGCGGCATAGCTGGCGACTTGCTCGGTGGCGTTGAGCGCATTCGCGGGCAACGCGGCAGCGCTTGCGGCCAGGGCAAAAGCAGCAACGGCGCTGCGTGCAGCAAAACCCTGTCGTCGCAAGGGCCAAGGCCGGGCGCAAGAAAACGAAATCGAAAAAAGTGGCACAGAAACTCCCTGGGTCTGCATAGTCGCACACGCAGATTAAGGGCATGTAAAGCACTTTTCCACCCCAAAAAGCAAACAAGGGTGCGAAATACACGCATGCACTTCGCACCCTTGCCTGTTAAGGCAAGACGCCGCCTGACGGCGGCGCGGGCCAGGGCTTAGTGGCCGCCGCCCAGGTACGCAGCTTTCACCGCCGGGTCATCGCGCAGCTTGGACGCTTCGCCATGCACCGAGATACGGCCGTTTTCCAGCACATAGCCATAATCCGCCACCTTCAGGGCGGCCGCCGCGAATTGCTCCACCAGCAGCATGGTCACACCACGCGACTTGAGGTCGCTGATGATGCGGAAAACCTCTTCCACCAAGATAGGCGCCAGGCCCATGGACGGCTCGTCGAGCAGCACGATCTCTGGGTTGAGCATGACCGCGCGCGCCATGGCCAGCATTTGCTGCTCGCCACCCGACAAGGTGCCAGCGAGCTGGTTGCGGCGTTCTTTGAGGCGGGGAAACAGCTCCATGGCGCGTTCCAAATCGCCCTGTACGTCGCCCTTGGGGCGGCTGCCGGTCAGGCGCGGGAATGCGCCCAAAATCAGGTTGTCGGTGACAGACATGGTGGCAAACACGCGGCGGCCTTCGGGCGAGTGCGCCAGACCCAGCTTGGCAATGGTGTAGGACTCCATGCCGTCGGTGCGCGTGCCATTGAGGGTGATCTGGCCTGCGGTGGGCGCGATCATGCCGGAGATGGCGCGCATGGTGGTGGTTTTGCCAGCGCCGTTTGACCCAATCAGCGTGACCACTTTGCCCTTGGGCACTTCCATGGAAATGCCATGCAACACTTGCACTTTGCCGTAACCGGCTTCTAGGTTTTTGATACTCAACATATGCGGGTGTCCTGTACGTTCAAGCGGCCGGAGCGCCCAGATAGGCCTCGATCACTTTTTCATCAGCCTGTACTTCGGCGGGCTTGCCTTCGGCAATTTTTTGTCCGAAGTCGAGCACCGACACGTTGTCGCAAATACTCATGACCACGTCCATGTGGTGCTCGATCAGGATCACGGTGATGCCGTGGTCGCGGATCTTGCGGATGATGGTGATCAGCTCCTTGATGTCGGGCGCAGTCAAGCCAGCGGCGGGCTCGTCGAGCAGCAGCAATTGCGGATCAAGCGCCAGGGCGCGGGCAATTTCCAGCAGACGCTGTTTGCCGTAGGGCAGGTTGCGCGCTTCTTCGCTGGCCAGGTCGCCCAGGCCCACAAAGTGCAGCAATCCCAAACCGCGTTCCATGCCGGCCTGGTCTTCGCGTTTGTAGCGCGGCGTGTGCAAGGCCACGTCGATTAAGTTGCTCTCAAAGGTGTGGTGCAAACCAACCTGCACATTTTGCAGCGCCGTCATCTCGCCAAAGAGCTGCACGTTCTGGAAGGTGCGCGCAATGCCCGACAAAGCGATGTCCGACGAGGCACGTCCTACTACGGTTTGCCCGGCAAATTCGATGTCGCCGGCCGTGGGCACGTAGATGCCGGTCAGCACGTTCATCATGGTGCTCTTGCCCGAGCCGTTGGGGCCAATCAGGCCATGAATGGTGCCGCGCTGAATGCGCAAGTCCACGTTGTTGAGCGCCTTGAGGCCGCCAAACTGCATCAGTACGCCCTTGGCCACCAACAGGTCGCTACCTGCAGCACTGTGCGCGGCGTTGGACGCCACGGTGATCGCGTCCTTGCCCAAGTCCATGCCCTGGTAGTCGCCGCCGAGCGCAACCCGGCGGAAAAACAGCTTGCGAAAAAATCCGACGATGCCGTCTTGCAGGTAATACACCACAAACAAAATCATCAAGCCGAAAATGGACAGGCGCCAGTCAGTGATGGACTGTAGCCAGAACGAAAACGCCGCCAGCGCAATCGTGCCGAACACAGGAATGGCCATGGCGCGGGGGGTCGTGGTTTTCTTGACCACGCCCATCACGGCGCCAATGAGCATCAGCACCGCCAGTGTGGAAGACACCTGGCGAAACATTTCCAGGTCATCGAGCAGCTTGGGCAAAATCACAATGATGGCTGCACCCAACAGTGCGCCGGTACGGGTCTTGCGCCCGCCCATGATCACCGCCAGCAGGAACAAAACCGTCAACTCGAAGTTGTAGGTGTTGGGCGAAATGTACTGCTCGGAATACGAATACAGGCAACCGGCCAAGCCGGCAAAACCGGCGCTGATCACAAAGGCGTACACCTTGTAGCGGTACACGGACACGCCCATGCAGTCGGATGCCACCGGGCTGCCGCGCAGCGCTTCAAAAGCGCGGCCCAGCTGAGATTTCAAAATCCGGTCCACCACAATCAGGGACAACACCATCAGGCCAAACACCATCCAGTAGAAACCATGCTCGGTGAGCTTGGCGCCAAACAGATCGGGCTTGGGCACCTTGATCCCGAGCGGGCCTTCGGTCAAGAAATCCATCTCGTTGATCAGGATCTGGATGATGGTGCCAAAGGCCAGTGTGACCATCGCCAAGTAAGGGCCGGTTACGCGCAGCGCAGGCAGCGCCAGCAGCGCACCAAAGCCAGCGGTTACACCAATGCTGGCCGGAATGATGAGCCACAGCGGCGCGCCGAGCTTGAAGAACATGACGCCTGCGGTGTACGAGCCCACGCCGAACAAGCCAGCATGACCGAGTGACACCTGGCCGGTGTAACCGACCACGATGTCCAGCCCGAACAGCAGGATGGCGTAAATCATGATCGTGCCGATCATGTGGATGTAATAAGGGTTGTCGAGGAAGAGCGGCGCCGCGCCCAACAGGGCCAGTGCGGCAATGGCCACGGTAAGAGACTTGCGGTTCATCTTCAAACTTTCTTGATGGCGGTTTTGCCAAACAGACCGGCGGGCTTGAACGCCAGCACCAGCAACAAGAGCACCAAGCCGGGCACGTCTTTGTAGCCGGTGGACAAATAGAAGCCAGTGGTGGTTTCGGCCACGCCCAAAATAATGCCGCCCACAATAATGCCCAAGCCGCTGGTCAGGCCGCCAATAATCGCTACGGCAAAGGCTTTGAGGCCCAACACCGCGCCCATGGTGGCGCCAGTCAGCGTGAGCGGCGCAATCAGCGCGCCAGCAAAGGCGGCGGTCGCCGACGACAAGGCGTAAGAAAACGTAATTACCAAACCGGTATTGATGCCCATCAGCTTGGCCGCGTCGCGGTCATTGAAAGTGGCCACCACGGCCTTACCGTAAATCGTCTTGCGGTTAAAAAACTCCACCGCCAGCATCATGGCTACTGCGCCAAAAACCACCAGGATTTCCATCGGCAGCACATTGGCACCAAATACCCTCATGGGCGCCTCGGGCAGGGGCGAGGGGAACTTCAGGTCGTCCCGGCCCCAGATGTTCTCCGCCACGTTCTTGAAAATGATGCCCAGAGCAATGGTGGACATGATCCAACCAAACTCGCTCTTGATCTTGATGGCCGGTTGCACACCAATGCGCTCTACAAAGGCGCCTTGCACCATGCCAAAGACAATCACCAAGGGCAACATAACCCAGTAATTGACGCCCCTGTTTACCAGGGTCAGGCCGACCATGGCGCCCAGCATTAGCGCATCGCCCTGGCCAAAGTTCAGCGTGTCGGAGGTCTGGAACGTGAGCTGATAGCCAAACGCAATGACCGCGTAAATCATGCCCAGCGCGACTCCGCTGTACACCAGTTGAAGCAAGATATTCATATATTATTTTTCACCCAAAAAACAATCCATCCACCCCGCACTTGAGGTCTCAGGCAACCGGGGCCGCCTATGAAAGAAACTCGCCAGCCCCAACCGGGGCTGGCGAGTTTCAGTGCACTACCTTGGGTACTGAGCCCAATTATTTTTTGACTGTTAAGGCGCCCTTAGCATTGACGTCTTTGACGCGTATTTCAGAAGCCTTCTTCTGATCGGCTTCATAGGCGTAGACCACTTTTTCGCCCTTGACTTCACCAAACACAGGGATGTTGGCAGTAATTGCCTCATGGTCCTTGGCGGTGAAAGGCTTGTTGTAGGTGGTCACAACGCCGTCGATGGGAGTCTTCAAATCTTCCAGCGCTGCTTTGATTTTGGGTCCATCGGTGGAGTTGGCCTGTTTGATGGCAGCAGCCAACAGATATACCGAGTCATAGCCCTGGGCTGCCGACACGGGTGAGTCGATGCGTGCATTCTTCGGATTGAAAGTACGCAAGTAATTAATGATGAACGACTGGCGCTTAGGCGTTGTAGGCTCTTGGATGAACGTTTGGGGCATACGCGCGCCCTCGCCGCCAGGGCCAGCGTTGTCAATGAAGTTGGCCATCGACAAGGTCCAGCTACCGATCATTGGGACTTTCCAACCCAGCTTGGTCATGCCGTTGGCGATTTGCGCCAACTCAGGTCCAATTGCGTAGGTCAAAACAACTTCCGCTCCGGCTTCTTTGGCCTTGAGCAACTGCGCGGTCATATCTACGTCTTTGACGTTGAACTTTTCAACTGCCACGGCCTTGATGCCTTTAATCTCCAGCGCTTTCTCTAAATCGCTGCGGCCAAGTTGGCCGTAATTGGTGGAGTCAGCAAGGATGGCGACTTTCTTGAATTTGCGACGGGTAATCGCCTCTTCCACAATCATGGGGGCCTGGATGCTGTCATGGGCCGCGTTGCGAAAGATGTAGTTTTCGGGCTGATCGTCGAACTGGTGGGTAACGATAGAGCCCGTTGCCACGTTATTCATCACCGGGATTTTGGCTTCTTGGTAAAAGCGCTGCGATGCCAGGGCCACGCCGGTATTGATAAAGCCCACGGTGGCGGTGACTTTTTCCTTGTTGATCAGTTCTTGGGCGATTTGCACGCCGCGTTCATTTTTGGCTTCGTCATCACGCTCGATCATCTGAATCTGGCGACCCAGTACGCCACCGGCCTTGTTGATTTCATCCACTGCGAGCTTGACGCCATCGCGCATGCTCACGCCCATCGACGAAGAACCACCAGTGAAAGGGCCTGAGACGCCAATTTTGATGGCTTCTGCCGCAGAAGCCAGGCCGGTGTAGGCCATCACGGCGGCAGCAATGGCCACGTGGGATGCCAGTTTTGCAAAGCGAATTGTCATGGTGTCTCCAGTTAAAAAAATGAATGCATCTGTTGTGCCGAATCGCGGCAAAGTGGGCCTAACCAGTAAGAAATATCGAGTCTCACCTTCAGATTGCGTAATCTAATCGAAAGTTACTTACACAAACTTACGGACAAACCCAAGCCGCATACATTATCAGGCGAGCAGCACTGATGTTTTTTCATTGCGGTGCTCAAATATTTTCAAGGGCGTCAGGATGGGTTGAATTGCACGGGTTTACCCTTGGTTTTAAGGCGAGCCGCTCAACCCAGGCCGCGCACGATGCCCATAGCTTCTTCCACCCGTTCTACGGTGTGGATGGTCATGCCTTCAATCGGTTTTTTGGGTGCGTTGGCCTTGGGCACCACGGCCACGGTAAAGCCCAGTTTGGCCGCTTCTTTGAGGCGCTCTTGGCCGCGCGGCGCTGGGCGCACCTCACCGGCCAGCCCCACCTCGCCAAAAGCAAGAAATCCTTTAGGCAGTGGCTTGCCGCGCAGCGACGATGTAATGGCCAGCATCACCGCCAAATCAGCCGCTGGCTCGCCAATGCGCACGCCGCCCACTGCGTTGACAAACACGTCCTGGTCCATGCAGGCCACCCCGGCGTGACGGTGCAACACCGCCAGCAGCATGGCCAAGCGGTCTTTGTCCAGGCCCACGCTCAGGCGCCGCGGGCTTGGGCCACCACTGTCCACCAGCGCCTGGATTTCAACCAACAGCGGGCGCGTGCCTTCAAGCGTCACCATGACACAACTGCCTGGCACGGGCTCGGCGTGCTGGCTCAGAAAAATGGCACTGGGGTTGGAGACGCCCTTGAGGCCCTTCTCGGTCATGGCAAACACGCCAATCTCATTCACAGCGCCAAAACGATTCTTGATGGCGCGCACCAAACGGAACTGGCTGTGCGTGTCGCCCTCAAAGTAGAGCACGGTGTCGACCATGTGCTCCAGCACGCGCGGCCCGGCCAGCGCGCCTTCTTTGGTGACATGCCCCACCAATATGATGCACACACCGGTGGCTTTGGCGGCGCGCGTCAGGTGCGCCGCGCATTCGCGCACCTGCGCCACCGAACCCGGCGCGCTGGCGAGTTGGTCCGAATACACGGTCTGAATGGAATCAATCACTGCCACATCGGGCTGCTGCTCAGCCAGGGTGGCCAGAATTTTCTCCAGCCCGATTTCGGGCAGCACCCGCACTTGCGAGCCGTCCAGGCCCAAACGGCGCGCGCGCAGCGCAACTTGGGCCCCGCTTTCTTCGCCGGTCACATACAGCGTTTTTTTGCCGCTGCGCTGCAGCGAATCAAGCGCCTGCAGCAGCAAGGTCGATTTACCAATGCCTGGGTCGCCACCCATCAGCACCACGCCGCCTTCGACGATGCCCCCGCCCAGCACCCGGTCGAGTTCGGCGTGGCCCGTGGCCGTGCGTTCAAAGTCGCTGGCCTCAATGTCGGACAGCACCGCCACCTCGGCGGTTTTGGCCAGCGACGCAAAGCGATTTTTGACCGCGCTCTCAGCAGCCGGGGGCAGGGACTCGATCAGCGTGTTCCAGGCGTTGCAGCTCGGGCATTTGCCCAGCCACTTGGGGCAGGAGCCGCCGCAGTCTGAGCAGGTAAAAACGGTTTTTTCTTTGGCCATGGTTGATATTACTGTATAGAACCACAGATATTTAGGCAGGCGCCGCTTCCGCAAGCGCGCACCAGGCATCTGCGGGTCAGGCAATCCTCCTACTAAAAGTGCTGAATTACCAAAAGCAAACCACTTTTATGTCTTTTTAACGCGGGATTTGGTGAATACGCCGGTCACACGTGGCCCCTAAGCTGTAGGCCATGAAACGTCTCGTCCTCTGTGATGCGCTGCGTTTGCCGCGGCTCTGGCTGCCCCTGGCGGGTTTGCTTGCCGTGCTGTTGGTAGGCTGCGCTGCTCCACAACGCGCCGCATTAGTCCTGCCCGCGCCAGGCGAACAAATCTGGGAAACCTTGGCGCAGTCGGCCTGGCAAGAAGTGCAGTTGCCCGGTAAGACGCCCACTGTCTACCGGCTCGACGCCCACGCGCCGGCCAATGCACGCGGCCTGCACACCGCACTCAAGGCGAACGCCCAGTCGTCGGCCAGCATGCTGCGCGCGCCGGTGCGCATTGAGCCTGATGCCCTAGGCCGCGTCGACTTTTCCTGGCTGGTGCCCGCGCTCATTGCCAACGCCGATATGGCGCAGCGCGACAGCGACGACTCACCGGTGCGCCTGATCCTGGCGTTTGAGGGTGACCGCAGCACGTTTTCCCCAAAAAACGCCATGCTCAATGAACTCGCCCGCTTGCTCACGGGTGAGGAAATGCCCTACGCCACCCTGATGTACGTCTGGTGCAACAAACGACCGGTGGACAGTGTGATCCACAGCCCGCGCACCGACCGCATCCGCAAAATCGTGGTCGAGTCGGGCGCGCAGGGCCTCAAGCAATGGCGCAATTACGAGCGCGACATCCGGGCCGACTATGTTCGCGCCTTTGGGGAAGCGCCCGGCGCGCTGGTGGCCATTGGCCTGATGAGCGACAGCGACAACACCCAAAGCAACGCGCTTGCTTGGTACGGCCCCATCTCCCTGCGCAAAGCGGCATTGGCGGATATGCGCTAACAGACAGTGGCCGCCCCGGCGCACGGGCTACCATTGGGGTTTACCGCAATTTGGAGACTCGCCCCATGGCCCACGCCGCATTCAACTGGCAAGACCCTTTCTTGCTTGACGCCCAACTCACCGACGACGAACGCATGGTGCGCGACGCCGCGGCTGCTTACTGCCAGGACAAACTGGTGCCGCGCGTGACGCTTGCCTTTCGCGAGGGCACCACTGACCCAGCAATTTTTCGCGAGATGGGCCAGCTCGGCCTGTTGGGTCCCACCATCCCCGAGGCCTACGGTGGCCCGGCGCTGAACTACGTCTGCTACGGGCTGATCGCCCGCGAGGTTGAGCGCGTGGACAGCGGCTACCGCTCGATGATGAGCGTGCAAAGCTCGTTGGTGATGGTGCCGATTTTTGAATTTGGCACCGAAGGCCAGCGCCAGAAGTTTTTGCCCAAGCTTGCCACCGGTGAGTGGATAGGCTGCTTTGGCCTGACCGAGCCCGATCATGGCTCCGACCCCGCCTCCATGGCCACCCGCGCCCACAAAGTGCCCGGGGGCTACAAACTCAGCGGCTCCAAAATGTGGATCAGCAACAGCCCGATTGCCGACGTGTTTGTGGTCTGGGCCAAAGAAGTGTCCGAAAGCGGCGCGGTGGGGCCGATTCGTGGCTTTATTCTTGAAAAATCCATGGCCGGATTGAGCGCCCCAACCATCCATAGCAAGGTGGGACTGCGCGCCAGCATCACCGGAGAAATCGTGATGGACGGCGTGTTTTGCCCAGAAGAGAACGCGTTTCCTGAAGTGCAGGGTTTGAAAGGGCCGTTTACCTGCCTCAACAGTGCGCGCTACGGCATCGCCTGGGGAGCTTTGGGTGCGGCCGAAGACTGCTGGCTGCGCGCGCGCCAGTACACGCTGGACCGCAAACAATTTGGTCGTCCCTTGGCGGCAAATCAGCTTATCCAGAAAAAGCTGGCCGACATGCAAACCGAGATCGCGCTGGGCCTGCAGGGCTGCCTGCGCCTGGGCCGCATGAAGGACGAAGGCACTGCGTCGGTGGAGATTACCTCCATCCTCAAGCGCAACTCCTGCGGCAAGTCGCTCGACATTGCCCGCATGGCGCGCGACATGATGGGCGGCAACGGCATCAGCGACGAGTTTGGCGTTGCGCGCCACTTGGTGAACCTTGAGGTGGTCAACACCTATGAAGGCACGCACGACATCCACGCGCTGATTTTGGGCCGGGCCATGACGGGGATTGCGGCGTTCGCCAATTGAACGATGTCTGACAAGCCAGCCGCACTTATGCACCTCAAGGTGCTCGATCTTTCCCGCGTACTGGCAGGGCCCTGGTGCACGCAAATGCTGGCCGACTTAGGCGCTGACGTGGTCAAGGTGGAGCGCCCGGGCGCGGGCGACGACACCCGCCACTGGGGCCCGCCCTTCCTGAAAGACGCGCAAGGCCATGACACCGCGCACGCCAGCTATTACGCCGCATGCAACCGCAACAAGCGCTCAATTGCCATTGACATTGCCCAGCCTGAAGGCCAAGCCCTGATTCGGCAAATGGCGCTTGGCAGCGACATTCTGGTGGAGAACTTCAAGGTCGGCGGCCTGGCGCACTACGGACTGGATTACGCCAGCCTGCGCGCACTCAACCCGCGCCTGATTTACTGTTCCGTCACAGGCTTTGGCCAGGACGGGCCGTACGCCGAGCGTGCCGGTTACGACCTGATGATCCAGGCCCTGACCGGCATGATGAGCATTACCGGCAAGACCGAGGGCACGCCTGGCGGTACGCCCCAGCGCGTGGGCGTGGCGCTGACCGATGTGTTTACTGGGGTCTACGCCTGCAGCGCGATTTTGGCCGCTGTGGAAGTGCGCCACCGCACCGGCGTGGGCCAGCACATTGACATGAGCCTGCTCGACGTGGGTATGGCGATTTTGGCCAACCAGGCCGCCGGCTTTTTGAACACTGGCGCCAACCCCATGCGCCAGGGCAACAGCCACCCCAGCCTGGTGCCCTACCAGGACTTTCCCACCGCCGACGGCGCCATGCTGCTGGCTGTGGGCAATGACGGCCAGTTCGCCCGCTTTGCCCAAGCCGCCGAGCAAGCGCACTGGGCCGCCGACCCGCGCTTTGCCACCAACTCCGACCGGGTGCGCCATCGCGCTGCGTTGGTGCCCCTGATCGAGACGCAGACCCGTAAACACACCACCGCCCAATGGGTGGCCTTGCTGGAACACCGCGCCGTGCCTTGCGGCCCCATCAACACCGTGGCCCAGGCTTTTGACGATGCCCAGGTGAAGGCCCGCCACTTGGTGGTGCAGCAGAGCGTGGCGAGCGCAGTGGCGGCGCAAACTGGTATTCATTCCATCGCCTCGGTGGCCAGCCCACTGCGCCTGCAAGACACGCCCCCAGTGCTGCACCGCGCACCGCCCGCGCTGGGCGAGCACACCGACGAGGTACTGGCGGAACTGGGATTGGACGCTGGCGCCATGCAACACTTGCGCGCCACGGGGGTTGTTGGGTAAGATTCTTACTTATCTCAGTAAGGATTGCCATGAAAATCACCAGCAAAGGGCAGGTCACCATTCCGCAGTCGGTGCGCGAACAAGCCGGTTTGCACCCGCACAGCGAGGTGGAGTTTGAGGTGCGCGAAAACGGTGACGTCGTAATCCGCGCCGTAACAGCCCCTGCCACGAGCGCGCGAGGCGCCTTTGAGCGCGTTCGCGGCAGCGCCAACGCCGCCCAGTTCAAGGGCATGGGCACCGACGAGTTCATGGCTTTTTTGCGCAGCTAAATGGCCTCGGCATCGGTCGCGTCGATGGCGCCAGGGGTGCGCGAGGCGGATGCGCGCTACTTGGTGGGCAACTTGCCGCGCGGCACCCTGGTGGACAGCTGTGTATTGATCGACTTGCTGGCCGACGATCCCGTCTGGGCCGATTGGTCGCTCGACCAACTTGAGCGCTGCGCCTCGCTCGGCCCCTTGCTCATCAACCCTTTGATACTGGCCGAATTAAGCCCACGCTTTGAGCGCACGTATGACCTGGAAGTGGCGCTTGCGGGCCTGCCCCTGGTCAAAGCCGCCCTGCCCTGGGACGCGGCGTTTTTGGCGGGCCAGGCTTTCAAGGTCTACCGCCAGTCGCAGGGCCTAAAGACATCGCCCATGCCAGATTTCTACATTGGCGCCCATGCGCTGGTGGCGCAGCTGCAGTTGCTCACCCGCGACGCCCCGCGTTACCGTAGCTACTTTCCCAACCTGGCGCTGGTGGCGCCGTAGAGGCTGTGTCCAAGAAAAAAGCCCGCGCGTAGCGGGCTTCGGTTGCCTGGGTTGAAGTGGCAATTGCTTAGAACTTGTACGCCACCCCAAAAGTAGGCCCCGTAGCGGTTGCGCCGTTTTTATTGACATAGGACATGAAGTCCACCGTCAAGGCGACGGTCGGAGATACGGCAATCTTTGCTCCCACTCCCCAAGAGGCACCATCAATTTCTTCGCTAGAGGATGAATAAAAATTTAAAGCAGGAGTTGCGGTAGAGAAATTGGCGCGTATCTTGGCGTAGCCCACCCGGCCAAAAAGCTCTACGCCAGGCGCTGCTTGGGCTTTTACTTTGAGGTAGGCACCAAACATTGAATCGACCTTGACCTTGGCACTTGTATAAGTTGAAAGGTCTACGCTTGCGTCGCCCATTCCAGCGCCCAAAATACCCTCAAGGGCGAAGTTGTCCGACAAACCGTAGCCCACGACTGCGCGTAACACAGTCGGCTTAAACGTGGGGATTGAGCCGTCCGACCTCGAGACACTAACTTGCGTAATTCCTAACTCGCCGTAGGTTCCATTTGCGGCTGACTGGGCGAACGCCGCAGGCACAGACAGCACAGTTAAAGCCAAAGCGGCAACATTCAATTTTTTCATACATTTTCCTAAGTTGATGGTGGTTGCTAATTAGCAAACTAATTCTAACCACCAAATAGGCTCATGTTTATTGACCCAGCAACTCCCAGCGCTCCAGCGCGGCCAACAATTCGGCGTCGATTGCGGCATTGCGGCTGGCCAGTTGCAAGGCGCGCGGGTTGTCGCGGGCGTACAAGGTGCCGTCGGCTAACAGGGCGTTGATGCCGGCTTGCTCGGTCTCGAGCGCGGCAATTTTTTCAGGCAGGCCGTCGAGTTCGCGCTGCTCCTTGAAGCTCAGTTTGCGGGTTTTGGTGGCTGGCGCGGCGGGCACTGCCACGGCCGCCGCTGCCGGCTTGGCCGCCTGGTCGCGGCCGTAGTTGAAGGGGGAGGCGCCCTTTTGGCCCTTGGCCTGCGCAATCTCATTGGCGCGTTTGCTTTGGGTGAGCCAGTCGCTCACGCCGCCTTCGTATTCGCGCCAGCGCGCGTCACCCTCGTAGGCGATGGTGCTGGTAACCACGTTGTCCAAGAAGGTACGGTCATGGCTCACCAAGAACACCGTGCCGTCGTAGTTTTGCAGCAGGTCTTCGAGCAGCTCCAGCGTGTCGATGTCCAGATCGTTGGTGGGCTCGTCGAGCACCAGCACATTGGCTGGACGGGCAAACAGGCGCGCCAGCAGCAAGCGGTTGCGCTCGCCACCACTCAAAGAGCGCACCGGCGAATTTGCGCGCGCGGGGGAAAACAAAAAGTCGCCGAGATAGCTCTTGACGTGCTGGCGGCGGTTGCCGATTTCGATCCACTCGCTGCCCGGGCTGATGAAGTCTTCGAGCGTGGCGTCCATGTCCAACGCGTTGCGCATCTGGTCAAAGTAGGCCACCGAAATATTGGCGCCCTGGCGCACTGTGCCCCAGGGGCTGTGACCGGGTTCTGGTGCCGGCGCGTTGGCAGGCGCCGGGTCGGGCTTGTAATCGCCCAAGATGAGTTTGAGCAAGGTCGTTTTGCCGGCACCATTGGGCCCAAGCAGGCCAATCTTGTCGCCGCGCAGGATGGTGGCCGAGAAATCGCGCACTATTTTGCGGTCGCCAAAGCTCTTAGAAATATGGGTCAGTTCGGCCACGAGCTTGCCGCTGGAAGCACCGCTGTTGACGTCCATATTGACGCTGCCCACCACCTCGCGGCGGGCTTCGCGGCTGGCGCGCAGGTTGTCCAGGCGCACAATTCGCGCGGTGGCGCGGGTGCGCCGGGCTTCCACGCCCTTGCGGATCCACACCTCTTCTTGTGCCAAGAGCTTGTCAGCACGGGCGTTGATCACCGCTTCTTGCGCCAGCTGCTCTTCTTTTTGTAGCAAATAGGAGGCAAAGTTGCCGGGGTAGGACAGCAGCTTGCCGCGGTCGAGTTCCACAATGCGGGTCGCCACGTTGTCTAGGAAGGAGCGGTCATGGGTGATGGTGATGATGCTGCCCTTGAAGTCCACCAGCAGGCCCTCCAACCACTCAATGGAATCGAGGTCCAGGTGGTTGGTCGGCTCGTCGAGCAGAAGTACCTCGGGCTGCGCCACCAGCGCCTGCGCCAACGCCACGCGTTTTTTGGTGCCGCCCGACAGGGTGCTGATCATGGCCTCGGGGTCCAGGTGCAAACGGTGCAGGGTTTCGCCCACGCGCTGCTCCCAGTTCCAGCCGTCTAGCGCTTCAATTTCGCTTTGCATGGCGTCTAGATCGCCGTGACCCTGCGAATACTCCTCGATCAGATGGCGAATGCGCTGCAAGCCAATGCTGACGGATTCAAACACCGTGGACTCGCCGTCCAGGCTTGGTTCCTGGGCAACAAAGGCGATGCGGGTGTTGTTTTGGACCTGCACCACGCCGTCGTCAGGTTTTTCCATGCCCGCCAGAATTTTGAGCATGGACGACTTGCCAGCGCCATTGCGCCCGATCAAGCCTACGCGTTCTGCGGGTTCGAGTGAGAAGCCTGCATGGTCGAGCAGGGGTACGTGTCCAAAAGCGAGTTGGGCGTCCAGTAAGGTAATCAGTGCCATGTAGAGGGATTATCCCCCGCGCAGGCGTGCATCCAGTGACAACGCAACTTTCGACGCATACAAAACCAGCATCGCGCCGAGCATGTCACCACAGAACATGACTAAGACGCCGCTCAGCGCATTGACTGGCACGCCCCGCCAGGCGTACCAACTTTGGTGCAGACCCGCACTCACGGCCGCGAAAATCATGGTGATGCGCACCAGGCTTAAGGCTGCCAGATCTTTGAGATCAACCTTTAGGTCGGTCAGGCTGATACAAATTTGGCGCGCCAGCAAAGGCGCCAGGCCCGAAATGCAGGCGGCCACGCCAACGGTCACCGGGTCGGTCAGGCGCGGGTCGTGAAAGGCCAGCATCAACGACCCCAGCACGATGCCCAAGGCGCCCCATTTGTCAAAAAGCAAAATGGCGATCAAGCGTACGCCACTAGGCAAAAAAACCCAGTTGGTACCGGCAGCGAAATCGAAAACCGAAAAAAGCAAATCATTGAGCAGCAATAGCGCCACATAAAAAAGCGCGGTCACCCCCAAGATCAGAGTTGCACTCTGCACATGCATACGCGAACCACTTTCAAAATTTAAGCACTTATTGCCTTATCGATAAGCGCTTAGGCGGCCCGCGCAGCAGCCCAGATTCGAAAGCGAATCAGGCTACCAGTTGGGCCTTTTCCATACATTGACCCAGTTGGGCAAAGTACTGCTGTGTTGCTTTGGTCGGCACCACGTACTTCACCCGGTTGTCATGGGCGTCGAGGTTCAAGTCAATCATGCCTTTCTTGCGCAACATCTTGAGCCGGCGATGGGCTGTGGTGGTGGAGATTTCAGGCAGCATCACCATGGCTTCGAGCACAGTGATATTTTTTTCCTCGTGCCAGGCAGCAGCAAAGGTATTGAGCATGCGGGATTCCACCGCATCCAGGCTGGGGAAGCTGGGCAAGCTGCGCACCGCCTGAACCAGGTTCAGGTACTTGGTGTACATCTGCGAAAAGTTTGCAACTTTGGTTTTGGTCATAATTTTTTCCAACGAATTAAGGTGATTATTGAGTTTTTCAGGTCTTTTGCCTGATGTAACCAATTTTCCACTTTTTTCACCATAGCTGTCTACACTTTTATTTATTTTTATGATTTAAATTATTAGGTGTTAAATTTAACTTAATCAAAGAGGGTCGGCAAAACCGCTTCGATGGCCTTTACTTGCTGCTCGGGAAGCTGAACATGGTGCCTTCACGCACGCCGGCCGAAGGCCAGCGCTGGGTGATGGTCTTGCGCTTGGTGTAAAAGCGCGCGGCGTCCGGGCCGTAGGCGTGCAGATCGCCAAACAGCGAACGCTTCCAGCCGCCAAACGAGTGGTAAGCCACCGGCACCGGCAAGGGCACATTGACGCCGACCATGCCGACTAGGATGTTGTCGGTGAAATAACGTGCTGCTTCACCGTCACGGGTGAAGATGCAAGTGCCGTTGCCGTATTCATGGGCATCAATCAAGTCCATCGCCTCTTGCAGGGTTTTGACGCGTACCACGCCAAGCACCGGGCCAAAAATCTCTTCTTGGTAAATTTTCATGCCCGGCTTGACATTGTCAAACAGGCAAGCACCCAGGAAATAACCCGCCTCATAACCAGGCACCACAACATTGCGGCCGTCTACGACCAGGGTCGCACCCTCGGCCACGCCTTGGTCCACGTAAGCTTTGACTTTCTCGAAATGCGGCTTGGTCACCAGCGGGCCCATATCCATGCCCGCAGCCGTGCCGGGGCCGACTTTCATTTTGGCAATCTCTGTCTTGAGGCCGCCAATCACCGCGTCGGCAGTGGCGTCGCCCACCGCCACCACCAGCGGAATGGCCATGCAGCGCTCGCCGCAGGAACCGTAGGCCGCGCCCATGAGGGCGTTGACCGCATTGGCCACGTCGGCGTCGGGCATGACCACAGCGTGGTTTTTCGCGCCGCCCAAGGCTTGGACGCGCTTGCCGTGGGCACAACCTACTGAGTAGATGTACTCAGCAATTGGCGTAGAGCCAACAAAGCTGATGGCCTTGACACGGGGGTCGGTCAGCAGCGTGTCCACCGCCTCTTTGTCGCCGTTGACGACATTGAGCACGCCCGGTGGCAACCCAGCCTGCAGCGCCAGTTCGGCCACGCGCAGGGTGCTGCTGGGGTCGCGCTCGGAGGGCTTAAGAATGAAGGTATTGCCGCAGGCCACCGCCATGGGCCACATCCACAGGGGCACCATGATGGGAAAATTGAAAGGCGTAATGCCCGCGGTCACGCCCAGGGCCTGGAATTCGCTCCAGGAATCGATTGCAGGGCCGACGTTTTTGCTGTGCTCGCCCTTGAGCAGCTCGGGCGCATAGCTGGCGTATTCGACGTTCTCGATGCCGCGCTGCAGCTCGCCCATGGCGTCGCCGAGCACTTTGCCGTGTTCAGCCGTGACCAGCGCGCAGAGCTCGTCGGCGTGCGCTTCGAGCAAGACTTTAAGGTTGCTCATGACGCGAGCGCGCTTGAGCGGCGGGGTGTTGCGCCAGGCGGGGTAGGCCGCTTGTGCATTGGCAATGGCTTGCTCGACGGTGAGCTTGTCGGCCAAGAGCAGTTTTTTCTCGACCTGCCCGGTCGCGGGGTTGAAAACGTCGGCATGGCGGGTTCCGCCTTGGGTCAATTTGCCGCCGATCAGGTGGCCGATGGTAGGAAGTGTGGACATAAATCGCTCGTTCAGGTTAGAAGATGGTTGATTTGGCAGATTGGGCGTTATCGCCAATCCAAAGCCGCAAGTCTGAGCTTAGCTTTGCGTTGAGGGCGGGCGCACGCTAGCGCGTGATGAAAAAAATTCACGGCTCCTCCGTGTTTTGGAGCCAGTACCCGGACGCTGCCACGCCTGCCGGCATGGCAGCTCTGTTTTTTGCCGCCACAACCGCGCAAGGCGGCTTTGCTTGTGGCGCTTAGTCGGTCGCGCTCAGCGCTTCGCCCAGGGCGTTGATCAGGCTGTCGATTTCAGACTTTTCAATGATGAAGGGCGGCGCCAGCTGAATGGTGTCGCCGCCGTAGCGCACGTAAAAGCCTTTTTCCAGACAGCGCATGGCGACTTGAAAGGGGCGCTTGGCCGGCTCACCAGGCACCGCAGCCAGGGTAATGCCAGCCGCTAAGCCGTAGTTGCGGATGTCGGTGATGTGCTTGCCGCCTTTGAGGCTGTGGACCGCGTTCTCAAAATACGGCGCCAGACCGGCCACGCGCTCGATCATGTTTTCGTTGACCAGCACGTCCAGCGCCGCTATACCGGCGGCGCAGGCCACCGGGTGGGCTGAATAGGTGTAGCCATGGGCAAATTCGAGCATGTAGTCCGGGCCGCCTGCGGCGAGGAAGGTGTCATAGATTTCCTTCTTCGCAATCACCGCGCCCAGGGGCTGGGCGCCGTTGGTCACTTGCTTGGCCACGTTCATGATGTCCGGGGTCACGCCAAAGGCCGCGGCGCCGGTGTAGGCGCCCATGCGGCCAAAGCCAGTGATCACTTCGTCAAAAATCAACAAGATGTTGTTGGCAGTGCAAATCTCTCGCAGGCGCTGCAAATAGCCCACCGGCGGCACGACCACGCCGCCCGAGCCTGACATGGGCTCCACAATCACGGCGGCAATGTTGGAGGCGTCGTGCAGGGTGATCAAGCGCAAGAGCTCGTCGGCCAGTTCTACGCCGTTGGCGGGCATGCCGCGAGAATAGAAGTTGCTGGGCAACTGGGTGTGGGGCAGATGGTCGGCCTCAATGCCTTGGCCAAACATCTTGCGGTTGGCGCCAATGCCGCCGACCGAAATGCCGGCAAAGTTGACACCGTGGTAGCCCTTTTCGCGCCCGATCAGGCGGGTTTTGGTGCCCAGCCCTTTGGAGCGCCAGTAGGCGCGCGCCATCTTGAGCGAGGTGTCGGCGCAGTCAGAGCCCGAACCGGTGAAGAACACATGGTCTAGACCGTCGGGCATGAGCGCGGTAATCTTGTTGGCCAGCTCAAACGACAGCGGGTGGCCAAACTGAAAAGCTGGCGAATAGTCCAGGGTGGCGACCTGGCGGCTTACCGCTTCGGTAATCTCCGCGCGGGCATGACCCAAACCGCAGGTCCACAGGCCCGAGAGGCCATCCATGATTTTGCGCCCCGTGCTGTCGGTGTAATACGCGCCCTTGGCGCTGACCATCATGCGCGGGTTGGCCTTGAAGTTGCGGTTGCCGGTGTAAGGCATCCAGTGCGCCTCCATCCAGGCAGCGTCCATCGCAAAGCTGGACGTGGTGGTGACAGCGCCCTGGCTTTGGTGGGCGGCGATTTCATGGGGTTTCATGGCGGTCTCCGGTGAAAGGGATCAATTGAAGGCGTCGCGTGCCAGTGGCCTGCGTACCAGTAAGAGCCGCATTGTGGGTGCTTCTGTTACTCTCACAAAGCGAGAGTTATCACTATTTAGTTGCGTGTTTATGAAACAAAAACTTTCTTCCCACCCGCCCACGCCCTCGGCAAGCGCTGGCGCGCCCACGCGTTCGGCGCTGGGCCAGCTCAGCGACATGGATTTGCGCCTCTTGCGCGTGTTCCGCGCCGTGGCCGATTGCGGCGGCATGGCTGCAGCCGAGCTCGAACTCAATATCGGCACTTCCACCGTGAGCCGCCACATCAAAGACCTGGAAACCCGTTTGGGGCTGGTGCTGTGCCGCCGGGGCCGGGCGGGCTTTGCGCTCACGCCTGAGGGGCAAAAAATCTACGCCCAGACCACGCAGCTGCTGGCAGCGACCGACGACTTTCGCAGCAGCGTGGACGAGATCCACCAGCGCATGGGCGGCCAACTGCAGGTGGCCGTGTTTGACAAGACAGTAAGCAACCCGCAGGCGCACATTGCGCAGGCGATTGCCTTGTTTACCCAACGCGCCAGCGACGTAGCGCTGAACCTGCACGTGGCCACGCTCAACGGCATTGAGCGCGGCGTGCTCGACGGGCAGTTTCACATCGGCATCATTCCAGGCCACCGCAATTCGGACACGCTGCAGTATTCGCGCTTGTTTGACGAGAACATGCGCCTGTACTGCGGCACGGGCCACGCCCTTTTTGGCGCCGACCACGGCCACCTGGACTGGGACGCGGTTCGCGCACTGCCCTTTGCCGGCCTGGGCTACCACTCGCCCAACCTGCAGGTCAGCCAGCGCCTGCAGCTCACGCGCATGGCCACCGGTTTTGACCAGGAATCCATTGCCACTCTGATTTTGTCGGGCTGTTTTTTGGGCTTTTTGCCCGACCACTACGCCCAGAGCTTTGTCGCACGCGGCCAGATGCAAGCGGTCAAGCCCGATGTGTTTCAGTACGACTGCGAGTTTTTGGCCATCACCCGGCGCTCACCGGTGGCCTCACGCGCAACGCGCGCGTTTTTGGGATGCCTTGAAGAGGCGCACCAAGCGCCCTAACCGCCGCGGTACATGCCAAACGCCATGTCGGGCGCGCGGCCATCCATGGCTTCGGCCAGGGCCTTGCCCGAGCCCGCGCCGTGCGTCCAGCCCAGCGTGCCGTGGCCGGCGTTGACCCACAGGCCGCGCACCTTGGTTTGGCCGATCAGGGGAATATTGGTGGGCGTGGCCGGGCGCAAACCAGCCCAGAACTGGGGGTTACCGCCTTCTTCAACGGTGCGCGTGTCGCACATGCCGGGCCAGACCTCTTCGACCCGGCGCGCCAACATGCGGCAGCGCGCGCGCGCCAGGGCGCTGTCAAGCGTCAGGTCGTAGCCACCCACCTCGATCGTGCCGGCCACCCGAATCTGGTCGCCTAAGCGGGTAATGGCGATTTTTTTGGCGTCGTCGATGGTCGATACCGTGGGCGCGGCGTCCGTGTTCAGTATCTTGAAAGTGGCGCTGTAGCCCTTGCCGGGGTAAATCGGCACATTGACGCCAACGCTGCGCAAGAGCGGCGCACTAAACGAGCCGCAGGCCACCACCACCTGGTCAGCGCGCAGCACCTGCGCGGCGGGCGCCAGCGCGTCGTCGGCCAGGCGCTGCGCACGCGCTACCACCGACTGCAGCACGCCGCCAGCTACGTTCAGGCGCTCCACGCTGTGACCGTACAAAAACTGCACGCCGCGCGCAGCACAGCGCTCGGCCAAAGCCTGGGTAAAGGTGCAGGCGTCGCCCGACTCGTCGGTGGCGGTATAGGTGCCCCCGACGATGCGCGCGCGGTAGTTTTTGAGTGAGGGTTCGATGCGCAGCAACTCGTCGCGGCTGACCACCTTGCGGTCTACGCCGTACTTGCCCATCAGCGCGGCCGCTTGGGCCGCAGATTCAAAAGAATGCTGGTCGCTGTAGTAATGGGCGATGCCGTTTTGCATGCGCTGGTATTCGATGCCAGTGGCGGCCACCAGTTCCTTGAGGGCGGCGTGGCTGTAGGCGCCCAGGGCCACGAGTTGCTGCACATTGCGCTCAAAGGCAGTGTCATTGCAATTAGCCAAAAACTGCAGGCCCCAGGCATATTGGCGCCAGCCCACGCCAAAAGGGTTTTGCGGGCGAAACAACAGCGGCGCCTCTTTGCTCAACATCCACTGGAGTGCCTTGAGCGGCGCCTCGCGATTGGCCCAGGGTTCGCAATAGCTCACCGAAATTTGCCCGGCATTGGCAAAGCTGGTTTCCAGTGCGGCGCCGCTTTGGCGCTCGACCACGGTCACCTGGTGGCCGCGCTCGGCCAAATGCCAGGCGGTGCTGATGCCGATGATGCCGGCGCCCAAGACGATGATGTTCATGGAGCGCAAGTGTGCGCGATTGCGCTGCGCAGTAACAGTAAAATTACCGAATTTTCGCAAACATAAGCAGGTCTAATAAAGTAAACGATGCGAATTTTTGATTCCGGCGCCCTCGAATGCCTGGCCGCCATCGTGGAAGAAGGTGGTTTCGAGCGCGCCGCCGTGCGCCTGTCTATCACCCAGTCGGCCGTGTCGCAGCGCCTGCGCGCGCTCGAAGCGCAGGTGAGCACCGTGCTGCTGGTGCGTACCCGCCCGGTGCGCCCCACGGCTGCCGGGCGCCTGCTGCTCAAGCACGCCATGCAAATGCGCTTGCTGCGCGCTGATTTGGAAGGTGACCTGCAAGAGCTCGCCCCCGGCGCCAGCCGCGAGGAAGACCGCGTCTCCATCGCCATCAACGCCGACAGCATCGCCACCTGGGCGCTGGACGCGCTCGATCCGCTGATTGCTGCCGGTTTGCCGCTCGAAATCATCACCGACGACCAGGACTTTACCCACGAGTGGCTGCGCGAAGGCCAGGTGCTGGGATGTGTCACCACCTTGCAGCCGGCGCTTCGGGGCTGCAAGGTTTTGGAACTCGGCGCCATGCACTACGTTGCGGTGGCCAGCGCCGCCTACACGCTGGAGCACTGCCCGCAGGGGCTCACAGCGCACAACTTTCGGGACATTCCCTTTATCGCTTTTAACCGCAAGGACGACAGTCCCGCCGAATTTGTAGCCAGTGCCTGGGGCTTGCGCCGGGTGGCGCTCAACCAGCGCTTTGTACCCAGTTCTGAGGGCCAGGTGCACGCCGCGCTGGCCGGTTGGGGTGCGGCGGTGCTGCCGCGCCTGCGGGTGCAAAGCCAGTTAGAGAGCGGTACGCTGGTCAATCTGGTGCCATCGCACAGCCTGCCCATCAATCTTTACTGGCACTGCTGGAACCTCGACTCGGCGGTGATTGACCGGCTGACTGCCGCGATCTCAGACGCGGCGCGACGCGCACTCTTCAAAAATACTTCGCAGTCATAAATCAGCCGCGCCCTTTGCCTTACAAACTGAAGGGCTAAACTGTAGCCATGAACTCCACCGCGCCCACCAAAGTTTCTTTCAAGACCCAGATGCTGCAAGCGCGCGAGGACGCCATCATCCAGACCGCCAGCCGCCTGTTGGCTGACAAAGGCTTTGAGGCGATGACGGTTGACGAAGTGGCCGCCGACGTAGGCATTGCCAAGGCCAGCTTGTACAAGCATTTCTCCAGCAAGGAAGACCTGGCCGCTGCGGCCATGGTGCGCGTCATGCAGCGCGCCCAAAGCTACCTGCGCGACTTGCCGCCGGCCGCGCCCATGGCGCAGCTGCGCACCGTGGCGCGCTGGACGATGGAGCGCAAGCTGCGCGGCGAAATGCCCTCGCTGCCTAGCCAGAACTCCACCCTGCGCGCCAAACTCATTGCCGACGCCGCTTATATGGACGGCCTGATTGACGTGAGCGACCGCCTGGGCGCCTGGATTGAAGCAGCCCAAGCCCAGGGCCTGCTCAACCCGGCATTGCCCGCCATCGCGGTGCTCTACACGCTGTACGCCCGCGCCTGTGACCCGGTGCTCGAGTTCCTGCGCATGGGCGGCCAGCACAACGACGCGCAAATCATCGACATGGTGATGGCAAGCTGTTTTGAAGGCCTGGGCGCGCGCTGATCGGGGGCGCTGGCGCCCAAGCTCAAACCTCAATACAGTCGCTGGGACGGAAAAAGGCTTGCTCGTTCTTGCGCGCATAGCCCAGCGGGTTTGCCACCACGCGGCAGCCCCGGTGCACATAGTCTTGTGGCGCGTGCAGGTGGCCGTGCAGCCAGAGCTGGGCCTGGGGCAGTAAATCGTCCAGCGCACTGCAAAAGCCCGCCGTTCCCGGCACCAGGCCATAGCGCGGGTCGGCGCTGTGCAGACTGGGCGCAAAGTGCGTCACCACCACGGTGCCGCCGTCAAACGGCGCGTCCAGCGCATGGCGCAGCCAGTCTTGGCACTGTATCGCCTGATCGCGTATCTCTGCGGCCAAAAAAGGCGCGCCGTGGCGCGTGGTGCTGGCCTTTTTCAAATAGAAGTTGGCGGCACGAAAGGCTTTGTCGCGCGCCTTGAGCTGCTGCGCCAGCAAGTTTTCACCCGCGCTGGGCCCGCCAGTGCGGCCTTTGGCGGGCGCCTCTGGCGAGGGCCCAAGGGCGTCAAAGTCGGTCCACAGTGTGGTGCCCAGCAAGCGCACCGGACGGCCCAAGCGGTCGGTCCAGGGGCCTAGCATTACTTCGCGCTCCAGCCAGCCGATCTGCAAGCGTGCGCAGGTGGCGCGCAGGCGTTCGTGGGTAGCGTCAAAGTCCAGGCCGTCGTATTCGTGGTTGCCCGGCACAAACACCACCGGAGTCGGCCAGCCGTGCAAGGGCGAAAACTGGGCCAGGCCAAAGTCTGTGTCCGTGAGCTTGGAGCCGCTTTGATAAGAGCCAATATCGCCAGCCAGCACCAGCAAATCTGCGCCAACGGCGGGCAGTGGCGTCTGCTGGGGTAAAAACTGCGGCTGGCTTTCCAGGTGCAGGTCTGACAAAAGCTGAATTTTCACGCGCCCTCCAGCACATCGCGAGGCGCGAAGGCTTGCACTGCGGCGCCGTGGACCTGCGCGCGCAGCCAGGTGTGGGCGCCGTCTTGGTCGTGGCGGCGGTGCCAGAGCGAATCAACATGGATGGGCGGCACCTCAAACGGCAGTTCGCGCACCAGCAGCTCGGACTCGAACCCGGTGACGTTCAAAAAATGACGCGGCAACACGGTCAGCAAATCCGAATGCGCCACCACCTTGCCGGTGGTGAAAAACTGGTTGACCGTAAGCACCACGCGCCGGCTGCGGCCCAGCACCGCCAGTGCCTCGTCAATTAAACCAAAGGCGCGGCCCGAAAAGCTCACCAGCATGTGTTGCGCTTGGCAATAGGCGTCCAGCGTGAGCCCGCCTTCGGCCAGGGGGTGGCCCTGGCGCATGACACAGACGTAGTCGCTGACAAACAGGCGCTGGTGGAAAAACTGCATCGCGTCGCCCGCCTGGGCGTGGGCCGCCAGGTCCGACAGCACGGCTGGAAAATGCCCGATGGCCAGGTCCACCTGGCCGTCTTCGAGCAAGCGGCGCGGATCGCGTGTGGTCAGGGGCACTGTGCGCAGCGACACACCGGGCGCCTGCGCGCTTAGGCTGGTGACCAGGCCGACCATCAGCTCGGCGGCCGTGGCGTCAGCCATGGTGAGTACAAAGCTGTGTTGGGCGTTGGCAGGCGCAAACACCCGTGGCGCCAGCGTGGTCTGCAGCCTCTCCAAGGTGACGCGGATCTCGGGCCACAGCTCCAGCGCCTTGGGCGTGGGCTGCAGGCTGCGACCCTGGCGCACCAGCAAGTCGTCGCCCAGCGCCTGGCGCAGGCGGCGCATGGCGTTGCTCACGGCGGGCTGCGTCAAGGAGAGCACCTGTGCAGCACGGGTCAAGTTGCGTTCGGCCATGACCACGTCAAACACCTTGAGCAGGTTCAGGTCAAAAGTGCGCAAATGCAAAGGAGGGGATGGCATATATAAGTTTTGTGAATACCAATCATCACAAATCAAAAGTAGACCAACATTAGTACTTACCCTAGTATCACCACCATCGCAACAGAAAATCCTTTCATTGTTGACTTTGTTTTGTGTCTTTGAGGAGTGCACCATGCGTCGTTTTGCTGGTTTTGATTTATCCCGCGCTAGCCAAGCGCCTTCGGCCTACCGAGGCGAAGCCTCTAAAACCCTGGCGGGCGTCTTGTTGGCTGCTGTGCTGGCATCCTTGCTGGTGGTGGCCGACCAAGTGATTGAGAACTGGGCCGACGGCCACTTGTTGCTGGGCTGGGTGGCTTTATGGAGCTTGGCATTTGCCACTCTGGCATTTTGCGCCCGACCTTTGCGCCGCGCCAGCATGGCCTTTGCACGGGTGGTGGACGGCTGGATTGTGTCGGCCCAAGCATCTCGTGAAGAAGCCCGCTTGTGGGAATACGCCCGCATGGACCCCCGCGTAATGGACGAACTGCGCGCCGCCCAAGCCCGCGCCACCCAAGCCCGCGCTAATTAAGGGCGCGCCTTAGGTAACACAATCGACCCCGGTGTCGGGTTCGGGTTGGGCAAGCGCCGCAAAACTCTGGCCTGGTCCTTGCTCATGTTGCTGCCCCTTCTTATTTGCCCAGATTCGAGGTGAGGCGATGGGCCATCCACAGAGCCAGGGTGCCAAACACAGCGGTGCCCAGCGCCTGGCCCGCCAACACGCCAACTGGGCCATATTGCGCCCCCCACCAGGCCAGCGGAATGGTACCCAGCGTAGCCCGCGCCCAGTTAAAGCCGGTGGACCACAGCGGGCGACCCAGGTTGTTAAAGGCCGCGTTGGCCACAAACAAGGCGCCAGCAAAAAAGAAACTGGCGGCGAGCCAGCTGCAAAAGGCCTGCAACAGCAGCGCGGCCTGGCCATCGAGCGAAAAGGCCAGCGTCAACGGCCCTTGCAACAAAGCCAGCAAGAGCCAGGCAGCAGCCACTGCGGCCACCATAAAACCCAGGCTCACGCGCAGGGTTTGCTGCACGCGGTCGTAGCGCTTGGCACCCAAGTTTTGCGCCAGGATGGGGCCAACCGCGCCACTGAGCGCATAAATCAGCCCAAAAGCCACCGGCGTGAGCCGATCCACCGTGGCCTGGCCGGCCACCGCCGAGGCACCAAACTGCGCCATGCTGTGGGTCACAAAAGCTGCGCCCACGGGTGTAGCCAGGTTGGTCATTACTGCCGGACCGGCCACCGCTGACAAGGCCCGCGCATCGGCCCAAAAATGCGCGCGCTCGATGGGGGCGAGCATGCGGTGCACGCGCCAGGTGCCGTGCAGGCCGATGGTGACCAGCATCGTGCGCGAAAGCACCGACACCACGGCCGCGCCGTCCAGGCCCATGCCGAAATAAAAGATAAACAGTGGGTCAAGCACGGCTGTTACAGCCGCCGCGCCCAGCGTGACCACCATGGCCCGGCGCGCCGCACCCGCCGAGCGCAGAAGCGCCGAACTCGCCATGCCCACAGCCAACAAAGGAACCGAAGGCATGGTTACCGTTAGATAGCGCTGGGCCAGCACCGCCACCTCGCCGCGCGCACCCAGAGCCCAGAGCAAGGGTGCCAAAAATACCAGCGTGGCCAGGGCCAGTAAGGCGGCAATGCCGGCCATCAGCAGCAGGCTGTGGCTGGCCATGCGCTGGGCCTGCGCCGTGTGGCCTGCACCAATCTTGCGCGAGACGGTGGCAGTAATACCAATCATCAAGCCGATGCAGACCGAGGTATGAAAAAACCCCACCACGCCGGCAAAGCCCACGGCTGCGGCAATGGCCTGCTCGCCCAAGCGCGAAATGTAGAAAAGGTTAATCAAGTCCACCGCGAACACCGCCACCAGCCCAATGGCGCCCGTGCTGGCCATAACCACCACGTGGCGCAAGGGGGAGCCGGTAACAAAGCGTGGTGGGGGAGCAAGCGTCATGGATGCAGCACAAAGAGTAGTCAATCGAATCCTGCTGCAGTACAGGGGGAACACGGTCGAGCTGCAATAAACATGTCACCGTGCAAGGCAATGATTATCTCTGGCACGCCCGGCATCGGCCTGCGGCGGCGCACACTTTTACACAATCTAAATAAATGCAGCATGCGGACGCACTACAGTCGGGCCTTGCTTGTTCCACCACCGAGAAAACCCCATGCAATCCAATATCACCCCCTTGATGCGCCACGCCACCCGTTGGCTGGGCTGCGTCGCGCTTATCGGCGCCTGCGCTTTGGCGCTGGCGATGCCCGCACCCAAGGATATTGAGGCCGCCGTCAACGCAGGCCACCTGACGCAGGCCGAAACCATGCTGCGCGAGGTGCTGCAGGACAAACCCGGCAGCGCCCGCGCCCATTACGAGCTCGCCCAGGTACTGGCCCGCCAGGCCAAGTACGACGAAGCCTTGGCCGAAGTACAGCGCGCCAAAAGCATAGACAGCAGCTTGAAATTTGCCGCCAGCCCCGAAAAGTTCCAGCAAACGCTGGACCGAATCAGCGCGGCCGCCAGTACGGCCAAGCTGCCGTCCGCCGCTGCTGCCGCGCCTGTAGCGACGCCGGTAGCGCCCGCACCGGCCCCCGCCAGCCCGGCACTGAACCTGAACTACGTGCTGCTTGGTATCGGCGCCTTGGTGTTGGTGGCTTTTCTGATTCGCCGCAGCAAGGCCCAGGCCGCGCCCGCGCACATGGGCTATTCGCCTGCAGCGCCGACGGGGCGGGGTGGCTTTGGCGCCCAGTTCACGCCCAATGCGCAGACCTATCCTGGCGGCCCGGTCGCCGGCCATGCGCCAGGCTATGGCCCGGGCTATGGCCCGCCCATGCAAGGCGGGGTCGGCTCAGGCATGGGTGGCGCAGTATTGGGCGGCGTGGCGGGCCTTGCGGCCGGTTATGCCCTGACCAAAGCTTTTGAGGGTGATCACCACACGGCTGCCAGCCAAGGCGCGCAGGCCGCAGCCAGCAACGGCGCGGGCTACGTGCCCTTTGACACCCCGGCGCAGCCCGATCTGGGTAACTTTGACGCCGGTTCAGGCGACAGTTGGGACGCCCCGGACGAAGGTGGTGGCGAGGACAACTGGTGACAAAAAGCAGGACCTTTGTGCCCGCCGAGGGGCACAGCCATCAGTTAAGCTCGTTCTGCTTTGTACCCACCACCACAGGAGACTGACATGAGCACCACCGACGCCTCGGGTTTTGGCAAATTTGTACCCGGTTTTGATTTTCTGCAGAACCTAGCCAAAGGTGCCAGCGGTAGCTTGCCGGGCAACACCGCAGCCTCCGCCATGCCCAACCTGTCGCAGTGGCTGGTGCCCAGCCTGAATGTGGAAGACCTGGAAAAACGCATCGAAGAACTCAAGCACGTGCAGTTCTGGCTGGAACAAAATTCTCGCGCCCTGAGCGCTACCATCCAGGCGCTCGAAGTGCAAAGGCTGACCATGGCCACCTTGAAGGGTATGAACTTCACCATGGGTATGCCCGGCGCCAGCGCGGCGCCTGCCGCAGCGCCCAGCACCGCAGGCTGGCCTATGCCGCCAGCTGGCGCAAAAGCACAAGCCGCTCCCGCGCCCAAAGCGGTACCCCAGGCCGACGCCAACGCCGACGCACCCGCCACCGGTGTGGTTGACCCCTTGCAACTTTGGGGATCGCTGACGCAGCAGTTCCAGACCATTGCCGCCAACGCCTTCAAGGAAGTAAGCGACAAGGTCACCGCCGCCCCCGCCGTAGTGAAAGACGTGGCGAAAAAGGCGGCCGCTGCGAGCAAAGCTGCGACCACCAACGCCCCGGCCAAGAAGGCAGCAGCTAAGAAAGCGCCCGCCAAAAAAGCCCCAGCACGCAAAGCCGCAGCAACCCCCGTGCGCCGACGCAGCACCTAAAACGCAGCGCACGCTCCTGCATGAAGGTGTTTTCCTATGCCCACGCCACCCACCCGCAGTGGCAAATGGCCGCTAGCCTGGTACTGGCCCAGTTGCGTGCCCAGCTGGCCAAGCCGGCCCACGCCCCGGCACCCACGCTGGCCTTGCTCTATATCACCGACCATTACGCGCTTGAAGCCAAAGAACTGCTCGACTACCTGAGCGGCGAACTGCCCATGGTGACCGACTGGTCGGGCACGGTGGGTATTGGCATTGCCACCAACAACGCCGAATACTTCAACGAGCCAGCGCTGGCCGTGATGCTGCTGGATTTGCCTAGCGATCAGTACCGGGTGTTCTCGGGCGTGGCTCCCCTAGGCCTGGCCTTTGAGGCGCACACCGCGCTGGTGCATGCAGACCCCAATACGGCTGACCTGGGCGAGCTGCTCAGTGAGATGTCGGCGCGCACCGACTCGGGCTATTTATTTGGCGGCTTGGCCAGCAGCCGCAGCACCAGTGTGCAGTTTGCGCTGGCCGCCGACGGCAATGTGCGCGGCCAGGGCCACGCTGGAGGCGTGTTCAGCGGCGGCCTAAGCGGCGTGGCCTTTGGCCCGGAGGTAGATCTGGTCTCACGCGTGACGCAGGGCTGCAAGCCCGTGTCCAAAACCCGGGTCGTGACCGACTGCCAGGACAACGTGGTGCTGGCGCTGGACGGCGAAGCTGCGCTTGAAGTGCTGCTGCGGGATCTGTCGGTATCGCTGGACGAGCCGCAAACGGCACTGGAGGCGGTGCGCGCCACGCTGGTGGGTCTGGCCCAACCGCCCACTGGCAGCGACAGCGCGGCGGTCCGTAAAACCGGCAACTTTGGCAGCGATGTGCTGGTGCGCCACATCGTCGGCCTGGACCCCGGTCGCCACGCCATCGCGGTGAGCGAACGCGTGCGCCTGGGTGCGCAACTGGCGTTTTGCCAGCGCAATGTGCAGGCAGCACGCGCCGACCTCATGCGCATTTGCGCCGAGATCCGCGAAGAAATCGAACCCGAAGAAATGCCCCAAGCGCTGGCCACCGGGGGGGCGACCTATGACGCGGGCGCATCAGCGACGCCAGCGCGCCATATTGCCGGGGCGATTTACATCAGTTGCACCGGGCGCGGGGGGCCGCATTTTGGCGGCGCCAGCGCCGAAATGCAGATCGTGCGCCGGGCCTTGGGCGATGTGCCCTTGGTCGGATTTTTTGCTGCCGGCGAAGTAGCGCACCATCATTTGTACGCTTATACCGGCGTGTTAACCGTTTTTACCGCCCAGAGCTGAGAGATTCTCAGGCGCTTGCACGCTGCAAGCGGTCGGCTACGCCGGCCCAATCAGGCGTGGTGGGCACGCGCTCTACCCAAATTTCCTGTACCCCCGCGTCGTCAAGGGCGCGCAAAACGGCAAACAGTTCATGCGCCGTCTGCGCCGCCGTGGTGGGCATGGGCGCCTGCAAGAGGCCGGGTGCAGCCGGGGACACGAAGCTGCGGACGTAGATGCCGAGTTGGGCTGGTGCAGTTGCGCTTGCGTGCATCGGTTCAACCGCAAGTGCACTCCTGTCTTTTGCCACACCAAGATCAGCGCGCCAGGTCTGCAAGGCCGCCTGCAGCGCTTGGGCATCGAACAGCCGCACCCGGGCGCGCGGCGCGTAGTGCGATTCCAATGTGCCAGAGGCGCGTGGCGCCGCAGGCAGCGCGGCGTCTGTGTTCGCGCCATGGCCGGCATTACCTGGGGCTGCCCCAACAAAGTCTGCCGCGCTGCGCATCGGCTGTCCGCAAGCGTGCGCCAGCGCATCGGTGCTGATCGAGCCCGGACGCAGCAGCACCGGCACGCCACGCGTGCAGTCCACGATAGTGGACTCAATGCCCAGGCGACAAGGGCCGCCGTCCAGAATGAGCAGTTCCTCGCCCAATTCACTTTGCACATGGGCTGCGGTGGTCGGGCTGACGCGGCCAAAGCGGTTGGCACTGGGCGCGGCCAGGCCCCAGATTGCGCCTTCGGGTCGCTGGCGCAAGGCATGCAGCAGCGCCTGCGCGCCGGGGTGTGAGGGGCAGCGCAGTCCGAGCGAATCTTGCCCTCCCGCTGCTGCCGTGGCCACGTCGGGGCGCCGGGGCAGGATAAGCGTCAGCGCGCCAGGCCAAAACGCGGCGATCAGCGCTTGGGCAAAGTCCGGCACCTGTTGCGCAAAATGCCATACACCCGAGAGGCCACCGTCGATATCGGCCACGTGCACGATCAGCGGGTGATCGGCGGGGCGGCCCTTGGCGGCAAAGATGCGCGCCACTGCCGCGTCCTTGCTCGCATCCGCCCCCAGTCCGTAAACGGTCTCGGTCGGCAGCCCCACCAGACCGCCGTCGGCCAGGGTTTGCACCGCACGCGGCAACGCACTCGGATCAGACAGGAAAAGAATCATGGGATTGGTGGCTATTTCTGCGTTTATAGGGCGCAAATGACACAAACTTTGCTCAAAATGCTGCGATACCCAAGATTTCCGCCGCCTTCAAGGCAGTAGCCCGCACCTGCTCTGGCGTCGCTCCAGTCACGTTCAGGTGGCCCATCTTGCGGCCAGGGCGCGCCTGCTGTTTGCCGTACAAATGTAAATGGATGCCTGGCAGCACCAGCACTTCGGCCCAGTCGGGCAGCGAATCGGGGCCGCTGCGGCCCCACAAGTCGCCCAGCAGGTTCAGCATGACTGCGGGGCTGTGCTGGCGCGGCTGGGTGAGTGGCAGATTGGCCAAAGTGCGCACTTGCAGGTCAAATTGCGACAGATCGCAGGCATTTTGCGTGTAATGACCGCTGTTGTGGGGTCTTGGTGCAATCTCATTGACCACCAGGCTGCCATCCGAGAGCACAAAAAACTCCACGCACAATACGCCGACGTAGTCCAGGCCCTGCGCCACGGCGCGCGCACCGGCCACTGCCTGGGCAGCCAGTGCCGCTGGCAGATTGCCGTCAAACACTTCTGTCACTGCCAAGATGCCCTCGCGGTGCAGGTTGCGCTGCACCGGGAAATTCACCATGGTGCCATCCGTGCCACGCGCCACGATCACCGAGCATTCCAGGGCCAGCGGCAGCATTTTTTCGAGCACGCAAGGCACCTGGCCCAAAGCGGCCCAGGCCTGCGCCAGCGCGGCGCGCTCGCTCACACGCACCTGACCTTTGCCGTCGTAGCCCATGCGGGCGGTTTTCAATAGGCCGGGAAGCAAATGGCCATCCACTTGCGCCACATCGGCGGCCGTGTGAATTTCGGCGTAGGGCGCGCAAGCGACGCCGCAGCGGCCAAAGTGAGCTTTCTCTGCGGCACGGTCTTGGGCAATCGCCACAGCGGCGGCGCCCGGCGCCACCCGGCGCAGCGCGGCCAGGGTGCGCAGCGCGCTGGCGGGCACATTTTCAAACTCGGTGGTGATGGCGGCGCTGCACGCGGCCAGTTGCGCCAGACCGGCAGCGTCCGTGTAACTGGTCTGAATGTGGTGGTGGCTAACCAAGCCAGCCGGGCTGGATGGGTCGGGGTCCAGCACGGCGGTGGCATAGCCCATGGCCTGCGCCGCGTGCACAAACATGCGCCCGAGCTGCCCGCCGCCCATCACGCCCAGCGTCATGCGCTGACCGTCGGGGGCGGTGCCGGGCAACAAGGGGCCGCTGGGCACGGGGCAGACGCCCAGGTTTGCAGAAAGGCTCATAGGCCCGCCAAACCGGCGCCCAGGCGGGGAATGGACAGCTCCATCGCGCGCGCAGCGGCAGTTTGCTCGGCGCGAAAGGCAAGGAGTTGCGCGCACAAGGCCGCGTCGCCACTGGCCAAGAGGGCCACGGCAAACAAGGCGGCGTTGGCCGCACCCGCCGCGCCAATGGCGAAAGTGGCCACCGGCACGCCCTTGGGCATTTGCACCATGCTGTAGAGCGAATCCACGCCCTGCAAATGCTTGCTCGCCACCGGGACACCGAGCACCGGCACCACGGTTTTGGCCGCCAGCATGCCGGGCAAATGCGCAGCCCCACCGGCGCCAGCAATGATGGCGCGCAGGCCGCGACCCGCCGCGGCCTCGGCGTAGGCGTACATATCGTCGGGCATGCGGTGGGCGGAAAGCACTTGCGCCTCAAAACCGATGCCAAACTGTTGGAGAATCTGTACTGCGTGTTGCATGGTGTCCCAGTCAGAGCTGGAGCCCATGACGACGCCGATTTGGATGGTGGTCATAGTGTTGGATGCGTCGGCCTGCGCCGTCGCCTTGGATAAAGCGGCCCCCAGGGCCGCGAAGCTAGACTCGCAATTTTACTTTTTACACCCCGAGGCCCTGCCGATGATTGACGTCACCCTAGAAAACTTTGAAACCGAGGTGATAGCGGCCTCGCACCAGGTGCCGGTGCTGCTGGACTTTTGGGCGCCCTGGTGCGGCCCGTGCAAGGTGATTGGCCCCTTGTTGGAAAAGGTCGAGGCCGATTACGAAGGCCGCTTCAAGCTGGTCAAAATTGACTCCGACCAAGAGCAGCAACTGTCCAAAGCCTTTGGCATTCGCAGCATCCCCACCTGCGTGCTGATGATTGCAGGCAAGCCCGTGGACGGCTTTATGGGGGCGGTGCCCGAAGGCCAGCTCAAGACCTTTTTGGACAAGCACCTTCCCGGCGCCGATGCGCTCACGGCGCAGGACGAGGCCGACGATGCCCAGGCCCTGCTTGCCGCAGGCGACCCGCAAGCAGCACTTAACAAGCTGCTGGAAACCCTGAGCATGGACCCCGGCAACGACGACGCCCGCTATGACTACGTCAAGCTGCTGATTGAAACCAATGCCCTGGAGGATGCCGCTGCCGCGCTGGCCCCGGCCTTGGCCGCCATTCCGCGCCAACTGCGCTTTGAGGCACTGGGCCAATTTTTGGACGCCATCAACTTTGTCATGACCGACCCGCGTGGCACCTGGGGGCCAGAGCAGTTTGACGCCTTGATTGCCGCCAACAAACGCGACTTTGACACCCGCCTGGCCAAGGCCCGGGTACTGATGGTGGGCGGCATGTGGACCGAATCGATGGACGAGCTGCTGGAAATCATCATGCGCGACAAAGCCTGGAGCGACGCAGTGGCGCGCAAGACCTTTGTTGCCATCCTGGAACTGCTCACCCCGCCCAAGCCCAAGGCTGCCAACGACGCAGGCAAGACTGGCGGTGGCATTGAGCTGCTGGGCAAAGCCATGGTCAACGAAGACCCGCAAGCCCAGCTCATCTCGGCTTATCGACGCAAGCTCAGCATGGCGCTGAACTAAAGAAGACGCCGGCCCACGGGGGGCCACCGGCTACTGTATTGAAGCCGTCAAGCGCTGCAAAGCGTCTTGGTATTTGGCAGCCGTCTTCTGAATCACCGCGTCGGGCACACGGGGTGCGGGCGGGGTTTTATCCCAAGGCTTGCCGTCCACCAGGGCGGTCTCTAACCAGTCGCGCACAAACTGCTTGTCGTAGCTCGGCGGGTTGGTGCCTTCTTGGTAACTCTCTTGCGGCCAAAAGCGCGATGAGTCGGGTGTGAGCACTTCGTCCATCAGCGTCAAGGTGCCATCGGCGTCCAGGCCAAACTCGAACTTGGTGTCGGCAATGATGATGCCCTTGGTCAGCGCAAACGCGGCGGCCGCAAGGTAGAGCGCAATGCTCAGGTCGCGGATGCGCGTAGCCAGGTCCACCCCAATCATCTCCACTGTTTGCTCAAAGCTAATGTTCTCGTCGTGGTCGCCCACGGCCGCTTTGGCCGCTGGGGTGTAAATCGGCGCGCTCAATTTGGACGCGTTTTTCAGGCCGGCCGGGAGCTTGACGCCGCAGACCTCCCCGTTGTGCTGGTATTCCTTCCAGCCGCTGCCCGCCAGGTAGCCGCGCACCACCGCTTCCACCGGCAGGGGCTTGAGTCGCTTGACCAGCATGGAGCGGCCGGTGACTTGCGCCACTTCTTCAGGTGTGACCACGCTCTCGGGCGCATCGCCAGTCAGATGGATCGGGCAGATATTCAGCCCCTGGGGGCCGAGTTTTTCAAACCAGAACAGCGCCATTTGCGTCAGCAGCGCGCCCTTGCCCGGAATAGGCTCGCCCATGATCACGTCAAACGCGCTTAGGCGGTCGCTGGCCACCATCAGGATGCGGTCGGTGCCCACAGCGTAGTTGTCGCGAACCTTGCCGCGTGCCAGCAAAGTAAGGGATTTAAGGGCAGAGGTGTGCAGGGCAGAAGTCATGGGGTCCGATAAATGAAAAGCCCGCAGCGAACCACAATTTCGCTGCGGGCCCCAATTATCGCAAGTTCACATCGCCCAGGCGCCAGGGCGCTGAGCGCCGCTTTACTGGATGACTTGCGCCAGTTCGCCCCGGCTGTACTTGGCAGCCACGACCGACAGGCTGTCGCCCTTGATCTTGGCGCCCTGGCCTTCGCAGCCAAATTCCATGTAGCGCTGCTTGCAGATTTGCTTGGCGGCTTCACGGGCGGGCTTGAGCCACTCGCGGGCGTCAAATTTGTCGGGGTTTTCCCACAAAAACTTGCGGCAGGCGGCGGTCATGGCCAGGCGGATGTCGGTGTCGATGTTGATCTTGCGCACACCAAATTGGATGGCCTTTTGAATCTCTTCCACCGGCACGCCGTAGGTCTCTTTCATCTTGCCGCCGTACTGGTTGATGATGGCCAGCAGGTCTTGCGGCACGCTGGATGAGCCGTGCATAACCAAGTGGGTGTTGGGCAGGCGGCGGTTGATTTCTTTGATGCGCTCAATAGCCAAAATGTCGCCAGTGGGCTTGCGGGTGAACTTGTAGGCGCCGTGGCTGGTACCAATGGCAATGGCCAGGGCGTCGAGCTGGGTGCGTTGCACAAAATCGGCAGCTTGTTCGGGGTCGGTCAGCAGCTGGTCCATGGTCATTACCGCGTCGGTGCCGTGGCCGTCTTCTTTGTCACCCTGCATGGTCTCGAGCGACCCCAGGCAGCCGAGTTCGCCTTCGACCGTCACGCCCCGGGCGTGGGCCATAGCCACTACTTTTTGCGTCACCTCGACGTTGTAGTCGTAACTGGCAATCGACTTGCCGTCTGCCTCCAGGCTGCCGTCCATCATGACCGAGCTAAATCCCAGGTCTATTGCGCCCTGGCACACCGCCGGGCTTTGGCCGTGGTCTTGGTGCATGACCAGCGGAATGTGGGGATAGGTTTCCACGGCGGCCGCAATCAGGTGCTTGATAAAGGCTTCGCCTGCGTACTTGCGTGCCCCGGCGCTGGCTTGCAGAATGACGGGGGCGCCCACTTCGTTGGCAGCCTCCATGACGGCCTGGATTTGTTCCAGGTTGTTGACGTTGAATGCGGGGATGCCGTAGCCTTCAAGGGCGGCGTGGTCCAACAATTCGCGCAAGGAAACGAGTGCCATGGGGGTTCTCCGAAGTTAGGTAACTGCTTGGTAACTTTTCTACCTCGGGCGGATTTTAGCGTCAGCCCAGTTGCCAAATATTGGAGTATTCCCGCAGTTTCTGACATCGCCTTTTGCCGAGCGGGCACGGCACAGGCCCGCTCGACTTAGGAAACGCGGCAGATTTTGAGCATATTGGTGCCGCCGGGCGCGCCCATGGGCTCGCCACAGGTAATCGCATAAACGTCGCCAGTGGCCACGATGCCCAGGTTTTTGAGCTGCTGCTCGGCGTCGCGCAGCGCGTCATCGCGGTCGGCTACGTTGCCCATCAACAGCGGGCGCACATTGCGGTAGAGCGTCATCTTGCGCTGGCTCACTACCTTCGGGGTCAGGGCGTAAATCGGCACCTGGATCAGGTGGCGGCTCATCCACAGCGCGGTCGAACCGCTATCGCTCATGGCCACAATGGCCTTGGCGCCCATATGGTGGGCGGTAAAAAGCGCACCCATGGCAATGGCCTGGTCGATGCGGGCAAAGGTCTTGCCGATGAAGTCAGCGTCCAAGCGCGTGCCCTCGCCACTCTCAGCGGCCAGACAGATTTGCGCCATTTCTTTTACGGTTTCCAGCGGGTATTTGCCGGCGGCGGTTTCAGCAGACAACATGACTGCGTCGGTGCCGTCGAGCACGGCGTTAGCCACGTCGCTCACTTCGGCGCGGGTGGGCACCGGGTTGGTGATCATGGACTCCATCATCTGCGTAGCGGTAATGACCACTTTGTCGTGCTCGCGGGCGAGCTTGATCATGCGTTTTTGCAGCGCGGGTACGGCGGCGTTACCCACTTCTACGGCCAGATCACCGCGCGCGACCATGATGCCGTCGCTGGCCAACAAGATTTCCAGTAGCTTGGGGATCGCCTCGGCGCGCTCGATTTTGGCGATCAGGCCGGGCTTGTGGTTGTACTGGGCTGCGGCTACGTTGCAGAGTTGGCGCGCCATTTCCATGTCGGTGGCGTTTTTCGGAAAACTCACGGCCACGTAATCGGCCTGGAAGCTCATCGCAGTGCGGATGTCGTCCATGTCTTTGGCGGTCAGCGCCGGGGCAGTCAGGCCGCCGCCTTGCTTGTTGATGCCTTTGTTATTGGACAACTCGCCGCCTAGCTTGACCGTGGTGTGCACCTGCTGCCCGACCACCGCGTCCACAGCAATCACGATCAGGCCGTCGTTGAGCAAGAGCACGTCACCGGCCTTAACCTCTTCGGGCAAGGCCTTGTAGTCCAGCCCCACAGCGTCAATGTCGCCCAGCTCGGTGCGCCCGGCGTCGAGCACAAACTTTTGCCCGTGCTCCAGAAACACTTTGCCTTGCGCAAATTTGCCAACCCGGATCTTGGGGCCTTGCAGATCGGCCATGATGGCCACTTCATGCCCGGCGCGCTGGGCCGCTTCTCGCACCAGGCGGGCGCGGTCGATGTGGTCTTGTGCTGTGCCGTGGCTGAAGTTCAAGCGCACCACGTTGACGCCAGCGCGGATCAGGGCCTCGAGCATCTCCGGGTCACTGGAGGCGGGGCCGAGGGTGGCGACGATTTTGGTGGCGCGACGGGTCATGGAGTCTCTCCTGGTGGTCTTTTTGTGGGGGGCAGCGGGCATTCTCACACGCACCAGAGGCCAGAAGTTACTTGGCAGCGTCAATCGCCAGGGTGCGCTCGATCACCCCGCCACCCAGGCAGACATCGCCGTCATACAAAACCGCAGACTGGCCTGGCGTGACCGCCCACTGCGGCTGCGAAAAGTGCAGGGCAAACGCGGCTTCGTCCGCGTCGCCCTGGCCGTCGGGCAATGCCGCCAGCGTGCACGCGCTGTCGCTTTGGCGGTAGCGGGTTTTGGCTGCCAGAGTGGCGCTGGACGCCGGTGCGCTGCCGGCCACCCAGCTCGCATCCAGCGCGGTCAATGCGGGCGACAGCAGCCACCGGTGCTCGTGGCCTTGCACCACCCACAAGGTGTTTGTCTGCAGGTCTTTGCGTGCCACAAACCAGGGCGCATGTTCGCCGCCGCCCTTTTGCGCGCCACGGGCTTTGAGGCCGCCAATGCCCAGTCCCTGGCGCTGGCCCAGGGTGTAGAACGACAGGCCCACATGCTCGCCAATGGTCTGGCCCTTGGGGTTTTTGACCGGCCCCGGCGCCATGGCAATGTAGCGGTTCAAAAACTCCCGAAACGGCCGCTCGCCAATAAAACAGATGCCAGTGGAGTCTTTCTTTTTTGCGTTAGGCAGGCCGATCTCGTCGGCAATGCGCCGCACCTCGGTCTTGTGCAGCTCGCCCACAGGAAACAGCGTTTTTGACAGCTGCGCCTGGTTCAGGCGGTGTAAAAAATAGCTTTGGTCTTTGGACGCGTCCAGCCCCTTGAGCAGCTCGTGCAGGCCGGTGGCCGGGTTGGAGCGAACCCGGGCGTAGTGGCCGGTGGCGATTTTTTCGGCGCCCAGGCGCAGCGCGTGGTCCAAGAAGGCCTTGAACTTGATTTCGGCGTTGCACAAGATGTCCGGGTTGGGCGTGCGCCCGGCCTGGTATTCACGCACAAATTCGGCAAACACCCGGTCTTTGTAGTCGGCGGCAAAGTTGACGTGTTCAATCTCGATGCCCAGAACGTCGGCCACGGCAGCGGCGTCCACAAAGTCGATGTTGGAAGTGCAGTAGCCCGGGTCGGCGCCGGGGTGGTCAGCACCGGCCGCGCGGTCGTCGTCTTCCCAGTTTTTCATGAAGATGCCCACCACTTCATGGCCTTGCTGCTTGAGCAAATACGCCGTCACGGCCGAATCCACGCCGCCACTTAAGCCCACCACAATGCGTTGTTTTTTCCCGAACGGGGCGGCTGGCTGATTCATCGCCTGATTTTAGGCCTGGGCCCGCGCGCTGCGTGGAACCTTAGCGGCCCCGGTAAATGCTGGCGTCGGTGGTCACCAGCGCCAGCGGGTAGCGCCGGCCTGCCAGATAGTCTTCCATGCACTGCACCACCAGCGGGCTGCGGTGCAGCGCGTGGCTGGCGCGGATCTCGTCGGCACTGAGCCACAGCGTGCGCACAATGCCGTAGTCCAAGCGGCGCCCGGCCTGCATGGCGCCCAGCGTGCCGCAAAAGGCAAAGCGCAGATAGGTAATGTCTTCGCCCTTGGGCCGCGCTGCGCTGGGGGGGCGCTCAAAGCGCGATAGATACACGCCCACCAATGCGCTGGGGGTAAAGGCGTAGGCGGTTTCTTCTAGTGTTTCGCGGGCGCAGGCCTCTTGGGGCGACTCGCCAGGGTCCATGTGGCCTGCGGGATTGTTCAGGCGCAGGCCCTCAGGCGTGTGCTCTTCGACCAGCAAAAATTTGCCCTGGTGCTCAATCACGGCGGCCACGGTGGTACTGGGCCGCCAGCGGGGCGCGGCCATCAGCTGCCCACGGCCTGCGGGCCTTCGGCGGCGCGCTCGGCGTATTTGTTAAAGCGCCAGGCGCTGAACTCCAGGGTAATGCGCCGCCAGGTTCCGCGCTTTGCGGCAGGCGACATTTGCGGCCAATGCTGCACCTCAAAGAAGCTACGGCCACAGCCCTTGCACTCCTCGTCACCTTGGCTGGTAGAGCAAATGGCGATACAGGGTGTGTCGGGCGTGCTGGCATACCAGCCCATCCAGGCGGCGTGCGCTTTGGCCGGCATGCTGGCCTCGTCGGCCTCGGTTTCGTGGTGGTAAACCAAGAGCGCATACACCTCGGCCAGCGCGCGCGTGGCCGAAGGCAGCGCCACGCCATCAGGCGAGGGCTCTTTGGCGCGCCAATAGTTGATGGCCGATTCGATATCGGTGATGTGAATGCCTGCCATGGAGCCTTAAGTGAAGAGGCGCGATGATAGCGGGATGGGCATCAACCCGCCCCAATCGGGCCTTGCAACACCTCACTGACCCACTGGTTGGGGCTTTTGCCGGGACCCTGCGCAAAGACCATGGCCTGGTCATGCAACTCCGGCGGCAGCCCAAGCAAGCGCTTGTCGGACACTGGCTTTTCAGGGCCCAGGCCCTTTTTCTGGCACTGCGCCAGGTAATCGTCCACGGCGAGTACTTGTTCGGACTTGCGCTCCGACACCGCCTAGCCACGAGAACTATTGATGGCGTCAATACCCAAAATTCTGCCCACGAGAATATTCGTCGCGTTCATCGTATTCAACGCGGGCGGTGTATCACCGATGGCTCATGCCAAGGCGGCGAGCGCCAGAAGGATTGAATTTGTGTTGAATTATTGTTAAATCTGCCATAACCACGTTTGCGTAACCCCTAGGCCTGAAAAGGCCTAAGTCCAAACTTTTACCATCTGGGCTTTTTCGTCTTATTGCCCTTAGAAAGTTTTCCGTTTATGGACATGTTTTCAACCCCCTGGTGGTCCGCGCTGATGGCCATTGTGCTGATCGACTTGGTGCTCGCGGGCGACAACGCCATCGTCATCGCCCTGGCCGCGCGCAATTTGCCGTCTGCGCTCAAGCGCAAGGCCATCATCTGGGGCACGGTGGGCGCCATCGTGGTGCGCTCGGCCATGACGGTGGGCGTGGTCTGGCTGCTGCAAATACCCGGGCTGATGCTCGCTGGCGGCTTGGGCCTGGTGTGGATTGCCTACCAGTTGCTGGCCGACCAGGGCGACGGTGACGCGCACGGCGAAAGCGCCACAACGTTTTGGGGCGCCATGAAAACCATCATCGTGGCCGACGCCCTGATGGGCGTGGACAACGTGCTGGGTGTGGCCGGTGCAGCCCACGGCGCGTTTGACCTGGTAATCATAGGCCTGTTGGTGAGCATTCCCATCGTGGTGCTGGGCAGCAGCTTGGTGCTCAAGCTAGTGGAGCGCTTTCCATCCATCATTGCCATTGGCGCCGCGGTGCTGGCATTTACTGCGGCGCAAATGCTGGTGTCTGAGCCCCTGCTGGCCGACTACCTGGGCAACGCCAAAACCGGCCTCACCCAAGACCAGCAGTTTGCGCGCTGGGGCATTTACATCGTTACGGTGGCCGGTGTGCTGCTGGCCGGACGCTGGCGCCAAGTCAAGGCCGCGACCGACCAAGGCTGATCTATGTCAAGGCCGCGCCGTCAGGCGTCGGCCCCGGTGGCGCACAAGAGAGCAGGCGCACGCTATGCTGGTAGCCTATGAAAATCATTAGCAAATGGCTGCTCAATGCCGCCGCCCTGCTGGCCATTGCACAGCTTTACCACGGCGTACAAATCAGCAGCTTTGCCCAGGCCATGCTGGCTGCGCTGGTGGTGGGACTGTTCAACGCGCTACTGCGCCCGATTTTGGTGGTGCTGACCTTTCCGGTCACAGTGCTGTCTTTAGGGCTGTTCCTGTTTGTCATTAACGCGCTGATGTTCTGGGGCGCGGCCAGCGTGCTCGACGGCTTTCACGTAGACGGCTTTGGTGCCGCACTGCTGGGCTCACTCATGTACACCGCCATTGGCGTAGTAATCAACCTAGCGCTGGAGCGCTTGTTCTCGCAGTAGCTGGGTCACTTCGCGGGTGCGGGTGTCGACGATGGCGGCTTCCAGGTGGTCAGGGCCCATGGCGCCCCACTGGCCCGCACGCACCAGATCTTGGGCGGCGCGCAAACGGTCCAGCGCAGCGGGCCAGTCTTGCTCCAGCCCATCAGCCTGCGCCTGGGCGCGCACCGCAGCCACGTTACGGCCCTGCATTTCATACACACTGGCCAGCAAGCGCCAGGCCAGTGCGTCGCGCGGGTGGGCGGTCACCCATTCGCGCAGGCGCTCGGCGGCCTGGGTTTGGGCCGGTGCGCGACCGGTCTGAATCTGCGCTTGCGACAGCAGCGCCAGCTCGGCCCTACCCATTGTGGCGGCGGGCTTGGCCGCGCTGCTGACCAACAGCGTCTCGGCGCGTGCAGCGTCGCCCTGGCCTAGCGCCAACTCGGCCTCTAGCAACAGGGCCAAGCGGCCATCGGCGCCCAAGCGCGCCAGCAGCAACTGCAGTTGTGTACACAGGGCCTGGGCAGTGCCATAGTCGCGCAGCTTGAGCGAGGCCAAGGACGCACCATACATTGCCCCTGCCTGCTGGGCTGCGGGCTTTGCCGACAGCACATCTGGCCGCACATCGGCCTGCCACAGGCGCAGCGTGTCCACGCCACTGTTGGACAGCACGCGAGCACGGGCGGCCACCAGTTGCGGCTCAAAGTCGGGTTTTTGCCCTGCCGCTGGGGCGCTTGCGCCAGCGGCGCCCAGCGCGCCGATGCGGTTTTGCATGTCCGAAATACGCTCGGTGGTCAGCGGGTGGGTGCGCAGGTAGGGAAAGCCGCCGCTGTCATTGAGGCGGTTGGCCTGTTGCAGCTTCTCGAACATGCCCACAAACCCCTGGGGGGCAAAGCCGGCCTGCGTCATCACGCCAAAGCCGATGCGGTCCGCCTCGCGCTCCATATCGCGCGAGAAATTGAGCTGGCTTTGCACCGCTGCGGCCTGCCCGCCGGTGATCAGGGCGCTGGCCGCCTGGCCGTTGGAAGTGCTTTTGCTGGCCGCCAGCATGCCCAAAATCATGGCGCCCATCATCCAAGGCGCCTGCGCGCTTTGGTGCGCCATATTGCGGGCAATATGGCGCTGCGTCACGTGGCTAAGCTCGTGACCGAGCACCGAGGCCAGCTCGTCGCGGTTGCCCACCACCCCCACCAGCCCCAGGTGCACGCCAAAGTAGCCCCCGGGCAGGGCAAAGGCGTTGACCGAGCGGTCGCGCCCGAGCAGCAGTTCAAAGGCAAAGGTGTCGGCAATCTCGGGCGGCATCTCGCCGCGCGCGCGCGATGCGGCCAGCAGCGGCTGCCACAGGCTTTGCAAATACTCCATGGTGACCGGGTCGTCCACATAGTCGCTGTCGCGGTACAGGCTGCGCGCAATGCTGTCGCCTAAGCGGCGCTCCATCGCCGGGGACATCTCTGTGCCGTCGCCCAGGTGGGGCAGCGTGTTGGCGGGCACCGTGTCGGCCGGTGCAAGGGCTTGGGCCTGCGCTGGGCCGATCGGCCAGGCCAGCGCCAGCGCCAGCGCAGCGACCAGCAGCTGCTTGGACCAGCCGCGCAACCCTTGCGCGTGCGACGTCTTGCAGTTCTGCATTTTTCTCATCCCCGAATGATGCACTTGATTGGTGAAGCCTTGGTAAACGCGCGCTATATTTCCGCATCATGACGGCGCGCGCACTGATCTGGCACACGCGGCGCGGCGCGGACCGCGCAGGGCGCCGCCGTATGATGGCCGCTGGGTTTTGGCTGATGGCATGCCCAACGCAGCGCGATGGCGCAGCCCTTGCCAGCCCGCTTTTTGTCTATTTTTTGCTCCACTTCGCCCATGAACCAACTCACCCACTTCGACTCCCAAGGCCTGGCCCACATGGTGGACGTGGCCGACAAGGTCAGCACCAAGCGCATCGCCATTGCTACCGGCCGTATCGAAATGCTGGCCAGCACGCGCGCCCTGATTGAGGGCGGTACCGCCAAGAAGGGCGACGTGCTGGGCGTGGCCCGCATTGCCGCCATCATGGCGGCCAAAAAAACCAGCGAACTCATTCCTTTGTGCCACCCGCTGGCGCTCACCCGTGTGGCGGTCGAATTTTCCATCGCCCACATGGACGCCGACGGTTTTGACGGCGTGCGCTGCACCGCCGCCGCCGAAACCGTAGGCCCCACCGGCGTGGAAATGGAAGCACTCACCGCCGTGCAAATCGGCCTTTTAACGATTTACGACATGTGCAAAGCCGTAGACCGGGGCATGGTGATGCACAGCATTACCCTGCGCGAAAAGCATGGGGGCAAGAGTGGGAGTTTTGTGAACGCGTTGTGAGCGCAACCGCCGACACTACAAATTGCACGCGTCAAGTGTGCAACAGAATTATCAAAATAAATTGGCAAGCGGCATGTAGTTACGAGCACAAGTTAAAAACATGATGTCCTTGCACTTGGGCACGATCTCTGCGGCATTGGCTTCACTAAAACCATTTTTTATAGCAAAACTTAAAATTTCGGGGGGCGCGCCGAAATTAAAAATCTCTACTCGGTTCCGCAAGGTATTGTTGTAATCAATTTGCCTTTTAATTAGTTGATACCCCTTCTCCGCTTTTCCATAAATATTAGTTTCGGTGGTCATCAATGTATCGCTGCTGGAATAATTTTTAAGGTCAATTATTAAAAAAACACTGCTTGCGGTGTCTGGTGCAATTCGGTAGGAAACCATTGTGTAACCATTATTTTGCAGCTTTAAGGTATTCGCATAATTAATTAGTTTTCCAATATCACCCGCTAAAGTTTTCGAGGCAGAGTTTAGTCCATCACTGGGTAGTTTCCAGGCTCCATACACCATTGAATAGTCACCTGCATTCACATGTTGCGCGACTAGTTCATATCCGCCTGCGATTTTTTTATAATATTTTTTTGTAAGATTTTCGCCATAATACTCGGGCGCGCAACCACGCATCTTTTGGGCAATGGTTAAATTGGTATAAAACACTTCGAGATTTTCAATCTTAATAGTGTGTATTTTCTCTGATATGGGTGATTCAATTGAGTTATATTTGCCAATGCAATCTGCAATCAGATAATTTAACGAAACATTTATATTTGCCAAACCCGTCTGGCTTGCGCTGCCTTGAACTAGCATTTGGTATGTATCAGCGGTGATCGCTGTTACCGAATTACTTTTATTAAGACTTGTAACAGCGATGCCATTGGCATCCAGAGTCGCATTTTTCACCGTTACCTTGTCGCCAACATGCAACCCGTGCGCGTCATGGTGCACGGTAATGGTGGTGCTGCCGTTCGCATTTGTCGCAGTGTCCGTTGCAATCGCATTTTCCAGAAAATGGCTTTTCTGAGAATACGTTGCGACATCGGCCATTATTTCCTTGGAACCGGTTTTTAATTCATCCATAAATATGGACTGGATGCTTTCGGTGCTGCTGCCCGTGACAGCAGCGCTGGCGGACTGGTTGCTGTCGAAGTCGTATTTGGCATTGAGGTTGTCCAACTGCCTCTGAGTGCTGGGCGCAGTCGGGCTCACTGCTGCGCCGCCGCCACACGCCGCCATGCCCACAACGCAAAGCACTATCAAAAGCCTGTTTTTGATGTTCATTGCTTGGCCATTTCTCTCATCGCCTGTCCTTTCAAATATGCTGCTGCGGCTCGTTCGCCAAGGCGGATCATGGCTGCCTAAGCGGCAGGTTTGGCCGCCGCGTGCGCCGCCATGCGGGCTTCGATGATGTCGCGGTTTTTGATGGCGTAGGCGTCGCCCCGTTTGGCGGCCTTGTTGTAATACATCAGCGCACGGGCATCGTCTTGTTCTACGCCTTGGCCGTGGTCAAACATAAAGCCCAGGTTGGACAGGGCGCTGGCGTTGCCCTGTTCGGCCGCCATTCGGTACCAGCGCATGGCCTCTAAGTAATTGCGCGCTACGCCTTTGCCGTTGCCGTACATAAAGCCGATCTTGCACTGCGCGTTCGCGTCGCCTTGGGCGGCGGCCAGGCGGTACCAGCGCATGGCCTCGGTGTTGTTCTCTTCCACGCCTTCGCCGTGCTCGTACATCACGCCCAAGTTGAGTTGCGCGCTTGCACTGCCTTGGGTGGCGGGCCCACGGTACCAGCGCATGGCCTCGGCATAGTCGCGCTTGACGCCCAAGCCGTTCTCGTAAATGTGCGCCAAGCAGCATTGCGACGCCGCGTGGCCCAGCGCTGCGGCCAGTTTGTACCAGCGCACCGCCTCTTGGTAGTCTTGCTCCACGCCGTGGTGGTTCTCAAACATGCCGCCCAAGCGGTACTTGGCGTCGGGGTGTTGTTGCGCGGCGGCGAGTTTGTAGCAGCGCATCGCCTCGACAAAATCTTGCTTGGTGCCCTGGCCGTTTTCATACAGCGCGCCCAAGGCGCATTGCGCCGGTGCGTGGCCCTGGGCTGTGGCCAACGCGTACAACTGCAAGGCCTGCGCAAAATCCTCGGCCTCGCCCAGGCCTTTTTCAAACAGCACGCCCAGACTGAACTGCGCCTGCGCGCTGCCCTGGTCGGCCGCTTGCTTGTAGCAACGCATGGCCTCGGCGTAGTTTTGCGGCACGCCCTGGCCTTTTTCGTGCATCTGGCCCAGATTGAACTGCGCGTCGGCCTGGCCCTGGGCCGCAGCGGCGCGGCCTTTGGCCACCTCGGCCTCAATCGCGGCAGCAATGTTTTTTTGCTGCTGGAGAAGTTCTTCCAATCGGCTCATGAGGGGCTCCTTAAAGCGGGGACAGCGCCGCGCTTGACGCACTTATAAGCGCGATTATGATTAATTTTGAATAAAATGTTAAAAACACCGCCTCGTTTCCACAGCAGGGTTTCATGGAACTCGTTCACGCTGCAGCCAGAAACTGGCGAGACTCGGTCTTGAACTGCACCCCAACGGGGCCGCCCGCGTAGTTCAGGCCCAAGCCTGTGACATTGCGGGAGCTGGCACCTACCGCAGTCTGGGCGCCGTTCGCGTACAGTTTGTACTGCACAGGTGTGGCAAACGACTTTTTTAGAGGGTGCTGTATGGTTTCATCCAAGGGGCAATGGATCCTGGCCGCCACGCTGCTGCTGGCCACTGCGGCGCAGGCCTACCAGCCTGCTGGCCAGTTCAAGACCGAAGAACAGGCCAAAAAATACTGCCCCAACGACGTCGTGGTGCGCGTGGACCTGAGCACCCGGCGCTTCTACCTCAAAGGCCACTTTTTGTACCCCAGCGTTGGCAGCGCCACCTTTGAGTGCCGCCGCGAGGCGCTGCAAGAGGGCAACGTTGCGGGCTAACCGTCCCCCCGGCACCCGCACGCAGCGCCCAGACGAGCCAGCAAAGTCCGTACTTTTGCACCAGCGCCGGCCGCTTAGCGCCCCTTAACCCACTGCGCATAAGCATCCGGGAAAGCCACCTCCAGGCGCCGCGCGTAAAACGCCACTTCCTCCTCCTTGCCCTGCATTTGCGCGCTTTGCAGCAGCTTTTGCACCACCATAGGCTCGGGCGAGAAGTGCAGCACATCGGCGGCCAGCGCGAAGATGTGCGCGGCATTGACTGGCGTGACCGGAGTGACGGCCAGTTCGGCAAAATCCACCTGGTCGCTGAACAGCCAGGTGTCGCGCAGCTGCGCCCAACTGGCTTGCCGGTATTGCGGCGCGCGATCGGCCGGTGCCAGGTAGGGCTGGCTCACGCGCCAATAGCTCCAGCCCGCGCCCGCGCAAGCCAAGGCAATAGCGGCGCCGGCCAGCGCCGCGGGCCAGCCCCAGCGACTAGGTGCAAAGCTTGCCTCTGTGGGCGCCGCTGCTGCGCCTGCTGCACCGCTGTCCGTGTCAATGCGCGGCATGCCCTTTTCCCCACCAGGAAATCGCCGTAGCAACCACAGCGCTAGCAAGCCTGCCGCCTGAAACTGGCCGTACCACAGCGGGTATTCCAGCAGACTGTGCACGCCAATGACCGCCAGCACTGCCCACGCCAACTGGCGCTCAGGCACCACCTCGCGCCAGGGCCGGTGCCGCACCACCCAGCCCACCACGGCCCCACACAACAGCAAGGCCACCGGCAAACCCAGCTCCACGGCCAAGTGCAGCGGCAGGTTGTGCGCGTTGTCCAAAATATCGCAAAAGCGCAGCCCGGCCCAGGGCGCGTCATACAGGGTGATGAAATGCGCGTAGTCCAACTCGCCCCAGCCCCAGCCCCACAGCGGCTTTTGGGCAATCAGGTACAGCACATTGCGCCACAGGTTCAAGCGGCTGGCGCACTGGGCGCTGCTCTCGTGCAGCCGGTCAAACACCGAGGCATCAATGTCCGCCAAGCGCGGCAGCGCCAGCGCCGCCACCCCGTAGGCCAGCAGCGCTACCGCAAACAGCCAGCGCCCCGGCACCGGTGGCAGCGGCACTGCGCGCCGCCCCCAAGTCCACCACGCCTCCAGCAGCAAGAGCAGCAGCAACTGCAACAAACCCGTGCGCGAGCCCGACGCCGCAGCGGCCGCCCCCAGCAGCGCTGCCAGCGCCACCAGGCCCAGCGCCCGCCATCGACTTTGCCCCGGCACCGGCCCCACCTGCTGCGCCCACCACCACAGTGCGGCCAGGCCCATGCTGCACAGCGTGGCAAACTGGTTGCGCTGGCGCAAATTGCCAAACGCCTGGCCCAGCCCAGGCTGGTTAACCCAGGGTGCCCAGTCGCGGCTGATGTCGAAATACTGCAACAAACCCAGCACCGCGCTGACACACGCCGCCGTCGCCCAGGCCAGCGCCACGCTGCGCAAGCGCTGCTGCGGGGTGATCGCCAGCGCGCTCCACCACAGCAACAGGGCCGCCACGCAGGCCCACGACACCAGCACCGGCAACACGGTGGAATTGGGGCCGCTGGTAAAGGGGTTGAGCCACGGCAGCGCTATCAGCGACACGGTGGTCAGCGTGGCGGCTTGGGCCAGGGGCGCGCAGGCGGGGGGCGGGGGGCTGGGATGCGGCGGGTTCACAGGGGCTGATTATCTGGCAGCGCCCTTGGCGCAGAGTATTCATTCGCGCCTGCAATACCAGGCCAAAGCCGAAGGGGGTGCGCTTGAACCAGCCGGTGACCGCCACTGGCGCAAAGGATCTTGGGCGCCGCAAGGCCGCAGGGGTTTGCCCGCCACCCCCTAAATAAATCCATCCACCGCCACAAAGCCCAGCACCTGGCCTTGCGGCCCACCCAACAGGGCCACAGCGCTGGCTTTGCGCGACACCACGGGCACGAAGCGCAGGCTGCTTTGCGCCAGGCCGTGGGCCTGGGCGGCGGCGCGCACCGGCTCGGCGGCCTCGGGGTAGTGCGCTAGCAGCAGCGCCGCCGGGCGCGCGGCCTGTAGGGCGGCGGCCGACAGGCTGGCGTAGTCCACCCAATGCTCTGGCCGCAGGGATATTTCTTGGCCCTGCAAGGCCAGGTCCAGGCTGCGCATCATCTCTTCGTTACCCATGGGCAGGCGTGCCGCAATCACCGTGGGGCCGCTCCAGGGCAGCTGTCGCAGGCCGGGTGGGGCCTGGGGCAGCTGGGCGGGGTCAATATCGGCGGCGCTGACCACGCGAAAGCGGTCTACCTCAAACACCAGGTGCACCGGGCGCGCCTGGGCGATGGTGAACACGCCATAGCCAAACGCCAGCAACTGCACCAGCACGATGGCACCAATGTCGCGCGCCAGGCCCCGGCGCCGCTTGGCCGGGTGCGCCACCACAGCGGTAAGCAGTGGGCCCAGCACCACGTCCACCCCCACCAAAATACCCAGCAACTCCAAGCCCCCGGCCAGCGCGGCGTAGGGCGGCGGGTACCACAGGCCCAGCACCAAAGCCGCCACCAACAGCGCCACACTGGCGCTGCCCAGCGCATGCCACACAACGCACCGTACCCGAAAACTCATGTTGTTTGCTCCGAAAAAAAACGTTTGTTGGCCCGTCGTGTCTGCGCACTGTGGCGTATGCGGTGCCCAAAAAGCCCCAAGGCCGCTTGCGCGGCCTTGGGGCTTGCTAGGTATTAATGTTCAACGGCAAGCGGCAGGTGCGTACTTTGCCAAAAGAGTCGCCTCGTTTGTAAGAGCGGCGAAAGCTAAGGGTTTGCCAGCTGCATAACAGGTCCACTCGATTTTTTGGGCCGGTATGGTTCCAGCGGCCAAAACAATTTGCCCGGCAGCGTCTCGTGTAAATGGTTTCAGTTGCAAAACGGCGGTGGCGACAGGGGCGACGCGTGCGGAGTAGGTAATGTCAATACGACCGTTCGCGGTGGTGCCAACAATGGAATTGACACTTTGGGTAAGAGGAGCAGCAGCGGTACCGCCGTTCAACGAACATGTGCCCGCGGCGACGCACGGCGTTCCGCCACCCGCTGCTGTTGACACACCAGCAAAGAACCCGCCAAGGGCAGCGGTCGTGCCGTTCGCGGCGTTTTCCCCGACAATAACTTTCAAGTCAGACGCCAACACCAGGCCCTCCGTCACCCTCGCCCGCACCGTGTAGTCCTGGTAAGCCGGCAGCGCCACCGCCGCCAAAATACCGATGATCGCCACCACAATCATCAGCTCGATGAGCGTAAAGCCCTTTTGCACATGCTTTTTCATTTGATTCCCCTGGTAATAAAGTTGAACAACCCTTGGTGGCGGCCCCTGTGGCTGCCACACGTGGGCATTCTACGGTTGTAATTACCAAAACGGACATGGTTATGCAATTGCATTTTTATAACAGCGCGCCGGCGCGCAAAAAGAAGCGGCGCTGCGTTTGACAACGCAGCGCCGCTGGGGCGTGGGGCGGGCGAAGGGCCTGCGCTTTAGATAGGTGCTGCGATGGTGCCGCAGGTTTTGGGACGGATGGATGCGTCCATGGCAGAACCACAGGTCCAAGAGCTGGTGCCGTTGGTTCCCGCGACCAGGGTAAAGACCATGGTGGCGCTGGCAAGCTTGGCGTTGACGCCAGTGGCCTTGAACGTGGGCGTGACAGTGCAGCCACCAGTGCCAGTAGGCGTGCCAGCAGCGGCCACACTGAGGATGTATTTACCGGTAATGACGGTGGACACGGGTATGTTGCCTGCCGCTGCTGCGGCATTGGCGGGGCAGGCACCGTCTTGGTGAAACGACAACTCCACCTGGCCCATGACGCCTTTAGCCAGGTTGATAGCCTCGGTCAGTTGCGCCTTGGCAAGGTAGTCTTGGTAGGCCGGCAGCGCCACCGCTGCCAAGATGCCGATGATGGCCACGACGATCATCAGCTCAATCAGGGTAAAGCCCTGTTGCAATGTCTTTTTCACAAGAACCTCCGGGTAGAAAGAAATAAATTTGGCAAAAATACCGATTGTGCGGCGCACGCGGCGATTCTAACCAGGTAAATGTGAATTTGACAAATATTGTCTAAAAAGACTAGTAAACCAAAAAATTGATAAATATAATTTTTTCACACCTTACTCGGACTGGTTCTGGTTGCTGGGACTGCGGCCTTGAAGCCAGCGCCCCAGGCCCAAGACCAGCGCGGCGCCTAACACCGGGCTGGCTTGGTGCAGCCAGGCTTGGTCGTGAAGCAGGGGCGCCAAAATGGTGTCGTTGGCCATGGTTTCGCCGCCCACCCAGCCAATCAGTGCGGCGCCCAGCGTTACCACCACGGGGAAGCGCTCCATCAGCCGGATCATCATGGTGCTGCCAAACACCACCATGGGAATGCTGATGGCCAGGCCCAGCACCAGCAAGAGCATGCTGCCGTGCGCGGCGGCGGCCACGCCAATGACGTTGTCCAGGCTCATCACCAAGTCGGCGATCAAAATCGTGCGTATGGCGGCTAGAAGGCTGCCGTGCACCTTTTCTTCACCCTCGCCGTCGCCTTGTTCGCTCAGCAGTTGCACGCCGATGTACAGCAGCAACGCGCCGCCCACAATTTGCAAATAGGGCATGGTCAGCAGTTTGACCGCCACCACCGTGAGCGCAATGCGCAGCAGCACAGCCGCGCCCGATCCAAACAGCACCGCCTTGCGCTGTTGCGGGGCCGGCAGGCCGCGCGCGGCCAGAGCAATGACCACGGCGTTGTCCCCTGACAAAATGATGTTGATCCAGATGATCTTCATCAGGCCTATCCAAAATTCTGTGGTTTGTATCAATTCCATGTGTGCTCCGTGGGGGTCTCTAATGAAAAAAAGTGCCCAGACTAGGGTGTCAGGGCACTTTGGTGGCAGGGCTGGTACGGGGGTTTACCGGTGTTTTCCCCCGCGCCTGACCGTGCGCAATTGTCGCGTATTGTGTTTACAGCATTGCTTTGAGCAGTTTTGCCATTTCGGACGGGTTGCGGGTGATGGTGAAACCGCACTCTTCCATGATGGCCAGTTTGGCGTCCGCCGTATCCGCGCCGCCGCTGATCAAAGCGCCCGCGTGGCCCATGCGCTTGCCCGCAGGCGCAGTGACCCCGGCGATAAAGCCGACGATGGGCTTTTTCATGTTGAGCTTGCACCAGCGGGCGGCTTCGGCCTCGTCGGGTCCGCCGATTTCGCCAATCATGATGACGGCGTCGGTATCGGGGTCGTCGTTAAAGGCGCGCATCACGTCGATGTGCTTGAGGCCATTGATGGGGTCGCCACCAATGCCCACGGCAGACGACTGGCCCAGACCGATTTCGGTGAGTTGCGCCACGGCTTCATAGGTGAGCGTGCCGGAGCGGCTGACCACGCCGATGCGGCCTTTGCGGTGGATGTGGCCGGGCATGATGCCGATCTTGATTTCGTCAGGCGTGATCAGGCCGGGGCAGTTGGGGCCGAGCAAGAGCGTCTTTTTGCCACCGGCGGCTTCTTTGGCGCGCATGCGGTTGCGCACTTCGAGCATGTCTTTGACAGGAATGCCCTCGGTAATACAGATGGCGAGGTCCAGGTCGGCCTCAACAGCCTCCCAGATGGCGGCCGCGGCACCTGCCGGGGGCACGTAAATGACGGATACGGTGGCGCCCGTCTCGTGCGCGGCTTCTTTGACGGACGCGTAGATGGGGATGTTAAAGATCGACTCGCCTGCTTTTTTGGGGTTCACACCGGCCACAAAGCATTCTTTGCCGTTGGCGTATTCCTGGCACTTTTCAGTGTGGAACTGGCCGGTTTTGCCGGTAATGCCTTGGGTGATGACGCGGGTGTCTTTGTTGATAAAGATGGACATGGATTGGTTCTTTCGGCGAAGGGCGTGGCTTTAGGCGTGGGCGTTGACAGCGGCAACCACTTTTTGGGCGGCATCAGCCATGGTGTCGGCGCTGATGATGGGCAGGCCAGAGTCGGCCAGCATTTGCTTGCCCATCTCTTCGTTGGTGCCCTTCATGCGCACCACCAGGGGCACGGACAAGTTCACTGCCTTGCACGCCACGATGATGCCGGTGGCAATGGTGTCGCACTTCATGATGCCGCCAAAGATGTTGACCAAAATGGCCTTGACCTTGGGGTTTTTGAGCATGATCTTGAAGGCCTCGGTCACTTTCTCAGGCGTAGCGCCGCCGCCCACGTCTAGGAAGTTGGCGGGCTCGGCACCAAACAGCTTGATGGTGTCCATGGTGGCCATAGCCAGGCCAGCGCCGTTGACCAAGCAACCAATGTTGCCGTCCAGGCTGATGTAGGCCAGGTCAAACTTGCTGGCTTCGACTTCGGCCGGGTCTTCTTCGTCCAGATCGCGGTAGGCCACAATTTCGGGGTGGCGGAACAGGGCGTTGGCGTCGAAGTTGAACTTGGCGTCCAGTGCTTTGATGTTGCCGTTGCCTTCCAGAATCAGCGGGTTGATCTCGACCAGGCTGGCGTCGGTGTCCATGTAGATTTTGTACAGCTTTTGCAGCACGTCCACGGCTTGCGCGGTGGATGCCGCAGGTACGCCAATGGCATCGGCCAGTTTTTTGGCTTGCGCGTCGGTCAGGCCCAGCGCCGGATCAACGATTTCGGTCATGATTTTCTCGGGCGTGTCGTGGGCCACGCCTTCAATGTCCATACCGCCTTCGCTGGACACAATCATGGCCACGCGCTGGCTGGCGCGGTCGGTCACGGCGGACACGTAGTATTCTTTTTGGATGTCGGCGCCGTCTTCAATCAACAGGCGGCGCACTTTTTGACCTAGCGGGCCGGTTTGGTGGGTGACGAGCTGCATGCCCAATATTTCGGTGGCCAGCGCTTTGACTTCGTCAATCGAGCGCGCCAGCTTGACGCCGCCGCCCTTGCCACGTCCACCCGCATGAATTTGCGCCTTAACCACCCACACCGGGCCGCCGAGTTTTTGCGCGGCTTCTACCGCCTCTTGCACGGTAAATGCGGGGATGCCGCGGGGTACGGGCACACCCGCATTGCGCAAGATTTCCTTGCCTTGGTATTCGTGGATCTTCATGACTTCTCTCTTTGCGACGGGACAAAAGGTTTGCCGGGCGATGCCGACACTGTGCAGCCAAGGCAGAGCCCAAGCGTTTGACCGGGGGACTGTATCATGTTGCGGTGCATCAAACTTGCCCCGGTCTTACGGGTGCAACCCGGTTTTTTTCGGGCAAACGGGGCCAAAAAGTGGTCCGGTTTTGTTATCCATTCAAAGAGCATTTTTTCCATGAAAAAGATTTTTATCGACGGCGAAGCTGGCACCACCGGCCTGCAAATCCGCGAGCGTCTGAGCGCCATGGCGGGCATCGAGTTGTTGAGCATTGACCCGGCGCTGCGCAAAGACGCCAGCGCCAAACGCGCGCTCTTAGCCCAGGCCGACGTGGTCATTTTGTGCCTGCACGACGACGCAGCCCTTGAATCGGTGGCCATGGTGGACACACTGGCCCGCGAGTCTGGCCGCGTAGGCCCGCGCATCATTGACGCGTCTACCGCGCACCGCACGGCACCGGGCTGGGTTTATGGCTTTGCCGAACTCTGCGCCGGCCAGACCGCGCGCATTGCCAGCGCCCAGCGCGTGGCCAACCCCGGCTGCTACGCCACCGGCGCCATTGCACTCTTGCGCCCCTTGATCGACGCGGGCCTCATTCCCCATGACTTTGCCGTGTGTTTGCCGTCTGTTAGCGGATATTCGGGCGGAGGCCGGCCCATGATGGAGGCCTATGAAGCAGGCACTGCCCCGGCGCTAGAGTTGTACGCGCTGGGCCTCAAGCACAAACACATTCCCGAAATCATGCATTGCACCGGCCTGACCCGCCGCCCGCTGTTTGTGCCGGCCGTGGCCAATTTCGCCCAAGGTATGTTGGTGCAACTGCCCCTGCACCTGGACACCCTGCCCGGCCAACCCAGCGCCCAGGACCTAGAAGCCGCGCTAAGCGCCCACTACGCGGGCAGCCGCTATGTAACCGTAGAGCCCGCCACCCCCGACAACAAGCTAGACGCCGTAGCCCTGGCCGGCACCAACCAGATGGAACTGCGCGTGTTTGCCAACGACGCAGCCGCCGACGGATTCGCCCACGCCGTGCTGGTGGCCCGCCTGGACAACCTGGGCAAAGGCGCCAGCGGCGCGGCGGTGCAAAACTTGGAGTTGATGCTGGGGATGTGAATGTGGCGCTGAATCCGGCGCTATGATTGGCTATAAATTTGGAGCCAATTGATGGAAACAATCTATTCCGATGTCACGATCAGCATGTCCGAGTTCAAAAAGAACCCGGCCGCCGTACTGCGCGATGCCAAAAGCCGGCCGGTGGCGGTGTTAAACCACAACAAGGCCGCTTTTTATATGGTGGAGCCCGCCTTGTTTGAAGCCATGCTCGACGAGCTGGCAGACCAAGACTTGCACCGCACCGTGCTCGCGCGCATGGGCGAGCGGGCCAATGCCATCGAAGTCGATATCGATGCCATCTGAGTCGGCGCCCAAGCCTAAACCCACTTCTAAACACAAATACCGCCTGCAGTTTGTGCCCAGCGCCTGGGCCGAATGGCAGGCGCTGGACGGCTCGGTCAAAGAAATACTGCGCAAACTGCTCAAAAAACGCCTGGACAACCCGCACATTCCCGGCGCCGAGCTACACGGCGCCCTGACCGGCTACTACAAAATCAAACTACGCAAACAAGGCTACCGCCTGGTCTACGGCGTGCAAGACGACGTGCTGATCGTGATGGTGATGGCAGTAGACAAACGCGAAGACAGCGCCGTCTACCAATCCGCCATGGCGCGGGTGGCGGAGTTGGTTGCTGACTTGGCGAAGGCGGGACTTAAGCGTCAGTGATGCCGGAGTGCGTCAGGACAAGGGCATTCCAAAGCGCTCCCAGCGCGGCAGCCAGTCTTCTTTAAGGGCCACGGAAAGAACCAAGTAATGGGCGCGGCCCACCACCAAAAGCCGAGGCACTGGACCGAAGTAGCGCGAGTCGGCGCTGTTGTCGCGGTTATCTCCCATCATCCAATAGTGGCCTTCGGGAACGCGATAGGCCGGCATAGACCGCAACGATGGCACGCCCGCCAACCACTGAATCTGGTTCTCACGCGCGCCCAAGCGCTCGTGCAGTCGCAAGGCAGGCAGCGTTTGTCCTTCGTCCATCGGCTCTTGAAACTGCCTTGCCTCGGAATACTGCGCTGCTTCGCCGTTCACAATGAGCACGCCGTTGCGCATTTCCACCGTGTCGCCCGGTAGCGCGACCAGTCGCTTGATGAGGCGGGTGTCGTCCTTGGGTGAAAAGAAGACGACGATATCGCCGCGCTGCGGCTCCCCCAAGCGGGCCAAAGACAGCTTGGATAGCGGCACTTTCAGGTCGTAGGCGAGGCGGTTGACCAGCACCACATCGCCCTCTAATAAGGAAGGGCGCATGGAGCCTGAAGGAATCGGATTCCAGTCCGCAATTGCCGTGCGAAACAGTCCGAAAAGCACCAGGAAAAGTATGAATCCGCGATGAGAAGTCCAAAAAGATTTCATTGCGTTTGCGCCCTCTGGTTTGCCATGGTGGTCACTCCGCAGTGACCGGTGGGTCACGGGATGTTTGTCAAAAACAATAGTAGCAGAGGCTACGACATGGCCAATGCGCCCACGCGGTGCTGGTGGCGCGCCTGGACAACCTGGGCAAAGGCGCCAGCGGCGCGGCGGTGCAGAACTTGGAGTTGATGCTGGGGATGTGAGGGGCTGGGACGCGACGGGTCAGGCGCTTGCGGCTTAGGAAATAAAGTTCTTTCCTCAATCGCCTTCAAGTCATTGCTCTAGCGAAATATGCCTGGCCAAATCCATGCGGTCATGAAGGATTCGGAGAACTTCAATAGTTCGTATCTCTAAGACCCTGAACACCAAAAAGTGGCTGGCCTTGCGCTTGAACCTTGCTGCATGCAAGGTAAAAATCCCGGCGCCAATTTCTTCGCGCGGCTTCACCCCAATGGTCAGGGGGCCGTTTTCACGCAGGGCATCAAGCGCCAACGCTAAAGTTTGCGCATATACCTCGGCCTGAAGCGGACCAAAGTCCTGAGCGCTGCGTTGGATAACTTCCAGATAGTCGCGTTCCGACACTGCGACGAGTCGCACCGTCCATGGGCCTGTCATGTGCTCGCAATCGCCTTTTTTGCCAGCGATTTCAGGTGGTTTGTGAGCGATTCCGAAGAATTGAAATCGGCATACCGGCCTGCCGCACTGTCAGCCAATCCGACCTGAACCGCAGCTTGAAGCGCCTTAAGGCGCAAGGCATCCTCGGACTCGCGTGTCTCAATGAGACGCAAGCCCTCGCGCAAAACCTCGCTTGCGTTTTGGTACCGTCCACCAGCGACCAAATTTTCAACCAGAGCAGCTTGGTGCTCGGTCAGCACCACGTTACGTGTTGGCATGACAGTCCTCCGAAGTTCATGATTGGCATAGTATGCCAATTTAGCCCTCATCCGCATCAAACGCCCCCGACACCACGCGCGCAATGGCCTCGCCGCCAAAGCCCCGGCTTGCCAGAAAGCGCACCTGTTTGGCGCGCTCGGCAGGCGTGCTGGCGGGCGTGCCAAACTTTTTGCGCCAGACGGCGAAGGCGCGTTCGGGTTCGGTGGCTTTGAGATCGCTCACGGCTTGGGCCACGGCCTCGGGCGCCAGGCCTTTGGATTGCAACTCGTGCTTGATGCGGGCGGTACCGAGTTTGGCGCTGCGCCGGTGCAGCACGGAGGCGACCACGCGGTCTTCGTTGATAAAGTCTTTGGCGGCCAGCGTGTCGAGCACCTGGGCCAGCGCGCCAGGGGTTTCTTCATGTTGCGCGAGCTTAGCCTCCAACTCCGCGCGCGAATGCTCGCGGGCGCTGAGCAGGCGCAATGCGCGACCGGTGAGCGACAGGGGGGTGCTTGTTGCCATAAGAAGAAAGGGGATGGACTGAACCGTCGGGGCCACTGGGACCATCAGGCAGCGCGGCGGGCGGACGCCGCAGCCTGAGACACCCGCACGGGGCCGCCGCCATGGCGGCACCCGCGCTGGGCGGCTTTAGGCTGCGTCTGCTTTTTTGTCGGCCTTTTTGGCCTTGGTTTTGTCGGCTTCGGCCACCGGCATCAGGGCGATGCCCAGCGATTCGCGCACCTTGTTTTCGATTTCGGTCGAGAGCGCCGGGTTTTCACGCAAAAACTCGCGGCGTTGTCGCGGCCTTGGCCGATTTTTTCGCCTTGGTAGGCGTACCAGGCGCCGGATTTTTCGATGATGTGGGCGTTGACGCCCATGTCGATGATCTCGCCGTGGCGGCTGATGCCTTCGCCAAACAGAATGTCAAACTCCGCCGTCTTAAAGGGCGAAGCCACTTTATTTTTGACCACCTTAACCTTGGTCTCATTGCCGATGGCTTCGTCGCCCTTTTTGATGGTGCCGGTGCGGCGGATGTCCAAGCGCACCGAGGCGTAGAACTTGAGCGCGTTGCCGCCGGTGGTGGTCTCGGGGCTGCCGAACATCACGCCAATCTTCATGCGGATCTGGTTAATAAAGATGACCATGCAGTTGGTCTTCTTAATATGTGCGGTGAGCTTGCGTAGCGCCTGGCTCATCAATCGGGCTTGCAAACCCGGCAGGCTGTCGCCCATTTCGCCTTCTAACTCGGCCTTGGGCGTGAGTGCCGCCACCGAGTCGACCACGATCAGATCGACCGCGCCGGAGCGCACCAGGCTGTCCACGATTTCAAGCGCTTGCTCGCCAGTGTCGGGCTGGCTGATCAGCAGGTCTTGCAGGTTGACGCCGAGTTTTTGGGCGTATTGGATGTCGAGCGCGTGTTCGGCGTCGACAAAAGCGCACTGGCCGCCTTGCTTTTGCATCTCGGCAATGACTTGCAGGGTGAGCGTGGTTTTGCCCGATGACTCAGGGCCGTAAATCTCGACCACACGGCCACGAGGCAGGCCGCCTACGCCCAGGGCGATGTCCAGGCCCAAAGAGCCGGTGGAGACCACCTGGATGTCTTCAATCACTTCGCCTTCGCCCAGGCGCATGATGGTGCCTTTGCCGAATTGCTTTTCGATTTGGGCCAGGGCCACAGCCAGGGCTTTGGCTTTTTCGCTATTGGGGGCCATGGTTTTGACGGGTGCGTCCATGAAAAATCTCCTGTGAGGGTGGGTGGGAATCTTGGAATCCGGCGTCTGGTATTAACCACAGGCTGGATGCTTGCACAGTAGTTTATACGCACATTTAAACCGTAAAGTAGTAATTTTTAGTCAGTTTGCATTACTATTTATGCCATGCCGATGTCTTCTCTTGCGCCGCCCGACGGCTGGCGCCACAACCACCTGGGCCACTGGCTGCGCCTGAGCCAGGAGCGCTTTGACGCGCGGGTCATGGCGCTGATGGCCCTGCACCCGGGCGTGTCGCTGGGTTTGTCCAACCTGGCTGCGCGCAGCCAACTGGCCGCAGCCCACTGGCATATCAGCCGCCACCTGCCGCCCGAGGGCGCGCGCCTGACCGAGTTGGCGCAGCGCGCGGGCATGAGCAAACAGGCCATGGGCACGCTGGTCAACCAGTGCGAGGCCTGGGGCATGGTGCAGCGCGAGCCCGATGCGCTGGACGCACGCGCCCGGCGCGTCTGCTTTACCGCCACGGGGCGCGCCTGGCTGGCGGCCTATGCCGACAGCGTGACCCAAGCCGAAGACGAACTGCGCAGCGCCGTGGGGCCCGAGGTGGCCATGGTGCTGGCGCTGGGGCTGGAGGCCTACAGCGCGGCCTGAAAAAACGAGCTGACAACCCTGGCCTTGCGGGGGCAAACCCCTAGGACGCCAGGCGGTGCTGGCCAAAGTGCGGGCCTAGAATGGTTTGTCATTTCCGACGACACCACACCACAGCGCACAGCGCAGGAGATACGTATGCGGATTTTGATCGCCGAGGACGACCAGGTGCTGGCCGATGGCTTGTTGCGCGCCCTGCGCAGTGCCGGAGCCGCCGTGGACCACGTGGCCAGTGGCACCGAGGCCGATGCGGCCCTGATGACGAACACCGAGTTTGACCTGCTGATTCTGGATCTGGGCTTGCCCAAGATGCATGGTCTGGACGTGCTCAAGCGCCTGCGTGCGCGCGGCTCGGCGCTGCCGGTGCTGATTTTGACGGCAGCTGACAGCGTGGAGGAGCGCGTCAAGGGCCTGGACTACGGCGCCGACGACTACATGGCCAAGCCCTTTAGCCTGCAAGAGCTCGAGGCCCGCGCCCGCGCCCTGGTACGCCGGGGCATGGGGGCCACTAGCAGCAATATCAAGCACGGACCGCTCACTTACGACCAGACGGGCCGCGTGGCCACCATTGACGGCAAGATGGTCGAACTGTCGGCGCGCGAGCTGGGCCTGCTTGAGGTGCTGCTGCAGCGCACCGGCCGCCTGGTCAGCAAAGACCAGCTGGTGGAGCGCCTGTGCGAATGGGGCGAAGAGGTGAGCAACAACGCCATCGAGGTGTATATCCACCGCCTGCGCAAGAAGATCGAAAAGGGCCCGATCCGCATCGCAACCGTGCGGGGCTTGGGCTATTGCCTGGAAAAAATACAAAGCTAGATGAAAATTTTCCAGCGTGAGCAGCGCTCGCTGTTTGGCGAGATTTTGGATTGGATGCTCACGCCTATTTTGTTGTTGTGGCCGGTGACGCTGGTGCTCACTTGGCTGGTGGCGCAGGGGATTGCAGGCAAGCCGTTTGACCGGGCGCTGGAATACAACGTGGGCGCGCTGGCACAGCTTATTCAGGTGCAAAAAGACACGGTGCGCTTTGCGCTGCCGCAGCCCGCGCGCGAGCTGTTGCGCGCGGACGAGGCCGACACCGTGTACTACCAGGTACTGGGTCCCAAGGGTGAGTTCTTAAGTGGCGAACGGGACCTGCCCGCGCCACCCGAAGACGAACGCGCGCCCGTCGGTGAAGTGCGCCTGCGCGACGCGCAACTTCGCGGGTTGGACCTGAAAGTGGCCTATATGTGGGTGCGAGTGGACTTGCCCGACAGCCTACCCGCACTGGTACAGGTGGCCGAGACCATGGAAAAACGCTCGGTGCTGGCTACCGAAATTGTCAAAGGCGTGATGCTGCCGCAGTTTGTGATTTTGCCGCTGGCGGTGCTGCTGGTGTGGCTGGCACTGGCGCAGGCCATCAAGCCGCTCAACCGGCTCGAAGAGCGCATTCGGGCCCGCAACCCGGACGACTTGAGCCCGCTGGACGTGGAGGCGGTGCCCCTGGAAGTGGCGCCACTGGTGTCGTCGGTGAACGACCTGCTCTTGCGCCTGAAAGATTCGATTGCCACGCAAAAGCGCTTTTTGGCGGATGCTGCGCACCAGCTCAAGACACCGCTGGCGGGCTTGCGCATGCAGGCCGATCTGGCGCAGCGCCAGGACGCCAGCGCTGAAGACCTTAAGCAGTCGCTTCGCCACATTGGGCGCTCGAGCATCCGTGCCACACACACGGTCAACCAGCTGTTGGCGCTGGCCCGCGCCGAGAGCAGCGCCGCCGTGCTGGCGCACCAGCCCTGCAACCTGGCACGCCTGACCATGGACGTGGTGCGCGACTGCGTTCCGCGCGCGGTGGAAAAGCACATTGACATCGGCTACGAAGGCGCCAACGCCCATACCGACGGGGTGGTGCTGCAGGGCAACGCTACCTTGCTGCAGGAAATGGTGCGCAATTTGGTCGACAACGCCATCAACTACACGCTGCCGCGCCCGGACAAACAAGCCATGATTACCGCGCGCGTGTTGGTGGACCCGTTTAGCCGGGCGCTGGTGCTGCAGGTGGAAGACACCGGTCCTGGCATTGCCGCGGCTGAGCGCGAACTGGTGTTTCAGCCCTTTTACCGCGCGCTGGGCAACGAGGTAGACGGCTCTGGCCTGGGCCTGCCCATCGTGCTGGAGATTGCGCACCAACACCACGCTACCGTGTCGGTAGAAGACAGCCGCCCAGGGCAAACGCCGCCGGGGGCGTGCTTTACGGTGCGCTTTAGTGTGGCCAGCAGCTGACGCGAAAGTCACGCGGCTTGCCAAGTGCGTGTTAGCGGTCGGGCGGGATTTCTTTGGCCGGAGTGGCCTCAAATTCCACGAACATATCGGGTGCGATTTTTGCGCGGGCTGCGGCCTGTGCCTGGACCAGGGCTTGGCGGTGCTGGCCTTCTTCCGGCGTGAGCAACACAATAGACGCGGCATTGAGCTCGGGTGGCAGACGGTCGGCTTCAGGGGGGCCAGCGCTGTGCGACCAGGCATAGTAAGCCCCATTGATGGCCAGCAAGACCAGCGCGGCAAGCAGCCAAGGGCGACCCACGCGCTGGGCGTGCCAGCGGCGGGAAAGGGGCGTGAAAACGGAGGGCATGGACATCGCCTCAGTGTCCTGCAAAAACCGGGGTATTTGGTCGTACGCTGACCTCGGCGCTGCTGATTTTTTGCAGCCCGCTGGTGGTTTGCAGCAGCAAGGCACCGCCGGCGTCTACGCCGCGCCCCTGGCCCACGGTGCCGTCGGTACACACCAGCTCTTGGCCATAAAGCAAATCGCGCGCGTGGTAGGCGCTGCGCAGCGGGCCAAAGCCTTGCGTAGCAAAGCGCAGCACGGCTTGCACCAGCGGCAGGGCGACCAGGCCCAGCGCAAGTGCTGCGTCCACCTCGGGCAGCAGCTCACGCAGCGCGGCGGGGGGCGTGCGCAGGTCTTGTGCGATGGGGCGCTCTATATTGATACCAATGCCGATGACGGCGTAGCGCAGCTCGTCCACGGCCACCGTTTCGATCAGGATGCCGCCGAGTTTGCGGCCCTCAAACCACAGGTCGTTGGGCCACTTGATTTGCACGCTAGGGTGCAGGCTTTGCGCCACAGCCAGACCCACGGCCAGCGACAGGCCAGACCAGTCCGCTGGCGCCAACGCCAAGCCAAGCGAAAAAGTGAGGGATGCGGTGGCCTGCGAGGCGGCAGGGACGGCGCCCGCTTCTTGCCCCGCGCCGTCTTGCAGCGCGGCGCCATGGCTGCTCCAGACGCGGCCCAAGCGGCCGCGGCCCGCGGTTTGGCGCTCAGCCACCAAGAGCACCGGGTCGGCGCGTCCCAGACGGGCGCGGCGCATCAGTTCGGTGTTGGTGGAGCCCAGTTCGGGCCGTATTTCAACGCTAAAGCCGGGCAACAAGGGCTCAGTAGCCTGCCAGAGGGCCTCGGCAGGCCAGCGCAGGGCCGGGGTGAGGGCGGCGTGGGGCATGGGGGCCGAAACGCTAACGGGCGTTTAGAGGGCTTGGGCGCCTAGCGCTTGCGCCATTGCGGGCGCTTGGGCGCGAGCAAGGTGCCACGGCAGGCCTTGGCGCCGCACCAGCAAGGGTATTGGGCCCGCAGCTTGGCGGTGTAGCGCTCATCGGTGACCAGACCGTAGTCGTAGTGCAGTTCTTCACCGGACTCGATGTTGCGCAGGGCCTTAATAAAGATGCGCCCGCGCACTTCATCGGCTTCGCAGTTGCCGTCGCAGGAATGGTTGATCCATTTGGCGGAATTGCCCTTGCGCAAGCCGTCGATCACCCGCGTATCGTCAATATGGAAGTAAAACGTGTGGTTGGGGTTGCTGGGGTCGTGCGGGTGGCGGTCTTGGGCTGCTTGCCAGCTGATCACCTCGCCGGTGTATTCCATGATGGTCTCTCCCTCGGCAAAATCGCGCATCGCAAACACGCCCTTGCCGTGGATGCCGGACTCGCGGACTTGGGTGCGGCGGCTGCCAGGAACAGGCACGGTTTTTTTGAGCAAGGGAAAATTTGGTATGGTGAAACGTGTGGGTGCGCGTGTGCGTGCCTGCGAGTGCGCGCTGGTGCGTGCGCGAGAAACCGGAATTGTAGTCACATGAAAATTGCAGAACTTTCGAAAAACACCGCGCTCGGCAAAACCCTGGTCATTGCCGAAAAGCCCTCGGTGGCTCAAGACATCGTGCGTGCGCTCACGCCCTTGGCGGGCAAGTTCGAAAAGCACGACGAGTACTTTGAGAGCGACACCTACGTGGTATCCAGCGCGGTGGGCCATTTGGTCGAAATCCAGGCGCCCGAAGAGTTTGACGTCAAGCGCGGCAAGTGGAGCTTTGCCAACCTGCCGGTGATTCCGCCGCACTTTGATTTGAAGCCCGTGGACAAGACCAAGACGCGCCTGAACGCCGTGGTCAAACTGGCCAAGCGCAAGGACGTAAACAAGATCATCAACGCCTGTGACGCAGGCCGTGAGGGCGAGCTGATCTTTCGGCTGATCGAGCAGTACGCCGGGGGCGCCAAGCCCCTGGGCAAGCCGGTCAGCCGACTATGGCTGCAGTCCATGACGCCCCAAGCCATTCGCGACGGCTTTGGCGCCCTGCGCAGCAACGCCCAAATGCAGCCTCTGGCCGACGCAGCGCGCTGCCGAAGCGAGGCCGATTGGCTGGTAGGCATCAACGGTACGCGCGCCATGACGGCGTTCAACTCGCGGGATGGCGGCTTCTTTTTGACCACCGTGGGCCGGGTGCAAACGCCCACCTTGAGCGTGGTGGTGGAGCGCGAAGAGCAGATTCGCAAGTTTGTCAGCCGAGACTACTTTGAGATTCATGCCAGCTTTGCCGCCGTGGCCGGTCAATACCCGGCCAAGTGGTTTGACCCGCAGCACAAGCGCGACGCCGAAGACGCAGAGAAAAAGGCCGACCGCGTCTGGAACCTGGCCCAAGCCCAGGCGATTGCCGACGCCTGCCGGGGCCAGCAGGCCACGGTGACGGAAGAAAGCAAGCCCACCACGCAAGCCTCGCCCCTGCTGTTTGACCTGACCAGCCTGCAGCGCGAGGCCAATGGCAAGTTTGGCTATTCGGCCAAGACCACGCTGCAAATCGCCCAAAGCCTGTACGAGCGCCACAAGGCGCTGACCTACCCGCGGACCGACTCGCGCGCGCTGCCCGAGGACTATGTGCCGGTGGTCAAGCAAACCTTTGAGATGCTGGCAGACAGCGGCATGCGCCACCTGGCGCCCCACGCGCTGGTGGCGCTGAACAACAACTACATCAAGCCCACCAAGCGCGTGTTTGACAACAGCAAGGTAAGTGATCACTTTGCCATCATCCCCACCCTGCAAGCGCCCAGCGGCCTGAGCGAGGCCGAACAAAAGGTCTACGACCTGGTGGTGCGCCGCTTTATGGCGGTGTTTTTTCCCAGCGCTCAGTACCAGGTGACTACGCGCATCAGCACCGTGACCGTGGCTAACGCCGCGCATGCTTTTAAAACCGAAGGCAAGGTGCTGGTCAACCCGGGCTGGCTGGCAATTTACGGCAAGGAAGCAGCCAACGAGGTGGAAGACGCCAAGGACGGCGACAAGGGGCAAAGCCTGGTGCCGGTGGCGCCGAATGAAAAAGTGCGTGCCGACGCGGTGGACGCCAAAGGCCTGAAAACCCGTCCCCCGGCGCGCTACTCTGAGGCCACGCTGCTGGGCGCCATGGAAGGCGCAGGCAAAACCGTGGAAGACGACGAACTGCGCGAAGCCATGCAGGAAAAAGGCCTGGGCACGCCCGCCACGCGCTCCAGCATTATTGAGGGCCTGATCGCCGAGAAATACATGTTGCGCGAAGGTCGCGAGCTGATTCCTACGGCCAAGGCCTTCCAGCTGATGACGCTCTTACGGGGCCTGGGCGCCGAAGAATTGTCCAAAGCCGAGCTGACCGGCGAGTGGGAGTACAAACTGGCGTTGATGGAGCAAGGCAAGCTCAAGCGCGAGGTGTTCATGGCCGAGATTGCCGCCATGACCGAGCGCTTGGTGCGCAAAGCCAAAGAATACGACCGCGACACCATTCCCGGCGACTACGCCACGCTGCATGCAGCATGCCCGAACTGCGGCGGCATCATCAAAGAGAACTACCGCCGCTACACCTGCACCGGCAAGACCGGGGCCGAGGACGGCTGCGGCTTCTCGTTCGGCAAGTCGCCCGCCGGGCGCACTTTTGAGCTGGCCGAAGTAGAAAAGTTTTTGACCGACAAGAAGATCGGTCCGCTGGACGGCTTTCGCTCCAAAGCCGGTTGGCCATTTACCGCCGAGATGGTCGTCAAATTTGACGAAGAGACCAAAAACTACAAGCTGGAATTCGACTTTGGCGACGACAAGGCGGGCGAAGAATCAGGCGAGCTGATCGACTTTGCCCAGCAAGAAAGCCTGGGCGCCTGCCCCAAATGCGGCGGTGCGGTCTATGAGCATGGCAAAAACTACGTCTGCGCACGTTCGGTGCCCACGCTGGCGCAGGCCACGCCGAGCTGCGACTTCAAGAGCGGGCAAATCATCCTGCAGCAGCCCATTGCCCGAGAGCAGATGCAAAAGCTGCTGGCTACGGGCAAAACCGACCTGCTGGACAAGTTCGTGAGCATGCGCACCCGGCGCGCCTTTAAAGCCATGCTGGCCTGGGACGCCGAGGCCGACAAGGTGAATTTTGAGTTTGCACCCAGCAAGTTCCCGCCGCGCAAAACGGCAGCGGTCAAGCCGGTGGCCGCCAAAACGCCCGCGGCAAAACCGGCTGCTAAAAAAGTAGCAAGCAAGAAAGTCGCCGCTAAAAAAGTGCCCGTCAAGAAAGTAGCGGTCAAAGCCGCCGCTAAAGCCCCGCGCAAAGCCAGCACCGCCACCGGATTGCAGCCCAGCGCCGCGCTGGCCGCCGTAATCGGCAACGAGGCGGTGGCGCGCACCGAGGTGATTCGCCTGCTGTGGGACTACATCAAGGCCCAGGGCCTGCAAGACCCAGCCAACAAACGCGCCATCAACGCCGATGCCAAGTTGCTGGCCGTGTTTGGCAAACCGCAGGTCAATATGTTTGAGTTGGCGGGGATTGTTGGAAAGCACCTGGCTTGAGTTTGCTGTTTTGCCAACAGGGGGTCTTTTCCCCCACGGGAGCTTTCCCCCCCCTATCCCCCCAACCCCCTTTCCACCCCCGCGGGGTGGAAAGGGGGAGCTAACAGCCACATTTGGTTTTTTCGCTTCGGCTAACGCACCACCGGGAGCGGCCCGCTGGCTGGGGGCGGTCGTCAATGGTAGGAGCGGCGCCGAGCCGCGAATCTTCGCAAAGACGGCGGCGCCCAAACCCCGAAAGCCGTCGCGGCGACGGCGCCGCGCCGCACTGTCGCAGGCCTACCCACAGGTGCTAAACCAGTGGAAGCCTAGCCGAAGCGCAGAAACCAAATTCGGACTTCGGCCCCCCTCTCGCCCGCTGGGCGAGAGGGGTTGGGGGAGAGTGGGCAAACCCCGGCCTCGCCAGCGCCCAAGCGTTCAGACAATATCAAGACCGGCCAAAGCAACACAATGCGAACACGCTTTTGATGCGCTAGCATCACGCATCAAACCAATCTGAAGGTTAGCCATCAATGCGAACAACCCTGGACATTGAAGACGACGTGCTCTTGGCCGCCAAAGAGCTCGCGCGCCGCGACAAAACTACGCTGGGCCAAACCATCAGCGCGCTCGCCCGCCGCGCTTTTCAGGCCGGGGCGGCGGCGCCTACCGATGCAACAACTACAGCGTTCCAGGTGTCGGAACGGCTGGCCACCTACGGCGTAAAGCCCTTGCCCGCCCGCGGCGGTGTGGTGAGCAATGCTTTGATCGACCGCTTGCGCGACGCCGAGGGCGTGTGATGCGGGCGCTGCTCGACGTGAATGTGCTCATCGCCCTGCACGACCGTGACCATGTGCACCACGAGCGCGCCGCAATGTGGTTCGAGGCAAATATCGAACACGGCTGGGCGAGCTGCCCGTTGACGCAAAACGGATGTCTGCGCATCATGTCGCAGCCGCAGTACAGCAGCCCTCAGCCCCTGGCGAACTTGGTGCAGATGCTGCGCAGCTCCACCCAAACCCACTTCCACGCCTTGTGGCCCGATGCGCTGAGCATCCTAGACGCCAAAACCTTTGCCCACAGCCACATGCACAGTGCACGCCAGCTCACCGACCTGTACCTGCTGGCGCTGGCGGTGCAGCGTCAAGGGCGGCTGGTAAGCTTTGACCAGCGCGTTCCCTTAAGCGCCGTCGTGGGCGCTGGCCCCGAGCACCTGGTTTTGTTATAGGCCCCCCATGAACTTCACCGAAATCGACGACGACTCCGAGCACAGCACCCACACCCCGGCCGAGCGGGCCAAGGCGGCCTCACGCACCACGTGGGTGAGCGTGGTGGTCAATGTGGTGCTGTCCGCCACGCAAATCGTGGTGGGCGTGCTGGCCAAGTCGCAGGGCTTGGTGGCAGACGGCATCCATTCGCTGTCAGACCTGGTGGCCGACTTTGTGGTGCTACTGGCGGGCCACCACAGCCAAAAGGACGCCGATATTGACCACCCGTATGGACACCAGCGCTTTGAGAACGCCGCGTCCTTGGTGTTGGGCCTGCTGCTGCTGGCGGTGGGCGTGGGTATGGTCTGGTCAGCGGTGGTCAAGCTGCAGGCGCCCGCGAGTATTCCCACGGCGCATATTTCGGCGCTGTGGGTGGCGCTGGGTGCGCTGGTGGCTAAGGAGCTGCTGTTTCGTTACATGCTGCAGGTGGCCAAGCTGGTCAAATCAAGCATGCTGGTGGCCAACGCTTGGCATGCGCGCTCGGACGCGGCGTCTAGCCTGGTGGTGAGCCTGGGCCTGATTGGCAACCTGATGGGCTACCCGCTGCTGGACCCAATTGCCGCACTGATTGTGGGCCTGATGGTGGGCAAGATGGGCTGGAGCTTTGGCTGGGACGCGCTGCACGACCTGATGGACCGCGCGGTCAATGAAGAGGAGGTGGACGCCATTCGCGCCACGCTGCGTGAAACCCCTGGCGTGACCGGTGTACACGACGTGCGCACCCGCAAAATGGGCGACATGGTGGTGGTGGACGCTCATATTGAAGTGGACGCCAACCTCACTGTTGAAGAGGGGCACAACATTGCCGTGGCCGCACGCTCGGCCGTGATGCGCCGCCACCGCGTGCTTAACCTTATGACCCACGTGGACCCGGCGCACCGCCACGACGCGGACCACGACGCCGTGCTCCATTAAGCCCCCTTTATTTTTTTGATCGACGTTTTCCATGCACCGCACGATTTTTGATACGCCGGTGGTCAACACCGTGCTGCGCGGCCTTTCCCTGGCGGTTTTAAAACTGGCCGGTTGGAAGGTGAGCGGCCAATTGCCCGCCAATGGCCGCACTTGCGTGATGATTGCCGCGCCCCACACCAGCAACTGGGATTTGCCCTACATGCTGATGGTGGCATTTTCCCTGCGCCTGAACGTTTACTGGATGGGCAAGGAGCAGATTTTCAAGCCGCCGTTTCGGGGCGTGATGATGTGGTTGGGCGGCATACCGGTGCGCCGCGAAAGCGCCAACAACGTGGTGGCGGCGTCGATTGCCGCCTTGCAAGAAGCGGATGGCCCTTTGCAACTCGTGGTGACGCCCGAGGGCACGCGCAGCAAGGCGCGCTCCTGGAAGACGGGTTTTCATTACATCGCCGTGGGCGCCCAGGTGCCCATCGTGATGGCTTATATGGACTACGAGCGCAAGATCAGCGGCCTGGGCCCGGTGTTTGAGCCCACCGGCGACCTTGAGGTCGACATGGTCACTATCAAGGCTTTTTACGCGCCCTTCAAGGGCAAGAACCCGAGCCAGTTCTGATTCGTTCTGCGTCTAACGCTCAGTGCTTGAGCGCCTGGGTACCGTGCAAGATGCGGTCGGTATACGCAATGGCCAGCGCGCTGAGCAAAAAGGTAATGTGGATCAGGGTTTGCCACATCAGCACCTTGACGTCGTAGTTGGCGGCGTTGATAAAGGTTTTGAGCAGGTGGATGGAACTGATACCGATGATGGCGGTGCCCAGTTTGACCTTGAGTACCGAGGCGTTCACATGGTCCAGCCACTCGGGCTGGTCGCGGTGGCCTTCCAGGTCCATGCGGCTGACAAAGGTCTCGTAGCCGCCCACGATCACCATGATCAGCAGGTTGGAGATCATGACCACGTCAATCAACGCCAGCACCACCAGCATGATCAGCGTCTCATTGAGCGCGGTCAGCGGCGCATTGGCCTGGTAACCCATGCTGGTGACCAGCGCTTGCAGCGCGGTCTGGTTGCCAAAAGCGGCTTCAAGCAAATGCACCAGCTCCACCCAAAAATGGAACACGTACACACCCTGGGCTGCGATCAGTCCCAGATACAAGGGTAATTGCAACCAACGGCTGGCAAAAATCAGCCGGGGCAGAGGCCGCAGTGGCGCCGGTGGCTTGGACGAGGCCATCAATGCACGCCTTAGGCGCTGAGCACGCGCACCATTTCCAGGCACTTGTTCGAATAGCCCCACTCGTTGTCGTACCAGCTCACCACCTTGATGAAGGTGCCGTCGAGCGCGATGCTGGCGTCGGCGTCAAAAATCGAGGTGCGGGCGTCGCCACGGAAGTCGGTGGCCACCACCTTGTCTTCGGTGTATCCCAGCACGCCCTTGAGGGCACCTTCGCTTTGCGCTTTCATCTCGGCGCAGATCTCGGCCAGCGTGGCTGCGTTGTTGAGTTCGCAGGTCAGGTCAACCACCGACACGTCGCTGGTGGGCACGCGAAAAGACATGCCGGTGAGCTTTTTGTTGAGTTCAGGAATCACCACGCCCACGGCCTTGGCAGCACCTGTGCTCGAAGGAATGATGTTTTCCAAAATGCCGCGTCCGCCGCGCCAGTCTTTGTTGCTTGGGCCGTCCACGGTTTTTTGCGTGGCGGTGGCGGCGTGCACCGTGGTCATCAGGCCGCGCTTGATGCCCCATTTGTCGTGCAGCACTTTGGCAATGGGTGCCAGGCAGTTGGTGGTGCAGGAGGCGTTAGAGACGATGGCCTGGCCGGCGTAGGTGGCGTGGTTGACGCCGTAGACAAACATGGGTGTGTCGTCTTTGCTGGGGGCCGACAAAATGACTTTTTTAGCTCCAGCTGCCAGGTGCTTTTCGGCCGTGACCTTGTCCAAAAACAAACCCGTAGCCTCGATCACCACGTCCGCGCCCACATCGGCCCATTTCAGGTTGGACGGGTCGCGCTCTTGGGTGAGGCGGATCTTTTTGCCGTTGACGATGAGCGCGCCGTCTTGGACTGAGACCTCGCCCTTGAAGCGGCCGTGCACGCTGTCGTACTGCAGCATATAGGCCAAGTAGTCGGGCTCGAGCAGGTCGTTGATGCCGACGATTTCAATGTCCTCAAAGTTTTGCACCGCAGCGCGAAACACCATGCGGCCGATGCGGCCAAATCCGTTGATACCTACTTTGATTGCCATTTTTTTGTTCCTAATAAGTTGAGATTCGAGATTGTTTTATTTTTTGCGCTGCAGCGCCGCTTGCACCGTGTCGGCCACATTGGCAGCGGTGAAGCCAAAGTGTTCAAACAAGACGGGCGCTGGTGCCGATTCGCCATAGGTGTCGATGCCCACCACAGCAGCGCAGCCGTATTTCCACCAACCGCCAGTCGAACCCATTTCCACCGCCACGCGCGGCAGGCCAGCGGGCAACACTTCAGTTTTGTAGGCGGGGCTTTGCAGATCAAACGTGGTGGTGCTGGGCATGGACACCACGCGCACCGCGATCTTGCGCGCGGCCAGCACGGCCTGGGCTTGCAGGGCGAGTTGCACTTCCGAGCCGGTGGCGATGATCACGGCTTGCGCTTTCTTCTTCATACCCACTTCGGAAGGCTCGGCCAGCACATAGGCGCCTTTGCTAATGGCGTCCAAGCCGCAGGCATGGGGCGCCAGCGCAGACTCAGCCTTGGGCGCGTACAAAATGTTTTGGCGCGACAGCAGCAAAGCCGTGGGCTTGTGGGCGTTTTGCAGCGCCACGGTCCAGGCCACGGCGGTCTCTGCCGTGTCGGCGGGGCGCCAGACGTCCAGATTCGGAATCAGGCGCAAGGACGCAGCGTGCTCGATCGACTGGTGCGTGGGGCCGTCTTCGCCCAGGCCGATGCTGTCGTGGGTGAACACATGCACCACCCGCAGCTTCATCAGCGCGGCCATGCGAATGGCGTTACGGCTGTAGTCGCTAAATGTCAGGAAGGTGCCGCCATAAGGGATAAAGCCGCCATGCAGCGCCACGCCGTTCATGATGGCGGCCATGCCAAACTCGCGCACGCCGTAGTTGATGTGGCGTCCGCCCTGACCGGCTTCGTTTTTCACCACCGCGCCGCCTGCGTCCACGCGCAGGTTGGGGGTGGACGGCGTGTTGGTCAGGTTCGACCCGGTCAAATCGGCCGATCCGCCCAGCAACTCGGGCAAGGCGGCGGTAAAGGCTTCGAGCGCGAGCTGTGAGGCTTTGCGGCTGGCCACGGTTTGCGCCTTGGTGTGGGCGGCAACCACCGCGTCCACCGCAGTTTGCACAAAGTGCTTGGGCAGCTCGCCGCTTACGCGACGCAGCAGTTCCTTGGCCAATGCGGGGTGCGCTTTTTTGTAATCCGCGAATCGGCCCTTCCAGGCTTTTTCACGCGCTTTGCCAGCGGCTTTGGCGTCCCAGTCGGCGTAGACCGCTTTGGGAATGACAAAAGGCGCTGAGGTCCAGCCGATGGCTTCGCGGGTGAGTTTGATTTCTTCTGCGCCCAAGGGTTCGCCATGCGCCTTGGCGGTGTTGGCGCGGTTGGGGCTGCCTTTGCCAATCGCCGTTTTGCACAAAATCAGCGTGGGTTTGTCGCTGCTGGCTTTGGCGCTGGCGATTGCCGCAGACACGGCAACCGCGTCGTGGCCGTCCACGGCGGCAATCACGTTCCAGCCGTAGGCGGCAAAGCGCTGCGCCGTGTTGTCGATGAACCAGGGCGCGACCTGGCCGTCAATCGAGATGCCGTTGTCGTCGTACAGGGCGATCAGTTTGTTCAGCTTCCAGGCGCCGGCCAGGGCGCTGGCCTCGTGGCTGATGCCTTCCATCATGCAGCCGTCACCCAGGAACACATAGGTGTGGTGGTCCACCACGGTGTGGCCTGCGCGGTTGAATTCACTGGCCAAGAGTTTTTCGGCCAGCGCCATGCCCACGGCGTTGCTGATGCCTTGGCCCAGCGGGCCGGTGGTGGTTTCCACGCCGGGGGTGACGCCGACTTCGGGGTGGCCCGCGGTTTTGCTGTGCAGCTGGCGGAAGTTCTTCAGCTCTTGCATTGGAAGCTGGTAGCCGGTGAGATGCAACAAAGCGTAAATCAGCATGGAACCGTGGCCGTTGGACAGCACAAAGCGGTCACGGTTAAGCCAATGCGGATTCACAGGGTTGTGCTGCAGGTGTTCACCCCACAAGGCCACTGCCATATCGGCCATGCCCATGGGCGCGCCGGGATGTCCAGAATTGGCAAGTTGAACTGCGTCCATGGCAAGCGCACGAATTGCGCTTGCCATTTGCTGAGAATTGGCCATGGAATCGACTCCGGGTTGTGGGTGTGAGGGGGGCTGCGCCAGTGCTGACCTGCCAGTGCGCACCGCACATTTTAGCGGTGCGTCTTTTGGTGCACTGGCGCCACGCTGGAGGGCACCACCCGGATCGGCACAAACAGCTTGTAGCCCTGGCGGTGCACCGCCTTGATGCTGGGCTGGTCGTCTAGCAGGGGGGCGAGCTTTTGGCGCACGCGGCTGATCAGCTTCTCGATGCGCACCTTGTTGGCGTCCTCGTCCATATCCGGGTCGCCAAACAGGGCGCACAGGCGCGACAGCGACAACAGTCCGCCGGCCAAAGCCAGGGCCTGCAACAAGGCGGACTCGGACACCGACAGCACTGAGCGCCGGCCCTGGGGGCAGGTCAGCGCCAGCTGGGCCGGGTCCAGCAGCCACTCGGGTGCTAGGCGCTTGGGCAGCAGGCGGCGGCACAGATTGCGCAGCACGGTGGTCAGCTCGTCGGGCGAAGCGGGTTTGGTCAGGTACACGTCCGCGCCCGAGGTGTAACCATCGGCCCGGTCACGCGGCAGCACGCGGCCCGACAGGATCAGGATGCCGATGTCCGGACACGCCCGGCGTACGCGTGCGGCGATAGAAATGCCGTCCTCAAACGGCAAATTCAGGTCCAACACCAGCGCGTCGGCCCGTCGCAGGGCCAGTGCGGTGGTAAGCGCCTCGCCGTCGTCCACCCCACGCACCTCAAAGCCCTCAAAGACCAGGTGGTCACACAAGGCCTCGCGCACGGCGACGTTGTCTTCAACAATGATGATGGAATGGGGTCGATCGGACATGGTGTATTGCACCAAAAATCATTTTTTGCATATTTTAATGATTTTGACAATAAATCATAATTCTACCGAATCCATCGTAAAACTAAAAACAATTTTGGGCCCGGAAAGCGTCAGTCGGATTTCGCTTTGCATTTGCCGCGCCAGGTTTTGCGACAGCCACAGGCCCAGGCCCGTGCCAGACACCTGCGTGGCTGATGGCGCGCGGTAGTAGCGGGAAAACACCCGCGCCGGATCGGGCGCGCCGCTGGCGCCTTGGTCGTTGTGCACCGCAAACTCGATGCAGGCGCGACCCCCTCGCTGCACTGCGCTGCACTGCAACTGCACGGCGCCGCCTGCGGGCGCGTATTTCAGGGCGTTGGCCAGCAGATTGCGCAAAATGGTGCCCAGAAAGTGCGTATCGCCCCGGCAACTGGCAAAACGCGTTGTCTCCGGCGTAAAAAGAACGTGGATGCGCTGCGCCGCGTCCGGCACGGTATGGCCCAGGCGGTCCAGCGTGTCCGCCAGCACCGGTGCAACCGCCACTTCGGCCACAGTGGCGCGCAGAGCGCCGTCCTCGAGGCGCTTGACCTCGCCGCAGTTCTCCACAATCTGGCCAATGGTGTCGGTGGCATTGCGCATGCGCTGCGCCCAGGCGGCGGTTTGTTCTGCATCAAACGCCCGCTGGGTCAGCGCGCGCTGGCCCAGCTCGATCACGGTCAGTGGACCGCTAATCTCGTGCACCAGCATGGCCATGAAATGCTGCTGCTCGCCGCGCCGCGCCATCTCTAGCCGCAGGCGTTCGGCGGCGGTAGTCAGTGCGGTCCTCTGCAGCGCGGTTTGTTTGTGTTGGCGGCGCACCAGGGCCAGAAACAGCAAGGTGCACATGACTGGCCAGCCGACTTGGCGCAGGTCGGGTGGCGTCAAAAACAGAACTTCGGGGGTGTGCATGCCAAGAAACAACAGCATGCAAGCGGCAATCAGCAGCAAGTAGGCCACCACCGTGACATAGTCAAAGGGCGCGGTCGCACCTTTGCCCATGCGGGCGTACCAAAGCCGGCCAAGGTGGTATGCAGTCTCCAGCAGCACCACCGAAGCCAGCAACGACGCTGCGAGCATCACCGGTCCGCGTGGCAACGCAAAGGCCAGCACAGAAAGTGCTAGCGCTGCGCCGACCGATAGGCGCTTGCTGCTGGTCCAGACCTTCGCGGGGCTGGGGTGCCAATAAAACAGTGGTACCAGCAGGGCAAAGCCTGTCAGGCCCGTTACCGTCAGGGCCGTAGACAAGGCCACAAAGTCCTGCGCGCTTTGGCCCCAGGCGTCGATCAACAGGCCGTTCATGTTCAAGCGGTAGAGCAAAAACTGCGTAGTGAAGCCGATCAGGCCCAGGTAAATCCTGCGACCGGTATGCAGCAACTGGAACAGGCCACCGATAAACGCCAGCGCCACAAAGGCCAGTTGCGCGCTAAAGACCATCCATTCGCTTTGCTGACGGGCCGCTCGCTCGCTGCCGGTGAGCAAGTCGACTTGTATCCAATGCAGGCCCTGGCTTTGGATTTGCACGTAGTAGTTTGCCCGCTGCGGTGTGGCCGCGCGGGGCAGCAGCAACTTGCCGCCCTGCAGCTCTTTGGCCGAGAGTGTTTCGCCCGGCCAGCGTGCGCCAGGGCCAGCGGGTGCCGTGGACCGCGCATAGACCTTGACCAGACCGGCGTTGGGGTGTGCCTGGTACAGGTACAGGGACTCCTCCGCGGGCACGGTGCGCGAGAGCTTGAGCCACAAGTTGCCGGTCTGCAAGCCCAGGCGCACCTGCGCCGGGCTGGGTGCAAAGGCCTGGCCTGCCAGTTCCTCGGCGCGCACTTGGCCGCTGGGGTCAAAGTACTGCGCGCGCTCCGTTTGTTGCTGCGCTTGGGCTGGTGCGCCCACACAGGCAAGCGAGATAAAAAACAAAATAAAAAAAAATCCTAACCATGCGAAAGGTTATCACCAAAGAAAGAAAACAAAAGCTATCGAAGAAAAAACGGCAAAATCGCCTAATTCATCCGCAACCGAGATTTATTCACCCCATGAGCTTGCTGTTTACGCCCCTGACCTTGCCTTCGCCCCAGGGCGGGCTGACGCTGCCCAACCGTATCGTGGTCGCGCCCATGTGCCAGTACGCCGCCGTTGAGGGCCAGGCCACCGACTGGCACCTGATGCATTGGGGCAATCTGCTCAACAGTGGCGCGGGCCTGTTCACGATTGAGGCCACCGCCGTGCTGCCCGAAGGCCGCATCACCCCGGCCTGCCTGGGCCTGTGGGACGAGGCCACCGAAGCCGCGCTGGCCGACCACTTGCACCGGGCTCGCGCCCTGGCGCCGCATACTGCGGTGTGTATTCAGCTCGCGCACGCTGGGCGCAAGGCGTCTAGCGCGCTGCCCTGGCAGGGCGGGCAACTGCTGTCGCCCGAGCAGGGTGGCTGGCAGACCGAGGGGCCTTCGGCACTGGCGCAGTTGCCCCACGAGCCCGCGCCCCACGCCATGACGGCCGCCGATCTGGTCCGCGTGCGCGACGCTTTTGTGGCTGCGGCCCTGCGCTCGGTGCGCATCGGCGTGGACGCTATTGAGCTGCACGCAGCGCACGGCTATTTGCTGCACGAGTTTTTGTCGCCCATGGCCAACCAGCGCGCCGACGCCTATGGCGGCAGCCTGGAAAACCGCATGCGCTTTCCACTCGAAGTGTTTGCCGCCGTGCGCCAGGCGTACAGCGGCTGTCTGGGCCTGCGCTTGTCGGCAACCGACTGGGTGGACGGCGGCTGGGATTTGACGCAAAGCACGGCGTTTTGTACCGCGCTCAAGGCGGCGGGCTGCAACTTTATCCACGTGTCCTCAGGCGGCGTGTCGCCACAGCAAAAGATTCCGCTGGCCACCGGCTACCAGGTGCCCATGGCCCGCGCTATTCGCGCCGCCACCGGCATGGCGACCACGGCCGTGGGCCTGATCACCGAACCGGCGCAAGCCGAAGCGCTGCTGCAAGCCGGTGACGCCGACCTGGTGGCACTTGCACGCGCCTTTTTGTACCAACCGCGCTGGGGCTGGCAGGCGGCAGTGGCCCTGGGCGGCCAACTCGAAGCGACCCCGGCCTACTGGCGCTGCCTGCCGCGCGGCGCGCAAGCCGCCTTTGTCGGCGCCAGCGTGGGCACGCGCTAAAACCACGTGGCGCAACACCCCCACCTTCCCCCCATCCCCGCCCTGCTGCTGGCCGCCGGTCGGGGCGAGCGCATGCGCCCGCTGACCGATACCTGCCCTAAACCGCTGCTGCAAGTGCGGGGCAAGCCGCTGCTGCAGTGGCATCTGGAAGCGTTGGCGCGCATGGGTTGCACCTCGGCGCTGATCAACACCGCCTGGCTGGGGGAGCAGATGGAGGCGCGCTTTGGCGCGGCGTTTGAAGCGGCGGGCCAAGCACCCATCGCCCTGCGCTATTCCCACGAAGGACGCGACTTTGGCGGTGCGCTAGAGACCGCCGGTGGCATTGCCCGTGCGCTGCCATTGTTGTGCGCAGCTTCCCAAGCGCCTTCGGACTGCATTTTTTGGGTCGCGGCGGGCGACGTTTACGCGCCTGACTTTGTTTTTGACCCGGCGGCAATAGACGTTTTTGCCGCCAGCGGCCTTTTGGCCCACCTGTGGCTGGTGCCCAACCCAGCGCACCACCCGCAGGGTGACTTTGGCGTGTCGCATCCATTTGCCACCGGCGCAGGGGCGACCCCACTGGCCCTGAACTTGCCGGCACACAACACGCAGCCGCGCTACACCTACTCGACCATTGGCCTGTACCGAGGCGCGCTCTTTGCGCCTCCTTGGTGCGACATGGCGCCGGGCAACCCCGGCGGCGCGAAAGCGCCCCTGGGGCCTTTGCTGCGCGCGGCCATGGACGCCGGCTTGGTAAGCGCTGCGCTTTACACTGGCCGCTGGACTGATGTGGGCACGCCCGAGCGCCTGCAACAAATGAACTCTGACCCAAGGCAAAGCCCATGACCCATTTTTCCGCTCCTGGCGCAGACTACGCCGACCGCCGTGCCCGCCTGGCCGCCTACATCGGCCGCCACGGCATCGCCCTGATTCCTACCGCGCCTGAGCAGCAGCGCAACCGGGACGCGGATTTTTTGTACCGCTTTGACAGCTATTTCCATTACCTGAGCGGCTTTACCGAGCCCAAGGCGTGGCTGGTGATTACCGGCAGCGGCAAGACGGTGCTGTTTTGCCTGCCCAAAGACTTGGAACGCGAAACCTGGGACGGCCGGCGCCTGGGGCCACAAGCCGCACCCGCAGCGCTGGGCGTGGACGAGGCGTATTCCATTGAGGAACTCGACACGCGCTTGCCGCTGCTGATGGACGGCTGCGACACCGTCTGGTACCCGTTTGCCACCCACAAGGGGCTGGACGCCCGGGTCAATAACTGGCTGCAGCCGCTGCGCGACCGGGTGCGCTACGGCACTTTGTGCCCAGCCAGCCAGCGCGACCTGTGCGTGCCGCTTGATGAGATGCGCTTGGTGAAAGACGCCTTGGAACAAGCCACCATGCGCCGCGCCGCGCAAATCAGCGCCGGGGGCCACGTCCGCGCTATGCAACTGAGCGCCCGCATGCTGCGCGCAGGCCAAGAGGTGCGCGAATACCACCTGGACGCCGAGCTGCTGCACGAGTTTCGCCGCCACGGGTCGCAGTGCCCGGCCTATGGCTCCATCGTGGCCGCTGGCGACAATGCCTGCGTGCTGCACTACCGCGCCGACGCCGGCTTGGTACGCGACGGCGAGCTGGTACTGATTGATGCGGGTTGCGAGCTCGACGGCTACGCCTCGGACATCACCCGCACTTTTCCGGCCAACGGCAAATTCACCGGGCCACAGCGCGCGCTCTACGAGCTGGTGCTGGCCTCGCAACAGGCGGCGGTGGACGCCACCCACGCCGGTGCGCGCTTTACCGACCCGCATGAGGCCACCGTGAAAGTGCTGGCCCAGGGCATGCTGGACTTGGGGCTGCTGGACGCCAACAAAGTGGGCAAGCTGCAAGATGTGATTGAGAAGCGCGCCTACTTTCAGTTTTACATGCACCGCACCGGACACTGGCTGGGCATGGACGTGCATGACTGCGGCGCCTATACCGAACCCAGCGAAATCGGCCAGACCACCATCCGCCAGGACGCGCTCACCGGCGAGCGCATCGTCAACCGGCCGGCCCGCATCTTGCGCGCAGGCATGGTGCTGACCATCGAGCCCGGCATTTATGTGCGCCCGGCTCCTGGCGTGCCCGAGCAGTTCCACGGCATCGGCATCCGCATTGAAGACGACGCCATCGTCACCGAGACCGGCTGCGAGCTGATCAGCCGGGGCGTGCCCGTGGAGGTGGACGCGATTGAAGCGCTGATGCGCGGGTGAACGCGGCCCAGCGCGCACTGGGGCTTTTCCTGCAGCGCGTAAGGTAGGCGCTTTTTTCGTACGGACTCCTATGGCTTTAACCTCGACAACACTGCGCTGTGGCGCGCTCTTGCTGGCTTGGAGCAGCGGCGTGCTGCAAGCGCAAGTGCCGACGGCACCCGCAGCACCGGCCCCAGCGGCCAGCGTTGAAGCCGACCCCCAGGCCACTACGCTCAAACCGGTGGAAGTGCGCGCCAGCCTAGAAACCGAGGGGCGGCGCCAGGCCACGGCCGCCAAGATCATCGTCGGGCGCGAAGACATTGAGCGCTATGGCGACTCCACACTGGGCGAGCTCTTCAAGCGCCTGCCCGGCGTCACCACCAGCGGGCGCCCGGGCCAGGGGGGCGCACCGCGCATGCGCGGCCTGGGCAGCGGCTACACGCAAATTCTGATTGACGGCGAACGCGCGCCGCGCGGCTTTTCCACCGACGACATCACCCCTGAACAGGTCGAGCGCATTGAAATACTGCGCGCCCCCACCGCCGAGACTGGGGCGCGCGCCATTGCCGGCACCATCAATATCGTCACCCGTGGCGGCTATACCAAATACATCAACAACGCCACCCTGGGCGCCGGGATGGAAGACGGCCGCACCTCACCGGGCGCCTCCTGGTCGCGCAATGACACGGTGGACGGCCTGGCCTACAACGTATCGGTGTCCGTGGCCCACGGCGAACGCAGCAACGGCCAGACCAAAGACACCCAAAGCGAGAACCTGACCACCCGCGGGCTGGTCACCCAGTCCGAAGCCACCCGCAGCAACAGCCAGCGCGACGTGCTGCACGCCAACGCGCGCCTGCAATGGAACAGCGCGGGCGGCGACACCTTTACCCTGATGCCCATGGTGGTGGCTACCCAGGGCACGGGCCAGTCCGCCAGCGTGCTGGCGCAGTCTGACGGCGCGCAGGCCTACAACAGCAGCGCGGACAGCTCGCAGAGCAGCTTTTCCATGCTGCGCCTGGCCGGCAGCTGGGCCCACAAGACCGAGGGCGGTGCGCGCTGGCTGCTCAACAGCAGCCTGGGCCGCAGCCAGTGGCACAACGGCGCGCTGCGCACGTACAGTGGTGGCAGCGGCCTGGAGGCCACCGACACCCAGTCCGACCAGCACGACACGACCTGGAGCAACACGCTCAAGGTTTCGCAATCGATTGCCGACAAGCACAATCTGGTCAGCGGCCTGGAGTTGGAAGGTAACCAGCGCAATGAGACCGCCAGCACCCTGCGCAGCGGCGAGGCCGCCCTGAGCGACTTTGACGGCAACCTGCTAGCCAGCAGTCAGCGCGCCGCGCTGTATGCCCAGGACGAATGGGAAATCAACCCCCATTGGGCGGCACATGCGGGCCTGCGCTGGGAGGGCATTCGTACCAGCGGCAGCGTGAGCGCGGGCGGGGCGGACATTAGTAACGAAAGCCAGGTGCTCACGCCCCTGCTGCACGCGGTGTGGCGGCCCAACCTGGCGGTCAAAGACCAGTGGCGTGCCAGCCTGACGCGCAGCTACCGCTCGCCCAACCTGTCCAACCTGATCGCCCGGCCCAGCATCAACACCATGTACCCCACGGGCAGCAACAACGAGCTGCAGCCCGACACCGCAGGCAACCCCAAGCTGTTGCCCGAGCTCGCCGTGGGCCTGGACGTGGCCTTTGAACACTACCTGCCCAGCGGCGGCTTGCTCAGCGCCAATGTGTTTGTGCGCCAGGTCAGCAACGTGATGCGCAGCCAGACCGCGCTCGAAACCGTGTCCTGGTCGGATGTGCAGCGTTGGGTGGCGCGCATGCAAAACGTGGGCAGCGCCAGTACCCAGGGTCTGGAGCTTGAGGCCAAGCTGCGCCTGACCGAATGGCTGCCCGAGGCGCCAGCAGTCGATGTGCGCGCCAACCTGAGCCTGATGCGTTCGAGCCTGGACGGTGTGAGCGGCCCCAACAACCGCCTGGACCAGCAACCCGACGGCACCGCCAACCTGGGCGCGGACTACCGGCTCAAGGGCTGGCCGCTCAAGCTCAGCACCAACCTGAACTTCACACCGGGCTACACCACCCGGCTGTCCGACACCCAGCAGATCTTCCAAAGCGACAAGCTGGTGGGCGACGCCTCGGTGGTCTGGATATTTAGCCCCAGCGCCCAGCTGCGCCTAAGTGCTAGCAACTTTAGCGCCCGCAACTACCTGACCGGCGGCAACCTGCTGACCACCAACCGCGCCAGCCAGCCCCTGCGCGAAGCCACCCAAACCACCGCCCCGACCTACACCAACCTGCAAGCCAAGCTCGAGCTCAAGCTCTGAGCGCGCCGGCTACGCTTTGTGCTTTGGCGTACGGTGTGCGCCTAAGCCGCTACCCATAATTTGCCGTGGGCGGGACCAGCCTCTCCGCCGGCCCCCGCTATCGCTGTCTTAGCCATTCCCAATTGGCTCTTTCAATAGCAAAGTCCTATGATTCCAGTCATACCGATTGACAAAAGCCAATCAGTACTTTGTAACAATCCTAAGGAAACCGACCATGAGCACCCCAACCCGCCCCGAAATCAAAACCCTGGCCAACCTCGAATCCGCCTTTGCCGGCGAATCGATGGCGCATATTAAATACCGCTACTTTGCCAAACTGGCGCGTGAAATGGGCGACGAGCTCACCGCCCGCACCTTTGAAGAAACCGCCAACCAAGAAGTGATGCACGCGTTTGGCCATCTTGACCTGCTCTACCCCAAGGCCAGCATGACACCGGCCAAAGCCCTGCAAATCGCCATCGATGGTGAAACCTACGAATACACCGAGATGTACCCCGGCTTTCGCAAAACCGCCGAGTTGGAGGGCAACACCGCCGCCCTGGCGGAGATCGACGAACAAATCTCCGAGAGCAAAGAGCACGCCGCCGCATTCCAGGCCGCCTTAGAGGCCGCCGCCGGCCTGAAAGCCACGCTGGACAAGGCGCAAAAGCGCTTTGCCGCACTGGCCAAGGTCGAAGAACGCCATGCCAAACACTACCAGGCCATCCTCGCTACAGTTGCGGCCAAGTAATCACCGTCCCAATTTCCATTTTTGAAGAAAACCCATGAAAACTTATATCTGCATCGTGTGTGGCTTTGTGTACGACGAGGCCATTGGCCGCCCTGAAGACGGCATTGCCGCAGGCACCTTGTGGGCCGATGTGCCCGAGAACTGGGCTTGCCCGGACTGCGGCGTGGCCAAGGCCGACTTTGAACTCGTGGTGGTCTGAGTGAGCGCCGTCTCCATCCCCCAAACGGGCTCCGACGCCACGGCGCTGGTCATCGTCGGCGCCGGACTGGCGGGCTGGACGACGGCACGCGAATTCCGCAAGCTTGACGCCAACACGCCCATCGTGCTGGTCACCGCCGACAACGGCGACTTTTACGCCAAGCCCACGCTGTCCAACGCCTGCGCCCAAAAGCGCAGCGCAGATCAATTGGTTACCACGCCGGCCGCCAAGATGGTCGAAACCCTCAACGTAACGCTGCTGGCCCACACGCAAGTGCAAGCCATCGCTGCCCAGGCCCAAACCCTGGCTTTGAGCGCTGCCGATGGCACCACGCAAACCGTGGCCTACCGCCACCTGGTGCTGGCCACGGGCGCGCACCCCATCCACGTGCCTGTGCAAGGCGATGCGGCAACGCTGGTGCAGTCCATCAACCACCTGGATGACCTGGCGCGCTTTCAACAGCAGTTGGGCGACACGCCCCAAACCGTGCTCATCATGGGCGCGGGTCTGATCGGCTGCGAATTTGCCAACGACTTGATCCAAGGTGGGCACACAGTGCACGTGGTGGACCCGGCCGAGCGGCCGCTCGCCGCCCTGCTGCCCGCAGGCGCGAGCGCGCAAATACGCGCAGCCTTGCAGGCGCTGGGCGTGCTCTGGCACTTCTGCACCACGGTGCAGGCCTTGAACCATAGCGCTGGCGCAACCGGCCTGTCAGCCACGCTAGGCGACGGCAGCGCGGTGGCTGCTGATCTGGTGCTCAGCGCCATCGGCCTGCGCGCCGACACCGCGATAGCACAAACTGCTGGCATCGCGTGCGAGCGCGGCGTGGTGGTGGACGAACTGCTCCAAACCAGCGCGGCGCAGGTATTTGCCCTGGGTGACTGCGCCCAGTACGCCAGCGCCGGCGCGCGCACCCTGCCCTATGTAATGCCCATCATGAACGCAGCCCGCGCTCTGGCCGCAACTTTGGCGGGTACGCCTACGCCTTTGGTATTCCCGTTGATGCCGGTCTCGATCAAAACCCCGGCGTTGCCCACCGTGGTGGCCGCGCCCCACCCGGCGCTTGCTGGTAGCTGGGTGGCCCAAGCGCTGGACGCTGAGGCAGCGCTGGCCGGCGGCGCCTGGCGCTTCATGGACGCCGACGGCCAGCAGCGCGGTTTTGTGCTGACCGGCAAGCAAAGTACCCGGCGCATGGAATTTATCAAAACCACCGTGCTGTAGACCCAGCGCGGGCCCCGGCCCCAGCGCCGCCGGGGCCAAAAATGCGGAGTCTACAATCAGCGCCCTTACCCGCCTAGCGGGCCGCGGCACCCGTTCGCTAGGCCCCGCCCACGCACCAGGACGCACGATGGCCCAAGACAATCACCCCGCTTTCACCGACCACGACGCCGACGTGCTTGAGAAAAAAGCCCAGCTGCGCCAGGCGGCGCTCGAATACCACCAGTTCCCGACGCCGGGCAAGATCTCGGTCACAGCCACCAAGCAGCTGATCAACCAGCACGACCTGGCGCTGGCCTATTCTCCCGGCGTGGCCTCGCCCTGCGAAGAAATCGTCAAAGACCCCAACAACGCTTTCAAATACACCAGCCGGGGCAACTTGGTCGCCGTCATTACCAACGGCACGGCCGTACTTGGCCTGGGCGACATCGGCCCACTGGCGGCCAAGCCGGTGATGGAAGGCAAGGCGGTGCTGTTCAAGAAGTTTGCCGGCATCGACGTGTTTGACATCGAAATCAACGAAAAGCACGACCTCGACAAGCTGGTGGACATCATCGCTTCCCTGGAGCCCACGTTTGGCGGCGTCAATTTAGAGGACATTAAGGCACCGGACTGCTTTTATGTAGAGCGCAAGCTGCGCGAGCGCATGAAAATTCCCGTCTTTCATGACGACCAGCACGGCACAGCCATCGTAGTGGGCGCGGCTATTCTTAACGGTCTCAAAGTCGTGGGCAAAGACCCCAAGCACATCAAGCTGGTCACCTCCGGCGCGGGAGCGGCCGCGCTCGCTTGCCTGGGCCTGCTGGTCAAACTCGGCATCCCGCGCGAAAACATCTTTGTGACCGATCTGGCTGGCGTCGTCTACGAAGGCCGCACCGAGCTCATGGACGCGGACAAGATCATCTTTGCCCAAAAGACCGACGCGCGCACCCTGGGCGAAGCCATTGTCGGGGCCGACGTGTTCCTGGGCTTGTCGGCCGGCGGCGTGCTCAAGCAAGATATGGTGAAAAGCATGGCGGCCAAGCCCCTGATTTTTGCGCTGGCCAACCCCACGCCCGAGATCCTGCCCGAAGAAGTCAAGGCCGTGCGCGACGACGCCATCATGGCCACCGGGCGCAGCGATTACCACAACCAGGTCAACAACGTCCTGTGTTTTCCTTACATCTTCCGCGGCGCGCTCGACGCGGGCGCCTCCACCATCACCATCGAGATGGAAATTGCCGCCGTGCACGCCATTGCCGAACTCGCCCAGGCCGAGCAAAGCGACGTGGTCGCCGCCGCCTATGCCGGTGAGCAGCTCGCGTTTGGCCCGGAATATCTGATCCCCAAGCCTTTTGATCCGCGCCTGATGATGAAGATCGCCCCGGCTGTGGCCCAGGCCGCAGCGGACAGCGGCGTGGCCCTGCGCCCGATTGCCGATATGGACGCCTACCGCGAGCGGCTGCAAAGCTTTGTCTACGCCTCGGGCACCACCATGCGGCCGATTTTTGCCATGGCCAAAAATGCGCTCAAAAAACGTGTCGCCTTTGCCGAAGGCGAAGACGAACGCGTGCTGCGCGCCACCCAGATCGTGGTGGACGAAGGCCTGGCCATGCCCACGCTGATTGGCCGTCCGGCTGTGATTGCCGAACGCATTGCCAAATTTGGCCTGCGCCTGCGCGAAGGCGAGCATTACGCCTTGGTCAACGTGGAAAACGACCACCGCTACCGCGACTTTTGGCAAACCTACCACCAGATGGCCGAGCGCAAGGGAGTGACCGTGCCGGTAGCCAAGATTGAAATGCGCCGGCGCTTGACGCTCATTGGCGCCATGTTGTTGCACAAGGGCGATGTGGACGGCCTGATTTGCGGCACTTGGGGCACCACCGCGCTGCACCTGAACTACATTGACCAAGTCATTGGCAAACGCCACTCGGCCGCGGCGGGCAGCAGCCAGGACGTGCCCATCTACGCTTGCATGAACGGCCTGATGCTGCCCGGGCGCCAGGTGTTTGTAGTCGACACCCACGTCAACTACGACCCCACGGCGCGCGAACTCGCCCGCATTACCGTGATGGCGGCTGAAGAAATGCTACGTTTTGGCATTGCGCCCAAGGCTGCGCTCTTAAGCCATTCCAACTTTGGCAGCAGCAACGAGCCAAGCGCCATCAAGATGCGTGAAACCCTGCGCATCTTGCAGCAAGACGCGCCCTGGCTCGAAGTGGACGGCGAAATGCACGGCGACCTGGCCCTGGACGGCCACGCCCGCGCAGCGCTCATGCCCAACAGCCCCTTGCAAGGCGATGCCAATCTGCTGGTTATGCCCAATATCGACGCAGCCAATATTGCCTACAACCTGCTCAAAACAGCGGCCGGCGGCAATATTGCCATTGGCCCGGTCTTGCTGGGTGCGGCCAAACCGGTGCATGTGCTGACCGCCAGCACGACGGTGCGGCGCATTGTGAACATGACCGCACTGACCGTAGCGGACGCCAACGCGACCCGCTAAAGGGCAAATCGGACAAATTGAACAAATGGGCGCAATTGCACGCAATTGGACGCCAAGGGACTCATTGATGGCCCCATTTAAAAGGATTGCGTGAAAAAACTATTCCAACTAACCGTCGAAGGCCGCCACCGCGACCGCCTGCTCGACGCCAGCAAGCACGAAGTACGCAAATACGTGGCGCGCCAGCGCCGTGCCCCCCTGCCCGAGGGCGTGGACTACTGGGACTTTGCCTGCCGCTTTGGCAACACCGAGAACGAGGCGGTTGACGTGCATTTCGCTACCTTGATCAGCCTGATGGACGAGGCGGGAAAATCTGGCGCAGATGCGTTTTTTGTCAGTATTTTGGGCCGCGCCGGCGTACGCGCGGCCAAACCCAAGGACCCAAGCGACAGTCGCAGCGATCAGCTGATGCGCCACCTCGACCCGTCACCCTAAACCCGTCACGCGCACAGTTTCAAGCGCGCTAAAGCAAAAAATATCGGGTAAACCCTCATTTTTATACGCAATGGGGTCGCCAAGGTATTGCGCTTATACACCAGATCAACGACAATCAATTTTGGGTTTTGGGCAGCTTTTTTTGATTGTTAACGAGGTTTTGACGTGCGTTTCGGTGTGAAAGTGGCGAAAGTTTGCACAAACGGGGGGACTACAACCCTCTTTCGGTTTGTGACAGCACTTTTTCTTGTCACATTTGCTTTGTCCGGTTTCGCAGCGCAAATGTCGGATAGGCAACTTCCGACGATTTCGCTTGCAACTTTACCGGCGCCAGGCGTCGAGACTTACCGCAGCATTCAACGTGGCGGCCCCTTTCCCTTTGAAAAAGACGGTGTCGTCTTCGGCAATCGCGAGCGTATTTTGCCTTTGCAAATGCGGGGCTATTACCGGGAATACACCGTCAAAACGCCAGGCTCGCGAAACCGTGGAGCCCAAAGAATCGTGTGCGGTGGCCCAACCACCACGCCAGACGCTTGTTACTACACGGCCGATCACTATGCGAGTTTTCGCATGATCGTGCCTTGAATTGAATTTTTTTTGATGAAAGTGAATCGAGGATGGACACGCCACTTCGAACCGTAAGAACGAATATCGTTCAATCGATACGCGCATTCCGCGTATCCGACCTGCAAGAAGCTGCCCAAGGTTTGGGGCATCACTTTTTGTACGCTAATTTGGGCAGCGCCCAGACCAAGCAAGACGTGCTCGACCTGATCGGCGCACAGTTCACACTCGCCACCACGTCGGGCAAGAACTTTGACTCGCTCTACGACAGCATGACCGACCCGGTGCACAAATCGGGCCCGCAGCCCGGCTTTATCGCCGTGCTCGAGCACATTCCGGCCAACGCCAAGTTTGACAAAGAGGCGCGCGAGCAACTGCTCGACATCTTCCGCGACACGGCAGACTACTGGGGGGAGCGGAAGATTCCGTTCCGATGCTTCTATTCTTTTCTGTAGCCCGTTCTGCGCAAACCAGCCAAGCAGAACGGGCGAATCAGGCAAAAAACGAATCCACCTCCGCAGCCACGCTCGGCGCAGATTCGGGTAACGGCGGCGACAAACTGCCCATGGACTTTTTGATCGATGTGTCGCCCCTGGCGCTGCGCATGAGCAGCCCGTTTAACGCGGGATATTGGCTAGCAGCCGCCTAAGCGCACCTGCCTCGGCTTGGCCGAGGAAAAAAAGAAAAAGCCCGCATCGACGGGCTTTTTCTTTGGCCGCTGCACCCGCAACACCTGGGGTGGGCGTCTGAACCGAACGCTCGGATCAGACGCACAAAAAAGAGCGCCCCGGTAACGCCAGCGGTTTACCGGCGCATTCAGGTCGGCCTGTCGGGCAGCACGGCTGTCACTTCGATTTCCACCTTGGCGCGCGCCTCCACCAGGCCTGCGACTTGCACGCAGCTCATGGCGGGGAAGTTGCGGCCCATCACCGCGCGATAGACGACACCGAGTTCGCTCAGGCGGGCCTGGTATTCCACCCGGTCTAGGATGTACCAGGTCATGCGCACCATGTGCTGCGCGTCGGCACCGGCCTCGTGCAGCACGGTCAGCACGTTGCGCAGGCATTGTTCGCATTGGGCAATAAAGTCGTCGGTCTCGAACTGCTGCTGAGCGTTCCAGCCAATCTGCCCTCCGACAAAAATCTGCGTGCCGCGCGCGGCCACGCCGTTGGCGTAGCCTTTGGCAGGCGCCCAGCCACTGGGTTGGAGTGTTTTCATGCTTGTTTGAGTTTGAATCGTTGCAGTTTGCCGGTTTCGGTGCGCGGCAAGCGGTCCAGAAATTCGATGGCGCGCGGGTATTTGTAGGGCGCGATGCTGGCCTTGACATGGTCTTGCAGCGCCTGCACCAGCGCGGCGTCACCCACCACACCGGACTTGAGCACGCAAAAGGCCTTGACCAGCATGCCGCGCTCCGGGTCGGGCTGGCCGATTACGGCGCACTCAGTCACCGCCGGGTGGTGCAGCAAGGCGTCTTCGACCTCGGGGGCACCCACGTTGTAGCCCGACGTGATGATCATGTCGTCAGCGCGCGACTGGTAGAAGAAGTAGCCGTCGGCGTCTTGCACAAAAGCGTCACCGGGGTAGTTCCAGCCCTTGTGCACATAGTTGCGCTGGCGCGCGTCGTCCAGGTAGCGGCAGCCCGTAGGCCCTTGCACGGCCAAGCGCCCGACGCTGCCGCGTGGCAACTCCTGGCCCTGTTCATCGACCACCCGCGCATAGTAGCCCGGCACTACCTGGCCAATAGCACCCCGGCGCACCTGCCCGGGCATGGTAGAGATGAAGATGTGGAACATTTCGGTAGCGCCAATGCCGTCGATCAGCTCGATGCCCGTGGCGTCTTTCCAGAGCTGGCGGGTCGCGTCAGGCAGGCCTTCGCCAGCGCTCACGCACAGGCGCAGCGCCGAACGCTGGCCACGCTGGCTGGCCAGTTCTTGCATGTGCGGGGCGAGTTGGCGGTAAAACGTGGGCGCGGTGTAGCAAATGGTGGCACCCGTGTCGAAAATGATTTGCGCCATGGCCTGGGGTGAATAAGGCACGTCCGGAAAATACACCGAGGCCCCAGCGAACATCGGAAAAATCAGCAAGCCACCCAGCCCAAACGAGAAGGCCAGCGGCGGCGAACCCATGACGATGTCGTCCGGGCGGGCTTGCAGCACATGGCGCGGCCAAGTCTGGCAGGCGGCCAGTACGTCCCGGTGGCTGGCTACGGCCGCCTTAGGACTGCCGGTGGTGCCCGAGGTGAACACCAAGAGGGCAATATCGTCTGCCGCTGTGTTGCAGGGCGCGCAGTGGTCGGACTGGTGCGCGGCCAAGGCGCCCAGGGACTGCGGGTTGGCGTCGTCGCTGAAGGGCATGATGGTGGCGAGCACTGGGTGCAGGCTTTGCGCCTGTTGCAGCTCGGCCAGCAGGCTGGCGTCGCACAGGGCCAGTACCGGTTGCGCCTTGGCGATGATGTCGCCTAGCTCTTTGGCACGCAAGAGCGGCATGGTGGCTACCGCCACCATGCCGGCCTTGACCACGGCCAACCAGGCCAGCGCCATCTCGATCGAATTGCCCCCGCGCAGAAGCACGCGCATGCCAGGCTCCAGGCCCAGCCCGTGGCGCAGCACGCCGACGCGGCGGTCCACTTCGGTGCGGGCCTGGCGGTAGCTCAGGCTTCGCGTAGGTGAGCGCAGCAGCAGCTTGTCGCCCCAGCCCTTGTCAAGCGCCCGGTCAAGGAGCTGCTCCACCAAATTGAGTTGGCCTGCCTGTTGCAGCGCGCGCAGTTCGGGCAGCTCGTAGCGCAGCACAGGCCACTGGTCGGGCGGCGGCAGGCGGCTGTGAACAAAGCGATCGGTCTGGGCGGAGCGGGCGGCAACCGGGGCGTTGGGCATGGCGGGCCTCTTTAAGCGGTGGCAACAGCGGCAGTGGCACCCCGGAGCACCGATTTGCCCAGGATCAGCAGTTGCACTTCGGTGGCGCCCTCGTAGATGCGCAGGGAGCGAATATCGCGGTACAGGCTCTCAATCTTGTTGCCCACGCGCACGCCCATGCCCCCGTGCATTTGAAGCGCCATGTCGATCACGCGCTGGGCGTTTTCGGTGGCCACCATCTTGGCCATGGCGGCAGCGGCGCTGTAGGTTTGCGCGTGCTGCGCGCCTTCGGTCCCGACGCAGTCGCGCAGCCAGGCGGCGCGGTAGGTCAGCAAGGCGCCGGCATCAATCAGGGCCACCATTTCGCCCAGCTTGGCCTGCGTGAGCTGAAAGTCGGCCAGGCGCTGGCCAAACATGGGGCGTGCCTGTGCGTAGTCCACCGCCAGCACCAGCGCGCGGCGCGCCATGCCCAGGGCGGCGGCGGCCACCGAGGCGCGAAAGATATCGAGCGTACGCATGGCCAGCTTAAAGCCACCGTGCAATTCACCCAACTGGGCGCTGGCGGGCAGGCGGCAATCGGCAAACTGCAGCGTGGCCAGCGGGTGCGGCGCCATCACCGCGACATGCTCCGAGGCATCGAGCCCCGACGTATCGGCGTCCACAATAAAGGCCGTGATGCCGCGCGTGCCTGCCTGCGGGTCGGTTTTGGCAAACACGCAGTAGTAGTCGGCGATGCCGCCGTTGCTGATCCAGGTCTTGCTGCCCTGCAGGGTGACGCCGCCTTTGGAATAGCGCGCAGTGGTGGTCATGGCGCCGGCGTCCGACCCGGCCTGCGCCTCGCTCAGGGCAAAGGCGGCAATCATCTGGCCCAGGGCCACGGCCGGCAGGTAGCGGTTTTTTTGCGCTATGGTGCCAGCCAGGGTAATGGCACCGCTGCCCAGGCCTTGCATGGAAAACGCAAAGTCGGCCAAGGGCGAATAAAAGGCCAGGGTTTCGCGCAGGATGACCAGGGTGCGGGAATCAAGCTGCGCGCGCACACCACCAAATTCGGCGGGCACGCAATGCCGCAGCCAGCCGGCCGCTCCCAGGCGGCGCACCCATTCGCGGCAGGCCAGGCGGTCGTCTTGTTCATCGACGTCTTGCGCTGCGGCCCAGGCCGACAAGTCGGCGGCGAGTTGCTGGTGCGCTGCGTCAAAAAAAGGCAGCTGCAAATGCGCGGTGGGGGCGAGCGCGGCCATGTCAGTTGCCCTCGAACACGGGTTTTTGCTTGGCAGTAAAAGCCTCGTAGGCACGGCGAAAGTCGCCGGTCTGCATGCAAATCGCCTGCGCCTGGGCCTCGGCCTCCACCGCCTGCTCAATCGTCATGGCCCATTCTTGTTGGAGCATGGTTTTGGTCATGCCTTGGGCAAAGGTGGGACCTTGCGCTAGCGTGGCGGCCAGCGCCTGGGCCTGCTCAAGCAAACTGGCACTGTCGTGCAGGGCGTTGAAAAAGCCCCATGCCAGGCCCTCGGTGGCACTCATGGCGCGCCCGGTAAACAGCAGCTCGGAGGCCCGGCCCTGACCAATCACGCGCGGCAGCAACGCGCAGGCGCCCATATCAGCCCCAGCCAGACCGACGCGGGTGAACAAAAACGCGGTCTTGCTGGCCGCCGTGCCCAGGCGCATGTCGCAGGCCAGCGCCATCATGGCCCCGGCCCCGGCGCAAATACCGTCAATGGCGCCGATGATGGGCTGCGGGCAGTTGCGCATGGTTTTGACCAGGTCGCCAGTCATACGGGTGAACTCGAGCATCTCGGGCATGCTCATGCGCGTGAGCGGGCCAATGATTTCATGCACATCCCCGCCCGAACAAAAATTGCCGCCTGCGCCACTAAGCACCAGCACCTTGACGTCGGTGGAGTATTTCAGCGCCTCAAACAGATTACGTAGTTCGCAGTACGAATCAAACGTGAGCGGATTTTTGCGCTCCGGGCGGTTCAGGGTGATGGTGCCAATGCCCTCGTGGCAGCTCCAGGCAAAGTGATGCGCTTGGTAGGCCTGGGTGGCGGTGAACTGACTGCGCATGGGGTTGCCTGCGCCAACAAAGTGTTTCATGGCGTATCCGTAAGTGAAGTTTTGGTGTTGTGGCTGTGCTCTTTGACCTTGCCCAGCAGGCGGTGCAAGGTGCTGACTTCTTTGTCGCTCAAAGAGCCGAAGGCTTGCACGATCCAGTCTTCATGGGCGCGCGCCATGGCGCCAAATTGCTTGCGCCCCTTGGCGGTGAGCTTGACACGAAAGGCCCGCCCGTCATCGGGCACGGCCACGCGCTGCACCAGGCCCTCGGTCACCAGTTGGTCGGTAATGCCAGTGACGTTGCCGCCGGTCACCATCATGCGGCGCGACAGGTCTTTCATCTTCATGCCCTCGGGTACACGCTCGAGCTGGGCGAGCAAATCAAAACGTGGCAAGGTGCTGGCAAAACTCTCGCGCAAGGCCACGCGCACCTGGGTTTCAACCAGCTGGGTGCAGGTGAGCATGCGCAACCACAGGCGCAGGGCCTGCGGGTGTTCTGCCATTGTGGTGCCGTGCAAACGGGCTTCTTTGTCCATGGAAAGAGAGCTTTCGGAGCGATCAATGAATATAAAAATGCGATGCCGCAAAGTGCTTTTAGGGCAAACCTATGACTCTGTTGAAAATAGTTTAGGCATAAACTATTTTTTGTCAATCAGGTCATTCCTGAGCCTGCGCATTGTTGACACGGGTGGCACGCCTTGCTAGAGTGCTTTAGGTTTAAAGCAATTTTCAAATCGGCAGCTGCGGCCGCCCCTGGAGCGTGTATGAATATTGTGTGCATTGGCGGAGGCCCGGCCGGCCTATATTTTGGCTTGTTGATGAAGCTCAAAAACCCGGCCCACCAGATCACGGTAGTCGAGCAAAACAAGCCCTATGACACCTTCGGCTGGGGCGTGGTGTTCTCGGACGCGACCATGGACACTATGCGCGTCTGGGACCCGGTCACGGCCGCCGAAATTGCGCAATCCTTCAACCACTGGGACGATATTTCGCTCGAATTCAAGGGCGAGGTGTTGCGCAGCGGCGGCCACGGCTTTGTTGGCATCGGGCGCAAAAAGCTGCTCAACATCTTGCAACGCCGCTGTGAAGACCTGCAAGTCAAACTGGTGTTTGAGACCCACGCCAACGCGGACACCGATTACCCGCAGGCCGATCTGATAGTAGCGGCCGACGGCATCAATTCGGGCGTGCGCCAGCGCTACGCGGGCGTGTTCCAGCCCCAGATCGTACTGCGGCCCAACCGCTACATCTGGCTGGGCACGCACAAGCGCTACGACGCTTTTACTTTTTTGTTTGAGCAAACCGAGCACGGCTGGTTCCAAGCCCATATCTACCAGTTTGACGCCCAGACCACGACCTTTATCGTTGAGTGCCCCGAGGATGTCTGGCTGGCGCACGGCCTGGACCAGGCTGACCAAGCGCAGTCGATTGCCTTTTGCGAACAGCTCTTTGCCACCCATTTGCAGGGCGCTGCGCTGATGACGAATGCGCGCCATTTGCGCGGCTCGGCCTGGCTCAATTTTCAGCAAGTCAAGTGCCAGCAATGGTCGCACTTCAATGGCCAAAGCCATGTGGTGCTGATGGGCGATGCGGTGCATACCGCGCATTTCGCGATCGGTTCGGGCACCAAACTGGCGATTGAGGACGCCATTGAACTCACCCGTCAATTTGGGGCCCTCGGCGACACGCGCGACGACATACCGGCGGTGCTGGAGCGTTACCAGGCGCTGCGCATGGTAGATGTGTTGCGCCTGCAAAACGCGGCGTGGAATGCCATGGTCTGGTTCGAGGTGTGCGGCCGGCGCTACTGCGATCAGTTGCCGGGGCCGCAGTTCATGTATTCCATGCTCACGCGCAGCCAGCGCATCAGCCACGAGAACCTGCGCCTGCGCGACGCGCAGTGGCTGGGCGACTTTGAGCGCTGGTTTGCGCAGCGCGCCGGCGTGGTGCTTGGCCCCGACCAGCCCGCACCCCCTCCCATGTTCACGCCTTACACCCTGCGCGGACTGACCCTGAAAAACCGCGTGGTGGTCTCGCCCATGGCACAGTATTCGGCATTAGACGGTGTGGCGGGCGACTATCACCTGGTGCATTTGGGGGCGCGCGCTATGGGTGGTGCGGCGCTGGTATTCGCCGAGATGACCTGCGTGAGCGCTGACGCCCGCATCACCCCCGGCTGCCCGGGTCTGTACGCGCCAGAGCACACGGTGGCATGGGCGCGCATCGTGGATTGGGTGCACCGCAACAGCGACGCCAAATTTGCCATGCAGATCGGCCACGCCGGGGCCAAGGGCTCCACACGCCTGGCCTGGAACGGAACCGACCAGCCGCTTGAGGGCGGCAACTGGCCGCTGATTTCGGCCTCGCCCCAGCAGTATCTGCCCGGTGTGAGCCAAACCGCTCGCGCCATGACGCGCGCCGACATGGACCGCGTCTGCGCCGACTTTTGCGCCAGCACGCTAGCAGCGGCGACCATCGGCGTGGACTGGCTGGAGCTGCACTGCGCCCATGGCTATTTGCTCTCAAGCTTTATTTCGCCCCTGACCAACCAGCGCGACGACGCCTATGGCGGCAGCCTGGAAAACCGCCTGCGCTATCCGCTGGAGGTGTTTGCCGCAGTGCGCGCCGTCTGGCCGCAGGAGCGGCCCATGTCGGTGCGCATCTCGGCCACCGACTGGGTCGAAGGCGGCATTACACCCGACGATGCGGTGGAGATTGCGCGCGCCTTCAAGGCCGCAGGCGCCGACCTGATTGACTGCTCTTCGGGCCAGGTCAGCAAGCAAGAAAAACCGGTGTATGGCCGCATGTTCCAGACCCCGTTTGCCGACCGCATCCGCCAGGAGGCGGGTATTGCCACCATGGCCGTGGGCGCGATCAGCGAGGCCGACCATGTCAACAGCATCATCGCGGCCGGTCGGGCTGATTTGTGCGCGGTGGCCAGGCCCCACCTGGCCAACCCGGCCTGGACGCTGACCGAGGCGGCCAAGATCGGCTACCAAGCGCAGCCTTGGCCGGTGCAATACGCATCCGCCAAGGGCCAGATGCTGGCCAACTTTCAGCGCGAACAAGCGCAAGCCGCCGCAGCCGCCGGGGCGCGGGCGCAAGAAGCGGCCTGAGTTGCGATGGGCATGTGATGCAAGGCGCTGCGCGAGCAAACGCCCAGCGCGTCCTAGCCTGCGGTGGGTGGCCGGCGCACAGGCCTAGGCCACCACTGGCACCCAAAAGTAGTTACAGCTGCTGCACCAGCGCCAGGTACTCGGCCACCGGGATTTCTTGCGCCCGGCGTTGCACATCAAAGCTGCCGGCAAAGTTTTTGGCCTCCAGCCAGCGCCCCAGCGTGTGGCGGATGAGCTTGCGCCGCTGGCTGAAAGCCACTTGCACCAGCTCGCTGAACAAGGGAATGTTGATGTCAGGCGGCGCGGCCAGCGGCACCATGCGCACCACGGCGCTGTCCACGCGCGGGGGCGGATCAAAACTCTGGGGCGGCACAAACAGCACGTCTTCCAGGGCGTAGCGCCACTGCAGCATGACGCTCAGGCGGCTGAAGTCCGAGGTGTCGGGCGCAGCCACCATGCGGTCAATCACTTCTTTTTGCAGCATGAAGTGCTGGTCTTGTACCCGGCCCACGAACTGCAGCAGGTGAAACAGGATGGGCGTGGAGATGTTGTAAGGCAGGTTGCCGACCACCCGAATTTTGGGCGGCGCGCTGAGCGCATCTGGCGCGGTCACGTCCCTAGCCCAAGCACCGCGCGCCAATTGGTCGAAGTCGATCCGCAGCACGTCGGCCTCGATCACCGTGAGTTGCGGGTGGGCGCGCAGGCGGCTCGCCAGGTCGCGGTCGAGCTCGATCACGGTCAACGCCCCCAGCCGCTCGACCAGGGGCTGCGTAAGCGCCGCCAGGCCAGGGCCGATTTCCACCACGTGCTGGCCCGGCACTGGGGCAATGGCGTCAACAATGGCGTCAATGATGCTGCCGTCGGACAAAAAGTGCTGACCAAAGCGCTTGCGGGCAATGTGTTGCATCAGAACGTGACGCCGACAGCCCCGTGGGCGGTAACAAGGGGTGTCACTCAGTTGGGCTCGCGGATTTCGACAAAGGCGCGGCTGCGGATGTCGCGCTCCCAGGTCTGAAAAGCCTCTTCGGTACGCTGCGCACGCAGCTCGGCGCGCATACGCTCGCGCAGCTGCGCGGCTGTGAGCTCCACGCTGCGCCGCTCCATCACCTGCATCAGGTGCACACCAAAGCGCGACACCAGGGGCGCGCCGATTTCCAGCACCTTCAGGCGGTCTAGCGCCTCTTCAAACTCGGGCACAAACATGCCCGGGCTCGACCAGCCCAAGTCGCCACCCTGGGCCGCGCTGCCGTCTTGCGAGAGCTCGCGCGCGGCGGCCTCAAAACTGGCTTTCCCGGTGAGAATGTTTTGGCGCACCTGCACCAGTTGCGCCAACGCTTGGGCTTGGCTCAGCTGCGGGCTCAGGCGCAGCAAGATGTGGCGGGCGTGGGTTTGCGTCACGGTTGGCGCCAGACTACCTGCGCGGCGCTCCACCACTTGCAGCAGATGAATGCCGGCGCCAGAACGCACGGGCTCGGACACCTCGCCCACGCCCAGCGCCTGAACGGCGTTGACAAACAGCGCCGGGTAGCGGTCGGCGCGGCGCAGGCCGAGCTGTCCGCCGTTGTTGCGGTCGGCGGCAGACAGTTCCTTGACCAGTGCGTCGAATTTTTCACCGGCACGGATGCGCGCCAGCACTTGCTGCGCCTGGGTTTGCGCCTGCGCCACTTGCGCCGGGCTCGGGTTCTCGGGCAGCGCCACTAGCAGGTGCGCCAGGTTGATTTCTTGCGCCATCGGGTCGGCGTTGGTGGCTTGGCGTGCGGCCAGGGCGTTTTCCACTTCCATGTCGCTTACGCGCACGCGGTTCTCAACCTCGCGCTCGTGCAGACGCCCAAGAATGATTTGGTCGCGCAATTGGGCGCGAAAGGTGGACTGCGCCAGGCCGCGCTGCTCCAGGGTTTTGCGAAATTGGGCCAGATCCATCTGGTTTTGGGCTGCGAGGTTGGCTTCGGCCTGGTCAATGGCACCGACCTCGGCGCGCAGACCCATGTCGCGCGCCACTTGCAGTTGCGCGCGCTCGTTGACCAGGCGCTCGAGCACGCCGCTGCGCAACTCGGCAGCGGGCGGGAGTGGCTGGCGCTGTTGCGCGCGCTGCTCAGTGACTTGTTTGATTTGCGCTTGCAACTCGGCGTTGGTGATCGGCTCTGAATTGACCAGCGCCACAATAAAGTCGGCAGCCTGGCTGTTTTGCGCGACGGCTGAGCCCGGGCCAGCCACGAGCATCGCAAGAACGGTGGCCGCAGTGGCCCAAAAATACAGTTTCATGGTGGTCAATCGCTCAATCGTAGATTCGGTTTACGCCACCGGAGACGCTGGCATCGCGCAGGTTCTGGTAGTGCGAAATATTGGAAGTGAGGGTTTTTTCCGGGCTCAGGCCCACGCGGGTGAATCCAACAAATTCAAGTTGGAACATCAAGCGCTGGTTGGCGGTCTCGGCGCTGGTTTGCACCCGCTCCACCACCATGCGGCCGATCCAGCAGCCTGCATCGTACTCGACCCCCAGCACGCTATCGACCAGGCGGCCCTCGCGCAGGCTGTAGTTCAGCCGGCCCAGGGCATAGTAGCGGCCTTCGCCCTGGCCAAGACCCGCGCCCAGGTTCTGGCCCCGGTCGCCCCACAGGTCGTTAAGCGGCCACTGCCAGCTTGCGTCGATTTGCTCGCTTTGGTCGCGCAAAAAGCGGTAGGCCACGTTGAACACCCGGTAATTGGACGGGTTGTAACGCACGCCCACCACCGAGCGTACCGACTGCTCTGTGCGGCCGTTGTACTGCACGGTGGAGTCCACCACCCAGCGCTCGGTCAGGTTGACAGCGCCGCCCAGCAGGATGTCGCTCAAGCCCGACGATGCGCTAGCGCCGCCAGCGTTGAGGGTGACCAGCTGGTCTTCAAAGCGCAGGCGCTGGGCCACGCCAAAGCGGGCGAGCTGTGCGCCGTTGTCCGGGTCGATGTAGCGCGTGGTCAGACCCAGGGTGAGCAGGTTGTTGTCTGCGATTTTGTCGTTGCCGACAAAGGCGTTCTCGGTGTAGATGGTGGCAAAGTTGAAGTCATTGGCACCCGTATCAAAGTTGGGCAGCATGCTTTGGTCACGAAAAGGCGTGTAAACGTAAAAAGCACGCGGCTCCAGCGTTTGAACCAGATTGCGGCCCATCACAGTGGCTTCGCGCTCAAACACCAGGCCGCTGTCCAGACTGAAGGTGGGTACGGTACGGTCGGCGCTTTGCCGGCCCGCATAGACGGCATCAAACTGGTAGCCGGTAGTGTGCAGCTGCAGCTTGGGCGTGACAAAGCCGGCCGGCCGGACCACGGGGTAACTGAGCTGCGCCAGACCAAAAACCCGTTGGGCATTGGGCTGCAGGGTCAAAGTACGGTCAGACTGGAATTGCGTCAGGTCCGCGTCGAGCGACCAGTCCACGCCTCGGTCGTTGAATTGCCCATAGCGCCCAGTCCACTGCGGCACCCGGTCATAAGGCGGCACGATGGGCGCAGTCGGGTCTTGCAGGGTTTGCCACTTCAGCACCTTGAAGGCCGAAGAAAATTCACCTCGCCCCCAAGACGCCGTCAGGTCGGCGGGCAACAGGCGCTGCGTGGCCCCGCCAATGGTGCTGCCGTTGTTGACTGCGCTGCTGTTGGTGAAATCGCGCCAGTAGGTGTCGTCACTCACCCGGTTGATGTTGGCCGCCAGCGTGACGCCCCCTAGGGGCGAATCCAAGCTCCCGGTGTGCGTGACTGAGGTGCCCCAGCGGTCGGCGTTGCGCAGCTTGTCGGAGGGCATATAGCTCAGGTTCAAGGACCCGGCGTAGCTGGGCTCCAAGTAGCGGAACTGGGTGCTCATGTTGACGCCACGCGCCGTCATGAACGTGGGCGTGATCGTGGCATCGCGGTTGGGCGCGATATTGAGATAGTACGGGGTCGAGACTTCGAGGCCATTGGCGTTATCCAGACCAATGGCGGGCGGCAACATGCCGCTTTTGCGTGTTTCCGACAAGGGAAAGCTGATTGGCAGCACATGCAGCAGCGGGAAACCCTTAAAGCTCAGGGTGGCACTTTGCGCCAGGCCAATGTTCTCGTCGTTGTCGATGTCGATGCGCGCGGCGTTCAACACCCAGTCGGGCAGCCAGTCCGGACCGGGCTTGCGTTTGCAGGTGGTGTAACTGGCCTGGTGCACCGTCATGTGGGTGCTGTCAATAAAGTCCGCGCGCTCGGCCTTACCGTGGGCGCCGTTTTGCGCAAATTCGTAGCGGGGCGCTGTAAAAAAGCCTTCAAAGGCGTCTACTTCGAGTTCAAGATAGGACCCTTGGTAGATATTGCCATTGCGCCGAACCCACACATTGCCGGTGGCGCGTGCGGTGTCGGTGGGCATGTCGTAGTCGAGCCGGTCCGCGCGGATGATGGTGCCGGCCTTGCGCAACTCGGCTTCGCCCTCCAGCGTAGCGTCTAGGTCGGTGCGGCTGCTCAGGCGGTCGCCTTGCAAAAGCACGGGGGCGAGGCGCCCCTGGTCAGGACTCAGGGCCTGGCCCGCAGGCGGCGCTGGAGCGTCCGCCAGCGCCGGAGCCTGCGCCAGCGCGACCCCTCCCCAAGCGGCGGCCAGCGCGCACGCCCGTCCCGCCACCACCCGCAGGCCGGTGCCCGGTGGCTTGAGGGCCACTTCGCGCGCATTAGAAGGCATGGGTAAAAAAAGACCAGTCGCAAAAAGATAGAAAATGGATTATCCATGAGCCCCATTGCCACTTCCCCTCCTTCTCCCAGCCCTATGCCCCCAGCCACCCCAGTGTTGTGGAGCGACCCCCAACGCCAAGCCCAGTTTCTGGCCTGGCTGGCCAGCGTGCAAACGCGCTTTGCGCTACGGCCCCAGAGCCTTCGCCTGGCCTCGGCCGACGCCAGCTTTCGCCGCTATTTGCGCATCGACACCGAAGGCGGCGCCCACGGCGACCACCTCATCATCATGGACGCGCCGCCCGACAAGGAAAACAGCGCGCCCTTTGTGCAAGTGGCCCAACTGCTGCACGACGCAGCCATCCGGGCCCCTGAAGTGCTGGACTGGCAAGAGGCACAGGGCTTCTTGTTGCTGACAGACTTGGGTGCACGCACGATGATGCAAGTCATCAACCCGGCCGCCCCGCCGCCGCTAGACCTGTATTTGCAGGCGGTCGATACCTTGATAGTGTGGCAAAAGGCCTCGCGCGCCGGCGTGCTGCCACCCTACGACTACGCGCTGTTGCGCCGCGAGCTTGAGCTCTTCCCCCAGTGGTACATCGCCGAGCACCGCCAAGTGGCGCTGGACGAGGCGCAGCGCAAGGTGTTGGACGCCGCGTTTGAAACCATCATTGCGGAAAACTTGGCCTGGCCCAACGTGTACGTGCACCGCGACTTCATGCCACGAAATTTGATGGCCCCTTTAGACGGAAACGCCCTGGGCGTGCTCGATTTCCAGGACGCGGTCTACGGCCCCATCACTTACGACATCGCCAGCCTGATACGTGACGCTTTCTTGAGCTGGGACGAGGACTTTTGCCTAGACGTGGTGGTGCGTTACTGGCAACAGGCGCGCCAGGCCGGGCTGCCGGTGGGCGACGACTTTGGCGTGTTCTACCGCGCGGTGGAATGGATGGGCCTGCAGCGCCACCTCAAGATCGCCGGTATTTTCGCGCGCCTGTCCTTGCGCGACGGCAAGGCGCATTACCTGGCCGACACGCCGCGCTTTATCGGCTACATCCGCAGCACCTGTGCCCGCTACCGCGAACTCAAGCCCCTGCTGCGCCTGATTGACAAGATCGAAGGGATTAAAGAGCCCAACGTCTTTGGCTTTGGCCGCAGCCCCGGAGCGGCGTAGGCATGCCGCGCTTTTTTTGCCCCGCCCCGCTGCACACGGGTGATTCTCTGGAGCTCCCCGCCGGCGCCGCCCGCCACGTGCAGGTGCTACGCCTGCAGCCCGGCGACAGCATCACCTTGTTCAACCACGGCCCTGGTTGGGCCAGCGCTGGTGCCGGTAGCGCCGCAAGCCCGGGCGGCGAGTTTGACGCCAGCGTCACCCAAATGGGACGCAGCAACGTGCAAGTGCAGGTGGGCGCGCACCACGCAGTGGAGCGCGAGGCCGCGCGTGCGGTGCATCTTGCCATCGCCATGCCAGCGAACGACCGCATGGACTGGCTGGTGGAAAAAGCCACCGAGTTGGGCGTGGCCAGCATCCAGCCGTTGATGAGCGAGCGCAGCGTGCTGCGCCTCTCAGGCGAGCGCGCTGACAAAAAAACCGCGCACTGGCAAAGCGTGGCCGTGTCGGCCTGCGAGCAGTGCGGCGGCAACCGCGTGCCGCTGCTGCATCCGGTAGCTACGCTGGCGCACTGGTTGCGTGCTTTGCCAAGCGGCGAGACTGCGGGCAACGGTCAACGCGCGGCGGCGCGGCGGCTGCTGTCGCTGCGCGAAGGGTCGCGGCCCTTGCGTGATGCGACGCCTAGCGGCGATGCGGTGCAGGAAGTGGTTTTTTTGTCTGGCCCAGAAGGCGGCTTGAGCGCGGCGGAAGAAGACGCGGCGCTGGCCTGCGGTTTTGTCGCCGTGTCGCTTGGTGCGCGGGTGCTGCGGGCCGAAACCGCTGCGCTGACTGCGCTGGCGCTGCTGGTTTAGCTTTCAAGAAAATTCTTTCGATTTACCCCGCCACACCCCCCAGCCCCCTCTCCTCCCCGGCGGGGAGGAGAGGGGGAGAGAGTGGGGGAGCACCAGAAACATTGGCAAAGTGGTTTTTTCCGCTCAGACCCCAAGCCCAGGCGCAATCGCTCAAGGGCAAAATACGTTGGGCCAACGCTAATGGTCGTGAAATAGATTATTTTTCAATGTGTGGGAGCACTTTATGTCTAACTTAATTCGATTCATCTTTGTATCCGTCTGCGCATGTGCTGCTTTGCTGCAAGGCTGTGCCAGTGTCAAAGATATTTCGGAAAAGCGGTGTAACCAGCATCTCCCCAACAGTGTCGAATACCAATATTGCCGACAGGAAGTGCGCAAGGTTTACGACGAATTGGAACGCAAGCAACCCATGCCGGGCTCGGACCGCGATTCCCATGGCTGCATAGGATCTGCAGGCTATCAGTGGGACGAGTCACAAAAAAAATGCGCGCGCCCCTGGGAAAACACGCCTTTGAAGTAGCGCCTCTTTTCAGTTTATCGACCTTGGCAGAGCTTACCGCGCAAGAAGTTCAGGCGGACTGATCAGGGAACCTCTGCGCCAGCCACTGTTGCAACGCGGCGAACACCGGCGCAGCGTCGCGCTCGTTGAATATCTCGTGGTACAGATCCTCAAAGCACTGACTGATAACCACATTAGCTGGGGCGTGCTGGGCGAAGCTGCGGCTGCCCTGCGGGTTGACCAGCCGGTCTTGGCCGGCGTAAAGCAGCAAGGTGGGAACCGTCCATTGCGCGGCCAAGGCGCAGGTTTGCGCCCCCGCCTGCGCGATAAAAAGCGCCAGCCGGGCGCTGATGCGGTCGTGCACCTGCGGGTCGGCGCGGTAAGCGGCCACCACCGCCGGGTCGTGCGACAGGTAGCTGGCATTCAGTCCGTTTCCCACGCGCAAGTTGGGTGCGATCTTGGGCAGGGTGGCCACCAAGAACTTTTGAAAGGCGTTGAGCCCCGCGTCCAGCGCCGGGCTGGACAAAACCAGGGCGTCCACCGGGCGCAGCCGTAGCGAAACAAAGCGCGCCGCAATCAAGCCGCCCAAGCTGTGGCCCAGCAGCACCAGCGGCACGCGCGGCCCCATCAGTGCGCGGCTGCGGTCCATGACCAGAGCCAGGTCGTCGAGCAGGCGGTTGTCGTCGGCCAAGCTGCCGGGCGCGCCGCTGGAGTGGCCGTGGCCGCCCAAGTCAAACGCCCGCACCGCAAAGCCCCAACTGTTGAGCTGCTGCGCCACGTGCTCGTAGCGCCCGCTGTGTTCGCCCAAGCCGTGGACGATCAGGACCAGGGCGCTCGGTAAGGCGGCTGCGGGCAGCGGCCAGTCGCGCACGGCCAGCGTGGCGCCGTGGGGGGTGGTGATTTCGGACAGTTGGGCGGTGGTCATGGCGGGGCTTTCCAAGGGTTTCAGACGCGTATTTCAGGGAAAACTGGCGATCACCTGGGCCACGGCGGCGGTGAGCTTTTTGGCGTAAGGCACGTGCAAAAACTCATTGGGCCCGTGGGCGTTGCTCTTGGGGCCGAGCACGCCGCAAACCATCATTTGCGCTTTGGGAAAACCGGTGCTGAGCATGTTCATCAGCGGAATCGTGCCGCCCTGGCCGATGTAACCGCAGGGCGCGCCAAAGTGCGCTTGGGACGCAGCGTTGAGCGCCTGCTCAAACCAAGCCGCTGTGCTCGGTGCGTTCCAGCCGGTGGCGCCACCGCCGCCCTCGAAGGTGACTTTGGCCTGGTAGGGCGCGTTGTCTTCGAGCAGGGCTTTGAGTTCTTGCACCGCGCTGGCCGCCTCCACCAGCGGGGGTAGGCGCAGCGAGAGCTTGAAGGCGGTGTAGGGGCGCAGCACGTTACCGGCGTTTTTCATCTCCGGAAATCCATCTGCCCCGGTGACGCTGAGCGTGGGCATCCAGGTGCGGTTGAGCAGGGCTTGCAGCGGGTCGGTGGTAGTGGGCAGCGCAAACTGGCTGGCACCACCGCAGTCGTAGTGCGCCCAGGGAAAGCGCTTGTACAGCTCGTCGCCCAAGATATCGGCCGTGGCCTGCGCCTGGGCCATGCGCTCGGGTGGGACCGGGCAGTAAAAGCTCTCGGGCAACAGGCGCCCGGTGGCGCTGTCTTCCAGCCGGTCGAGCAGGTGGCGCAGGATGCGAAAGCTCGACGGCACCACGCCGCTGGCGTCGCCCGAATGCACGCCCTCGGTCAAAATTTCCACCTTGAGCACGCCGCTGGCCATGCCGCGCAGGCTGTTGGTCAGCCAGAGCTGGTCGTAGTTGCCCGCGCCCGAGTCCAGGCACACCACCAGGCCGACATCGCCCAGGCGTGTGCGCAGCGCGTCCACATAGGGCAGGAGGTCGTAAGAGCCGCTTTCTTCGCAGGTCTCGATCAGGCCGATGATGCGCGGGTGCGCCACCTTTTGGGTTTTGAGCGCCTGGATCGCGGCAATCGCCGCGTAGGCGGCGTAGCCGTCGTCGGCGCCGCCGCGGCCGTACAACTTGCCATCCTGGTACTTCGGCGTCCACGGCCCCAGGTCGCTGCGCCAGCCGGAAAACTCGGGCTGCTTATCCAGGTGGCCGTACATCAGCACGGTTTGCGTGCTCGCCCCCTCTTGCGCGCTGCGGGTAGCGGCCACTTCAAACAAAAGCACCGGCGTGCGCCCGGGCAGGCGCACCACTTCCAGAGTCAGGCCGGCCACTTTTTGCGCCTCAATCCACTGCGCGGTATTGCGCACCACGGTCTCCAGGTAGCCGTGGGCGGCCCAATCGGCGTCAAAAGCGGGTGACTTGGCGGGAATGGCGATGTACTCGCTCAGGCGCGCCACGATGTCGCTGTCCCAGGCTTGGCTCACCTGGTCTAAGGCTTGGGCGGGGTTTAAAACGGTGTCGGGCAGGCGGGCGTTCATCGGGCATATCTCCGTGATAAAGATGCGGGTGTGGGGTACTGGCGCATCGCCATGATGCCACGCTTACCGCTATCCTCCCGCCCATACACAACGCCCCGGGATAACCTTATGCACGCCACCGCCCATCCTGCGCTTGACACGCAAACGCCCGAAGTCCTGGCCTTTGACATCTTCGGCACCATCGTCGATTGGCACGGTAGCATCGCGCTGGAAATGCACCAGAGCTACCCGCAGGTGGATGGCGACGCATTTGCCCTGGCCTGGCGCGCGGGCTATGCCCCTGCCATGGCGCGGGTGATGGCGGGCGAGCAGCCGTGGACCTTGATCGATGATTTGCACCGGCAAATCCTGGACGGCATCCTTCCCACGTTTGGCTTAGCGCACCTGCGTGAGGCTGAGCGTGCGCAGCTCAACTTGGTCTGGCACCGGTTAGCCGCCTGGCCCGATGTGGTGGCCGCACTGAACCGGCTCAAGCGCAAATACATTTTGTGTACTTTGTCCAACGGCAACCTGAATTTGCTCACCCGGCTGTCCAAACAGGCGGCGCTGCCCTGGGATTGCATCTTGAGCGCCGAAACCTTCCACGCCTACAAGCCCGATCCGCGCACCTACGGCGGCGTGGCGCGGGTGTTTGATGTGGCGCCCGCGCAGGTGATGCTGGTGGCCACCCATCACGACGACCTGGCCGCTGCCCGCGCCTGTGGCCTGCGCACCGCCTACATTGAGCGGCCGCTTGAACTGGGTGCTAAGCACCCCAAGGACGGGCAAGCCGTGGCCGCCAACGAGCTGCACGCGCGCGACCTGCTGGCGCTGGCTGACCTATTGGGCTGCTAAACGCCGGGGTGCTGGCGCCTCACGCCCCGAACAAGAAGTAACGGGCTAAACCCAGGGCGGCGCAAGCGCCAATCACAGGCACCACGCCCCACTTCAGGCGCATCAGCGCCCATGCCGCAGCCAGCGCTAAGCCCAAGGCTGCGAAATCAATGGCGCCCGAAGCACCACCCGGGCGTGCGATGTGCGACACAAAAAACACCGCCAGACTGGCGATCACGCCCACCACGGCCGCCGTGATGGCGGTCAGCGGCGCGGTGAACTGTAGCTTGCCGTGGGTCGATTCGATCAGCGGCCCGCCTGCCAAAACAAAAATGAACGAGGGCAAAAAAGTAAACCAGGTCACCACCGTAGTTGCCAGCGCCGCGCCCCAAAACTGCGCTTGCGGCCCCAGCACCGCCTGACCCCAGCCACCTACAAAACCGACAAAAGACACCACCATGATCAGTGGCCCAGGCGTGGTCTCGCCCAGCGCCAGGCCGTCCATCATCTGCGCGGCGCTGAGCCAGCCAAAGTGCTCAACCGCGCCTTGGTACACATAGGGCAAGACCGCATAGGCGCCGCCAAATGTGAGCAAGGCCGCCTTGGTAAAAAACCAGGCCATGTGCGTGAGCGTACCGTCCCAGCCCCAGACCGCCACCAACGCCGCCATGGGCAATAACCACAACGCCGCGCCCGCTGTCAGCACCCGGGCCAGCCGCCCCGGCGTGAAACGCGCGTGCTCCGGCGTGGGCATGTGGTCGTCAATCCAGGCTGCGGGCTGGGTCACCGGCGTGCTTCCTGGGGCAGCGCCATGCGAGCCACCGCCGGCAAACTGGCCAGGCAGCCAGCGTTGCGCCACCGCCCCCGTAAGCGCTGCGCCCAGCACCACCGCAGGAAACGGTAGTTCCAAGAGCGCCACGGCCACAAAACTCACCAGGGCAATCGCCCACAACAGCGGCGCTGCGCGGGGCGTTTTGAGCGTGCGGCTGCCGATGCGGTGCACGGCCTGTAGCACCAGCGCGGCGACCGCCGGTTTGATGCCCCACAGCAAGGCGGTCATCCAGGGCACATCTCCAAACGCCATGTAGCCCCAGCTCAAACCTATCAGCAAGAGCAGCGAAGGCAGCACAAACAAGGCGCCCGCTGCCACACCGCCCCAGGTCCGGTGCATCAGCCAGCCCAGGTAGGTGGCGAGCTGCTGCGCCTCGGGGCCGGGCAGCAGCATGCAGTAGTTCAGCGCATGCAAAAAGCGCCGCTCCGAGATCCAGCGCCGCTCTTGCACCAGCTCGCGATGCATGATGGCGATTTGCCCGGCCGGGCCGCCAAAGCTGATGCAGCCGAGCTTGAACCAAAAGCGCAGGGCCTGGCGAAAACTGACCGGGGCAGGCGTGGCTTGGTTTGGCATGGAACGGCTGGTGAGAGCGCGGGCGGCGGCGGCGTCAGCGCGCGAGCTTGTACACCGAAGTGCCCGCCCGCCAGTTCGGCATAAAACGCACGGTATGCCCGTCTTGCAGACCAAAGCTATCCACCACCCGCAGACCCGCGCGCTGCGCCAGCGCGCCCAGGTCGGCGTGCGTGCCCACACGGATATTGGGCGTGTCGTACCACTCGTAGGGCAGACGCTTGGTTACCGGCATGCGCCCGTGCAAAACGCTCAGGCGGTTGGGCCAGTGCGCAAAGTTAGGGAACGCCACGATGCCGATGCGCCCTACGCGCGCCGTCTCGCGCAGCATCACCTCGGCGTTGCGCAGGTGTTGCAAGGTGTCGATTTGCAGCACCACGTCAAAGGACGCGTCGTCAAACATCGCCAGACCCTCGTCCAGGTTGAGCTGGATAACGCTGACGCCGCGCTTGACGCAGGCCAGCACATTGGCGTCGTCAATCTCCACGCCATAGCCGGTGCAACCCCGCGTGGCCTTCAAGTGCGCCAGCATAGCGCCGTCGCCACAGCCCAGGTCCAGCACGCGCGCGCCCTGGGGTACAAGCTGGGCCAGCGCGTGCTGGGTGCTTTGGTCGCTCATACGCCCACCTCCTGCGCCATATTATTGAAATAGGCCCGCACCACGCCGTGGTAGCGCGCGTCGTCGAGCAAAAAGGCGTCGTGCCCATGCGGCGCGTCGATTTCGGCGTAGCTCACCTCGCGCTGGTTGTCCAACAGCGCCTTGACAATCTCGCGGCTGCGCGCCGGGGCAAAGCGCCAGTCGGTGGCAAAACTCACCAGCAAAAACTTGGCTTTTGCAACAGCCAGCGCCTTGCTCAGGTTGCCACCGTGTTCCCGCGCGGGGTCGAAATAGTCCAGGGCCCGGGTGATCAGCAAATAGGTGTTGGCGTCAAAGTAGTCGGCAAATTTGTCGCCCTGGTAGCGCAAATAGCTCTCGATCTGAAACTCCACCTCTTGCGTGCTGTAGAGATAGGCCCCCACGCTTGCCACTTCGTGTGCTGCGCTGCCCCCCGAGGGGGCTGATTTGCCTTGGGGCGACCCGGCGGCAAATTTCGTGGCCCCCACGCTTGCCACTTCGTGTGCTGCGCTGCCCCCCGAGGGGGCTAATTTGCCTAGGGGCGGCCCGGCGGCAAATTTCGTGGCCCCCAAGCTTGCCACTTCGTGTGCTGCGCTGCCCCCCGAGGGGGCTGATTTGCCTTGGGGCGGCCCGGCGGCAAATTTCGTGGCCCCCACGCTTGCCACGGTGTTGCGCAGCTGCCGCCCAAACTTCTCGTTCATCACATCGTCGCTCAGGTAGGTGATGTGGCCGATCATGCGGGCGATGCGCAGGCCGCGTTTAGGCACGACGCTGTGCTGGTAAAAGTTGCCCCCATGGAAATCGGGGTCGGTGACGATGGCGCGGCGCGCCACTTCATTAAAGGCGATGTTTTCCGCCGTCAGGTTGGGCGCGCTGGCCACCACTACGGCGTGGCGCAGCCGATCCGGGTATTGCAGCGTCCAGCCCAGCGCCTGCATGCCGCCCAAGCTGCCGCCCATGACGGCCGCCAGCGTCTTGATACCCAGGCGGTCGAGCAGCAGCGCCTGGGCATTGACCCAGTCTTCCACCGTGACCACCGGAAAGTCCGCGCCATACACCTGGCCGTCGGCGCGGTCCGGGTTGGCGTGCATTGGGCCAGTCGATCCAAAGCAGGAACCCAGGTTGTTGATGCCGATGACAAAAAACCGGTCGGTATCGAGCGGCTTGCCCGGCCCGATCATGCTGTGCCACCAGCCCTCGGACTTGTTGTGCCCGGCGTAGACGCCGGCCACGTGGTGCGAGGCGTTGAGGGCGTGGCACACCAGCACCGCGTTGGAGCGCTCGGAGTTGAGACTGCCATAGGTCTCGTAGCTCAGGTCGTAGGCGCGGATGGACGCACCGCTGGTCAGCGCCAGCGGCTCGGCGAAATGCATCGATTGGGGTGTGGCGATCAGCATAAAAAACCCGGCAACGCCAAACGCGGGGCCGGGTCAGAGAAATGATCGCGGGGTCCGGGTTTAGCTGTATTTGTTAAGCGCCCGCAAGCTCGAGCAAATTGGCGCTGTTGTGAAAGTATAGCAACGCCTTGTTTTTGCCTGTGACAGTGCGCGGGCCTTAGCCCGCCACCAGCGCCACCACGCCCAACGTGGCAAACACCAAAGCCGAGACGATATGCACCACTCGCATGGGCACCAGACGCGTCATGCGCTCGCCCAGCCAGACCACCGGCGCGTTGGCCAGCATCATGCCCAAGGTGGTGCCGGCCACCACATAAAAATAGGCGTCGTACCGGGCAGCCAGCATCACTGTGGCAATTTGCGTCTTGTCGCCCATCTCGGCCAGAAAAAACGCAACCACCGTGGTGCCAAACACGCCCCAGCGCGGCGCGGTGTCGGTGGCCTCCTCGTCAATTTTGTCAGGAATCAGCATCCAAACTGCCATACCGATAAAGGACGCAGCCAGCACCCAGCGCAAGGTTTGCGGCCCAACAATGGTCGTAACCCAAGCGCCCACCGCCCCGGCCAAGCCGTGGTTGGCCAGCGTGGCCACCAAAATACCCAGCACGATGGGCCAAGGCTTGCGAAAACGCAGGGCCAAAATCAGCGCCAAAAGTTGTGTCTTGTCGCCCATTTCGGCCAGGGCGACGATGCTGATTGATACTAAAAATGCTTCCATGCTCGGATGTTACCCAATCCGCAAACGCCGAAATGCACCACGAAATGGCAAGCATCCGGGTCGTGGCGTGTTTTTTGCTTTATTTCGGTGCAGAAAAGTTTCGCCGGTGATGTTTGCACCAATTTCAAGCATTTATTCTCAAAGGTTCATTATGGAAGCACTAAAACAGGGCGCAGACGCTTTGTTCATTCTCTTGGGCGCAGTCATGGTGCTCGCCATGCATGCGGGATTTGCTTTTTTGGAACTGGGCACGGTGCGGCGCAAAAACCAGGTGAACGCTCTGGTCAAAATCCTGGCCGACTTTTCAGTCTCCACCATCGCCTATTTTTTGGTCGGCTACACCGTGGCCTACGGCACGCATTTTTTTGTGGGCGCCGAGCAGCTTGCCACCAAGAGCGGCTATGAGCTGGTGAAGTTCTTTTTCTTGCTGACTTTTGCCGCCGCCATACCGGCCATAATTTCCGGCGGCATCGCAGAACGGGCCAAGTTCTGGCCCCAGCTCATGGCCACGGGAGTGATCGTCGGCGTGGTCTACCCGGTGTTTGAGGGCATTGCCTGGAACCAGCACTTTGGAATCCAAGCGTGGATCAAGGCCACCACCGGCGCCGAGTTCCACGACTTTGCCGGCAGCGTAGTAGTGCATGCCGTGGGCGGCTGGATTGCGCTGGGCGCAGTGCTCTTGCTAGGCGCGCGCAGCAACCGCTACCGCAAGGACGGCGCAATTTCCGCCCACCCACCATCGAGCATCCCGTTTCTGGCGCTGGGCGCTTGGATATTGACCGTAGGCTGGTTCGGCTTTAACGTGATGAGCGCCCAAACCCTGGACAAGATCTCGGGCCTGGTAGCGGTCAACTCCCTGATGGCCATGGTCGGCGGCACGCTGGCCGCTCTGGTTGTGGGCAAGAACGACCCTGGCTTTTTGCACAACGGCCCGTTGGCCGGCCTGGTGGCCGTGTGTGCGGGCTCCGACCTGATGCACCCGCTGGGCGCGCTGGCGGTGGGCGGCATTGCCGGCGCCGTCTTTGTATTCATGTTCACGCTCACGCAAAACAAGTGGAAGATTGACGATGTGCTGGGCGTCTGGCCCTTGCATGGCCTGTGTGGCACCTGGGGCGGCGTGGCAGCGGGCATCTTTGGCAGCCAAGCCCTAGGTGGCCTGGGCGGCGTGTCGCTGCAGGCGCAACTCATAGGTACCGCCTTGGGCGTGGCCTGGGCGCTGGCAGGTGGTTTTGTGGTCTACGGCCTACTTAAAATGACCGTGGGTTTGCGCATGAGCCAAGAGGAAGAGTTTGATGGCGCGGACTTGTCGACCCACAGAATCAGCGCCTCACCAGAACGTGAATCGAACTGGTAAGGCCGCGAAACCGTAAAAACAAACGATAGAAAGTGACTTTGACGAGTAAAAATCTCGCTTTTTCGGCGCAATTTGAAAAAAATTGGTCCACTCTGAGCGAATAAGCGCATAATCAGGGCGCTTTGCCGTCTTAACGGCATAGCAGGTTTGCGGTGTTTGGTCAGTTTCGCGTCTGCTCTAAGTCTTTATTGGTTTGTTGATTGCGGTTTTGGACTCCATCGCGTTTTGAGTTATTTTGAGGAGTCCTTGCATGGGCAACAAACTTTACGTAGGCAACCTGCCTTATTCTTTCCGTGACGAAGATCTGCAACAAGCTTTTGCAGCACACGGTTCCGTTTCTAGCGCCAAAGTCATGATGGAACGTGACACTGGCCGTTCCAAAGGCTTCGGCTTTGTGGAAATGGGCAGCGACGCTGAAGCACAAGCAGCCATCAACGGCATGAACGGCCAACAATTTGGCGGTCGTGGCTTGGTGGTGAACGAAGCCCGTCCGATGGAGCCTCGTCCTCCTCGCACTGGCGGCGGCGGCTTCGGTGGTGGTGCTGGCGGCGGCGGCTACGGCGGCGGCGCTGGTGGTGGCGGTGGACGCTCCGGCGGCGGCGGCTACGGTGGTGGCGCTGGTGGCGGTGGCGGCTACGGCGGCGGCGCTGGTGGTGGCGGCGGACGCTCCGGTGGCGGTGGCGGCGGTGGATACGGCGGTGGCCGTTCCGGCGGCGGCGGCTACTAAGCAGCGCTTGCACCGCATGGGTCTTGTGCCCATGCAAAAAAACAGGGTCTTTCGGGACCCTTTTTTTTGCCTGCAAACCTGGCCCGGACTTCGCCGAGGGGCGCGGGACGCTGCGCTCCTAAGGCGCGGTGGTGGCGGGAACGAGCGTGGCGTGCACCCGCCCGGTGAGCTGCGCCACTTGGGTTAGGTTGTCATACTCCAGGGCGTCGGCAGTGAATCGGTGGGCGCCGTAGCGCATTTCCACCGGTAAATGCGAGCGCACCAGCTCTTGCTTGGCAAACACGTGCAGAAACTCGCCGCGAAACTCCATGCGCGGGCTCTCTGGCGTCGGGCCTGCGCCTTGCGCCTCGCGCACGATGAGCGCCTTGCCCAGGAGCTGCACCTCGCTGCCGTCTTCGCTGGTCAGGCCGCGCATGGCCGAGGCCAGGGTCTGGCGGCCTTTTTCATCGACTGAACGCAAGGCAATCGCGTCGATCTCGGTCCACTGGGTGTCGGCAAAGTGCTTTGCTGCGGCACCCATCACTTCAGCGTGCAACTTGCCTTTGGCGTCGAAGCTCTTGATGGAGAAATTTTCCATGAAATAGTCGGGCGTATGACCGGCCGCTGCCGCAGGCGCCGGTTCGGGTACTTGTGGCGTAGTGCGCACCAGCCAATAGCTGCCCAGCGCCAGCACCGACATCAGTGCCACGGGCAGGGACAGCAAAAAGCGATCCCATAGCGCGGGCAGCAAAGACCTCATCGGGTGTAGTCGGCCAACAGCGTGACGTAATGGCCGCTGGCCGTCAGCAGCAAATCGCACAGTTCGCGCACCGCGCCATGGCCGCCGATGCGGGTGGTGACAAAGTGCGCGTGCGCCAGCGCCTCGGCGTGGGCGTTGGCGGGGGCGCAGGCCAGGGCAGCGCGGCGCATCATGGGCAGGTCGGGCCAGTCGTCTCCCATGGCGGCGGCCTGGCTCCAGTCCAGACCCAGGGCGGTCAGGGTGGCTTCAGCCGCGGGGTGTTTGTCCTCGGTGCCAAAATGCACTTCGGTAATACCCAGAGCCTGCAGGCGAATGCGCAAGGGCGCCGAGTCGCGCCCGGTGATGACCGCCGGGGTGATGCCCGCTTTTTGTAGCATTTTGAGGCCGTGGCCGTCCAGCGTGTGGAAGCGCTTGAGGGTTTCGCCGGTTTCCGAATAGAGCAAGCCGCCGTCGGTCAAGACACCGTCCACATCAAAAAACACCACCTTGACGCGCGCAGCGCGCAGCAGCAATTCGGGGGCAAAGTTCGAGAAAGTGGCCATCAGATGACCTTGGCCCGCATCAGGTCGTTGGTGTTTACGGCGCCGCACAACTGACCGGCGGCATCAATTACCAGCACGCTGGTGATCTTGCGCTGCTCCATCAGCTCTACTGCGTCCACCGCCAGCGCGTTGGCGGCGATGGTGGCGGGATTGGCGTGCATCACGTCTTGGGCGGTTTTTTCGCGCAGGTCCACGCCGCGCTCAACCCAGCGGCGCAAGTCGCCATCGGTAAAGATGCCCAGCACGCCGCCTTGGGCGTCCACCACGGCGGTGGCTCCCAGGCCTTTGGCGCTCATCTCGCGCATCAGGTCGCTGAAGCTGGCCGTGGGCGCCACGCGCGGTACGGCGTCACCTGCGCGCATGACATCGCTCACATGCGTGAGCAGCTTGCGCCCGAGCGCACCGCCGGGGTGAGAACGGGCAAAGTCCTCGGCCTTGAAGCCGCGCGCATCCAGAAGCGCCACAGCCAAGGCGTCGCCCATGGCGAGTTGCGCGGTGGTGCTGGCGGTGGGCGCCAGGTTGAGCGGGCAGGCTTCCTTGTCCACGGCGGTGTTGAGCCAGACGGTGGCATGCTGCGCCATGCTGGAGTCGGGGTTGCCAGTCATGGCCACAAGGGGCGTGCCCAGGCGCTTGAGCACAGGGATGACTGCGCTGATTTCCTGCGACTCGCCGCTGTTCGATATCACCAGCACCAAGTCCTGCGCGGTGACCATGCCGAGGTCGCCGTGGCTGGCTTCGGCCGGGTGCACAAACATGGCCGGGGTGCCGGTTGAGGCCAGGGTGGCGGCAATTTTGCGTCCCACGTGGCCGCTTTTGCCCATGCCCATAACCACCACCCGCCCGGGTATAGCCAGTACCAGTGCCACGGCCTGGGCAAAGGAGTCGCCCAGGCGGGCCTTGAGGCCAAGCACGGCGGCAGCTTCGATATCGAAGGTGGCATGCGCCAGCGCCAGTGCGCGCTCGGCGGCCTGGGGGGACAAGGCGGGGGGGGAAGGCGTCATGGGCACATTTTATAGACCACTTGCCCGGGCCCAGCCAGCGGTCACAATAGCCGCGCTGCGCAGGCATTCCATGCGTAGCTCCGTGGGCGCCGGTGTGGGCGCCCGATCCCTCTTCGTCACTTGAGCGCCATGCAACATACCCACGTCACCGACTACCTGCGCTCCCATATCCGCACCGTACCCGATTGGCCGGCGCCGGGCGTGCAGTTTCGCGACATCACGCCGCTGTTGCAAGACGCCAAGGTCTTTCGGGTGCTGATAGATGCCTTTGTGCACCGCTATATGGACGCCGATCGTCGCCCCGACATCGTGGCTGGGCTGGACGCGCGCGGCTTTATTCTGGGCGCGGTGGTGGCCTACGAGCTCAACATCGGCTTTGTCCCGATCCGCAAAAAAGGCAAGCTGCCGTTCACCACGGTGGAAGAGACCTATGAACTCGAATACGGCAACGCCACGGTCGAACTGCACACTGACGCAGTCAAACCGGGCCAGCGCGTGCTCTTGATCGACGACCTGATTGCCACCGGCGGCACCATGATGGCGGGCAAAAAGCTGCTCGAGCGCTTGGGCGCCGTGGTGATGGAGGGCGCGGCCATCGTTGACCTGCCCGAACTCGGCGGCTCGGACAAACTGCGCGCCGCCGGCCTGGCGCTGTTTACGCTGCTGGATTTTGCTGGGCACTAGTCCCGATGCCTGGCTACTTGCCGATACAAAAGCTCGAAAAAATCACACCTAGCAAGTCGTCGGAGCTAAACGCCCCGGTGATCTCGTTGAGCGCGTTTTGCGCCAGGCGAAGCTCTTCGGCCAGCAGCTCCAGCGCCTGGGCGCTTTGAGCCAGGTGGGCGGCGGCTTCCATCAAATGCGCATCAACCTGGCGCAGCGCCTGCACGTGGCGTTCGCGGGCCATAAACAGTCCACCGGCCGGGGCCTGCCAGCCCGCTGCATGCAGCAAGGCCGCGCGCAATGCATCAAGCCCGGCGCCGGTTTTGGCCGACAGGCGGATCCCGCGCTTTGGCGCCGGAGCGTCGGCCACCGCGTCGGCCTTGTTCCAGATGTCGATAACAGGCACCTGGCGTCCGAGTTTTTGCGCCAGCAACGTGCTAATTTGGGTGTCGGCAGCAGCGTAATCGGCGGCGGCACAGCGCGTCAGGTCGTGCAAAAACAGCACGGCGTCGGCGCCTTCAATCGCCCCCCAGGCGCGGGCAATGCCGATTTTCTCGACTTCGTCCACGCTTTCGCGCAAGCCGGCGGTGTCCACCACGTGCACCGGCACGCCTTGAATCTGGATGGTTTGCTCGACCTTGTCGCGCGTGGTGCCCGCAATCGGGGTGACGATGGCCAGCTCTGCCCCTGCCAAGGCGTTGAGCAGCGAAGACTTGCCAGCGTTGGGCTGGCCGGCAATCACCACTTGGATGCCTTCGCGCAGCAACGCGCCCTGGGTGGCTTGCGCTTGCAGCGTTTGCAATGCGGCTTGCAGGCGCGACAACTGGCCCTGAGCGTCGGCGCGCTGCAGAAAGTCGATCTCTTCCTCCGGAAAGTCCAGTGTGGCCTCGACCAGCATGCGCAGGCGCACCAGCGCGTCGAGCAAGCTGTGGACCTGTTTGGAAAATGCCCCAGAGAGCGAGGCGGTGGCACTGCGGGCGGCGGCCTCGGTGCTGGCGTCAATCAAGTCGGCAATGGCCTCGGCCTGGGCCAGGTCGATTTTGTCGTTCAAAAACGCGCGCTCGGTAAATTCGCCGGGCTGCGCCAGCCGCAGGCGCGGCAACACGGAAGCGGTACCGAGCGCATCGCTCTCTTGCGCCAGCGCCAGACAGCGCGCTACCAGTAGTTGCAACACGACCGGCCCGCCGTGGGCTTGCAACTCCAGCACGTCTTCGCCGGTAAAGGAGTGCGGCGCCGCAAAGTACAGCGCCAGACCCTGGTCGATGGGCGTGCCGTCGGCATCAGGAAACGGCAGGTAGGTGGCTTCGCGCGCACGCAAATCGCGGCCCAGCCAGGCGCGCACCAAAGGCGTGAGGTTCTTGCCGCTGACGCGCACGATACCCACCGCGCCCCGGCCGGGGGCAGTCGCAATGGCGATGATGGGGTCGTGTTGGCGGCTGAGCATGTGGTGGTTAAGTCAGGTTATACAGGCAACACACGTAGCAAGGGCCGCTTGCGCGGCCCCTGGCTTAGCAACCGTGCGGCTGCGCTTACTTGAACGACGGCAGGTTGAACTGCGGCGGCACGCCCATGCGGGTGTTGATCAGCCACTGCTGGGCGATCGACAAGATGTTGTTCGTAATCCAGTAAACCACCAGGCCAGACGGGAAGAAGAAGAACATCACGCTAAAGGCCAGCGGCATGAACCACATCATCTTGGCTTGCATCGGATCTGGCGGCGCAGGGTTGAGCGCGGTTTGCAGCATCGTCGTCAGCGTCATGATCACCGGCAAGATGTAGTAGGGGTCGGGTGCCGACAGGTCATGGATCCAGCCCATCCAGGGCGCGTTGCGCATTTCCACGCTGGACAATAGCACCCAGTACAAGGCAATGAACACGGGGATCTGCACCATGATGGGGAAGCAACCGCCCATGGGGTTGACCTTTTCTTCGCGGTAAATGCGCATCATCTCTTGCTGCATTTGCTGCGGGTTGTCTTTAAGACGCTCACGCATCTCGGTGATCTTGGGGTTGACCGCCTTCATCTTGGCCATGCTGGAATAGGCCTTGGCATTGAGCCAGTAAAACGCGATTTTCAGCAGCAGTACCAGCGCCACGATGGACCAGCCCCAGTTCTTGATGACACTGTGGATGTAGTCCAGCAAGAAATACAAGGGCTTGGCCAAAATGGTCAGCCAGCCATAGTCTTTGACCAGCTCCAGCCCGGGGGCCAAGGCTTCGAGCATCTTTTCTTCTTGCGGGCCGACAAAGAAGGTGGTCTCTACGGTTCGGGTCGCACCTGGCGCAATGGCCTCAAGTGGCGCCACCATGGCGGCGCGGTAGCAGCAATCGGCCAGACTACCGCCGAATTCAACGGCGTCGAGCGAAATCGTGCGCTGCATGCCTACAGGCAGTATCCAGGCACTGGCGAAATAGTGCTGCACCATGGCCACGTAACCATCGGCGGATTGCTTTTCGTAATCGGCGCTCTTCTTCTTGATATTGGCGAACTCGACCTTCTGGTATTTCTTGGCTTCGGTATAAACCGCAGGACCAGTGAAGGTGGAATAGAAGGACGATTCACCGGCGGGCTTGTTGCCGTCGCGTACCAGTTGCAAATAAAGCTGCGGCGCAATCGGCGCGCCAGTAGTGTTGGTAAGGGCGTGGCTCACGGCCACGGCGTATGAGCCCCGCTTAACGGTATAGGTCTTGACCAGTTTGATGCCGCCCACGTCGGCCGACTCAAAACGGATCTGCAGGCTGTTGGCACCGTCTTTGAGTTCGCGCGGACCGCTGGCCACCATTGGCGTTTTGTGGGTGGGAAACGCACCAGGTACCGCGCCAGACACCACGCCGGACTGGGCCAGATACACCCGGTCCTTGCTGTCGTCGAGCAACACAAAATGCTTAGCGTGGTCGGCGGTGTCACCATATTTCAGGAATTCTGAACCGACCAAGGTGCCGCCCTGGGTGTCAAAGCGCAGTGTCAACACATCGCTGTTGACGGTAAAGCGCTCGCTGGGCGCACCAGGCGTGGCACCGTTAGCATCAGCGGGACTGGTGCCGGGCAAGGCCGCTGGGGCGACCACCACCGAGCCGGGGACGCTGGAGTCCAAGACGGCGGTTTTGGCCGCTGCAGGCGCGGCTGCTTCTATCTTGACCGGCTGGCCTTGGAAGAAAGTGGCTTTGTGGCCGTTGTAAATTTGCCATTGGTCCCACAGCAACACCATGGAAAAGCCAAAGATCACCCACAAAATGGTGCGGCGAATATCGTTCATGAAGATTTCTTTTCGGAAGAGGGAGAGATCAGGCGGCTAAAAAGCCGAGGTTTTTCAGCCGGGACCGGGTCGTGGCCCCCAGCGCACCAGGGCTGGCAACGCGCCAGCCTGGACAACACCAGGTAACTGCCAGCAGCAGCACCGTGGTTTTGCAAAGCCCCCACAGCATACACAGAACAGGTGGGCTCAAAACGGCAACCCGCACCCAGCCAAGGGCTTAACAAAAGGCGATAGGCCCGCACCACGCCGAGCAGCAAGGCTTGCATCATGGTTAGGCGCGCCCCACCCCCAATTGGGGGTGGGCGCTGGCGCGAGCAAACAAGTCCAGCAACTCCGCGCGCACGGCGGCCTTCAGAAGGTCGGAGCTCGCGCTATTGAATTCTTTGCGGTCAAAAGCCGCGCGTAGGCGCACCACGTGACCGCGCGGGCGTAGCTGCGGGGCAAATTGGGCACCCACGGAATAGATCTGGCGTTTAATGGCATTGCGCGTGACAGCGCGTTTGGCCCAGCGTTTGGGCACCATCGCCCCCAGGACCCCGCTTGATGCATGGGCCAGAGCCATCGAGCGTTCGGCCGGGGCGTTACCCGACGCGGCGTCGGGCATTTTTGGAGGGTAAATTTGCGCTAGCTCGCAACTGTGCAGCGCGAAGTGCGTGGTTCGCACCCCCAGTTTGCCCGCCAAGGCGGCCTGGAACTGGGGCCGGGTCTTGAGCCGCCGCACGTTCAGGACAGCGCCAACCCAAGCAGAATTAGACAGCCAGGCGTTTGCGGCCTTTGGCACGGCGCGCGTTGATCACAGCGCGGCCGCCACGGGTTTTCATGCGGATCAGAAAGCCGTGGGTACGGGCGCGGCGAATTTTCGAGGGTTGGTACGTGCGTTTCATTTTGAATTCCTATCCATTCTGTGCTTCAACAAATGCTCTTCGAGCGAATTGCCGATAGCTCTTTCGGGTAACTTTGCCCCAAAAAATGTGGGCAGCCTTCCATTATCGCCGACTTTTGGCGCCCGGGCAAGGGATTGGTAAAACTACGTAGATTGGCCCAGCCAATGAGGCGTTAACATGCGCGCTTTCACGCTTCGCTCCAATTTGTGGATAAGCGCTTGATAAGCCTCCGCCAATGCGCAATTTTTTCCAACCTATCCACAGATTTTCAAAACTTTCATGACCGAGGGCATACTCCCCTTAAGCGCTGATTTGCCTGCGCACGACAATGGCCAAAGTCTATGGCAGTCGTGCCTGGACCAGCTCGCGCTAGACCTGCCCGAGCAGCAGTTCAACACCTGGATTCGGCCCCTGAGCGCGCAAGTAGCCGACGATGTGAGCAAAGTGGTGCTCTTTGTCGCCAACCGTTTCAAGCTCGACTGGATCCGCGCCCAGTACAGTCTGCCGATTGCCGCCTTGCTGGAGAAATTGTGCGGCCAACCGGTGCAGCTAGAACTGGCCATCGCCCCCCGAGAAGCTGTCGTCCGCAGCGCGGCGCAGCCCGCCTTGGGCCAAGCGCCTGCGATCAAAACCGTGCTGCTGGAAGACGCGAAGGTCCAGGCGCCCAAAAGCCGGCTCAACAACCTGCTCACCTTTGACACGCTGGTCGAAGGCACGGCCAACCGTATGGCGCGTGCTGCGGCGATGCACGTGGCCACGGTGCCGGGGCACTTGTACAACCCTTTGTTCATCTACGGCGGCGTCGGCCTGGGCAAGACCCACTTGATGCACGCCGCGGGCAACCGGCTGCTGCAGGACAAGCCTGGCGCCAAAGTTCTCTACATCCATGCTGAGCAATTTGTCTCCGATGTGGTTAAGGCCTACCAACGCAAGACTTTTGACGAGTTCAAGGACAAATACCACTCCCTTGACTTGCTGCTGATCGACGACGTGCAATTTTTTGCCAACAAGGAGCGCACGCAAGAAGAGTTCTTTAACGCCTTTGAGGCGCTGCTAGCCAAAAAATCACACATCGTGATGACCAGCGACACCTACCCCAAGGGCCTGACCGACATCCATGAGCGCCTAGTCTCTCGATTTGACTCGGGCCTGACGGTGGCCATTGAGCCGCCCGAGCTGGAGATGCGGGTGGCAATTTTGATCAACAAAGCGCGCGCCGAAGGTGCAGAGATGCCCGAAGAGGTGGCTTTTTTTATTGCGAAGAATGTGCGCTCCAACGTGCGCGAGCTCGAAGGCGCGCTGCGTAAATGCCTGGCCTATTCGCGCTTTAACCAAAAAGAGATCTCGATTGCACTGGCGCGCGAGGCGCTGCGCGACCTGCTGTCGATCCAGAACCGGCAGATTTCGGTGGAAAACATCCAAAAAACGGTGGCCGACTACTACAAGATCAAAGTTGCGGACATGTATTCCAAAAAGCGTCCGGCCAGCATTGCGCGCCCGCGCCAGATTGCGATGTACCTGGCCAAAGAGCTGACTAAAAAAAGCCTGCCCGAAATTGGTGAGCTTTTTGGCGGGCGGGACCACACCACCGTCTTGCACGCGGTCAGAAAAATCGGCGGCGAGCGGTTGCAGGTGATCGAACTGAACCAGCAATTGCACGTTTTGGAGCAAACCCTGAAGGGTTGACGAAAAAATGCCTGGCCTATTGGGGCAAAAACCGCGCTAAAACAGCGAAAATGCGACCATTTGACGTCACGTGCAGCCGCAACACAACAATTTGAACATCGGAGAGAAGCATGATCGTATTGAAAGCAGCGCAAGACCAGGTGTTGTCCGTTTTGCAATCGGTGGCCGGTATCGTGGAACGCCGCCATACCCTGCCCATTCTGGCCAATGTGCTGGTGCGCAAGACCGGGGACTCGGTGCAGTTCACCACCAGCGACCTGGAAATCCAGATACGCACCAGCGCCGCGCTAGGCGGTGTTGTGAAAGATTTCAGCACCACCA